>Ga0210085_1000401_pt1 | contig 18324 bp, 14 predicted proteins | sample China_Galinas_PW_5_FD_184866 | JGI IMG/M metagenome (GOLD analysis project Ga0210085, IMG submission 184866) | Wetland microbial communities from San Francisco Bay, California, USA, that impact long-term carbon sequestration - China_Galinas_PWC_D1... | ecosystem: Environmental > Aquatic > Marine... | reverse complement strand
GGGGGGCTGGATTCCGGGTACACCTGGGTCGTGGTGGTGCTCTACTTCACTTTCATTCACAGCACCCTGATCCTGCTCGGCATCCTCGGCCTGGTGAAGGCGCTGGCCGGCGAGCACTATCGTTATCCCCTGCTGGGGCGCTGGTTCCGTCCATGAAGCGGGTACAGTGGCAGCGGTTGCTGTGGCGGACGGGTTTCTTCGTCCTGTTCCTGCTGGCGCCGCCGCTCGATATTTTCCGCTACGACCTGACCCAGGGGCATTTCATCCTCTTCGCGCATCCCTGGACGCTCGGCATCGACGCCGGTAATGCGACGCAGTCGGCCGTCAACCTCATCCTGCGCGGTTTCCTGCCCATTGCGACCCTCGTGGGGCTGGGCATCTGGGTGTCGTGGCGTTACGGGCGTCTCTACTGCGGCTGGCTGTGTCCGCACTTTTCGGTGGTGGAAACCATCAATGCCCTGATGCGGCGCGCCTCGGGCAAGCCGACGTTGTGGGAAAAGCAGCCACTGCCGCGCCACCAGCGCGACGGGGTGCAGGTCGAACCGAAAGCCGTTTACTGGTGGCTGGTCGCCGTCGCCGTGGTGTTTTTCTCCGCGCTCTGGGCGATCACCCTGCTCACCTACCTGCTGCCCCCGGCCGAGGTCTGGGGTAATTTGCTGCACGGCACACTGACTCGCAACCAGGCGTTGTTTCTCGGTGTCGCCACCGGATTGCTGTCGATCGAATTCAGCCTGGCGCGCCATCTGTTCTGCCGCTTCGGTTGTGCCATCGGCCTGTTCCAGAGCCTCGTGTGGATGGCCAACCGCCGCGCCCTGGTCGTCGGCTTCGACCGCCGGCGGGCGCTGGTCTGCGCCGGCTGCGACCGTTCCTGCGAACATGCCTGCCCGATGCGCCTGCGGCCGCGCCAGCTCAAGCGCCGGATGTTCACCTGCACCCAGTGCCAGCAATGCGTCCAGGCCTGTGACCGCGTCAACCTGCCGGACGGACAACCCGGCCTGCTGCGCATGGTGTCCGGGCGCTGCGCGGAAGAAACGCCCGAGCGCAGTCCGAAGCGCTCCAGCAGGCTGCCCGAAGACTGCTTCGGAAAGATCGACTGAGCGATGGAAGAGCAGATCGGACAACTCTGGCACCGGCTGGTCACCCGGGCGGCGCGCCGCGATTACCCCGAGGCTGCCGTCAGGCTGTCAGAAGTGCAGCAGGCGACCGCGATGATGTTCCGCGCACTGGGCGGCACCCGGGGACTGCGTGTGGAGGCGGCCACCGAAACCCGGCACGGTGCACGCCGTGGCCTGCTCGAGCGCATCGCCGGCAGCGCTCAGCACGTCGAACTGGCCTGGCGTGACGAGGAGGCCCTGAGGCTGCCGGCCCGCATCGCCGTGTTTCCCGATCGTGCCCTGAATCGCGAACTCTACCTGTGGCTGGCGGCCCTGGCCGCCGGCGGAGAGGACAGCGCGGGCGACTGGCTGCAGGGCAGTGCCGCCGCGACCGCGATGCTGCTGAAACGCTATCCCGGGCTGGCCGGACGTTACCGCAGACTGGTGCAGGCGCATCTCCCGCAACGGCCCCTGCCGGGCAGTCTGAGGCCGGATGAAACCCGGCGGGAGGAGGCGATCCGGCTGGCGTTGCTGCAACCGCATGATGGCGACTTTACCCTGCCGCCGGGCCGGCGTGCACCCCGGCCGGTGCCCCTGTGGCTGCACCCCGCACCGCCGCTGCTGATCCCCGAGGTCGCAGCCAACGGTGATGATGACGCCGACACGGGACCGGCCGACAGCCGGGAATGCGAAACGGACAAGCGCCGCCGCGCCGAACGCGTGGACACTCCCGATGGCCGCGGCGGACTGCTTGCCTTTCGACTGGAAAGCCTGTTCACCCGTGCCGAATACGCCGCCGTCGACCGCAGCATGGAAGAGGACGAGGATGCCGATGCCAGATCTGCGGTTGAGGACATGGAAGTGCTGAGCCTGACGCGTGAACGCGGCCGCACGGCCTCGCGACTGCGTTTCGATCTGGATCTGCCACCGGCGCAGCACGACGATATCCCGCTGGGCGAAGGCATCGCCCTGCCGGAATGGGACTTCAGGCGACGCGTGCTGCAGCCCGATTACTGCCGCCTGCAGCCGATGCTGGCGCGGGATGCCGTCCCCGCCCCGTTGCCGGCGCACCTCGCCCGCAAGGCGCGGCGGCTGCGCGCCGTTTTCGACCTGCTCAAACCGAGGCGCGTCTGGCAACATGACCAGCCGGACGGCTCGGATCTCGACATCAATGCCGTCATCCGTCACCACACCGACCGGCTGCGCAGCGTCCAGGCCGACCAGGCCAACCTGTTCCGCAGCTTCCGCAATGCCGAACGTGACCTCTCCTGTCTGCTGCTCGCCGACCTGTCACTGTCGACCGACAGCTGGGTCAGCAATGAACAACGCGTCATCGATGTGATCCGTGACAGCCTGCTGCTGTTTTCCGAAGCCCTGGCGACGACCGGCGACCGTTTCGCCCTTTACGGGTTTTCCTCGCGTCGCCGCAGTCACGTGCGCTTCCACACCCTGAAAACCTTCGACGAGCCCTACTCGGATCGCAGCCGGGGCAGGATACAGGCAATCCGTCCCGGCTATTACACGCGCATGGGCGCGGCGGTACGCCACGCCACCGCGCTGCTGCAACGGCAGCCTGCGAGCCATCGACTGCTGATGCTCCTCACCGACGGCAAGCCGAATGACCTCGACCGCTACGAGGGGCGCTACGGCATCGAGGACACGCGCATGGCCGTGCAGGAAGCGGTCAAATCCGGCGTGCGTCCTTTCTGTGTCACCATCGATGCGAAAGCCCGCGACTACCTGCCCTACCTGTTCGGCGCCAATGCCTGGATGCTGGTGCGCCACGCCGGCGAACTTCCGGCCCGGCTGCCGCTGCTGTATGCACGCCTGACGGCCTGAAGTTCGCGCTAGAACGTGCCGGACTGCACCTGGGCACGCAGCTTCTCGATATCGTGGAGCCGAACGGTGTTGTCCGTGATTTCGAGGTAGCCCTCGCGGCTCAGTTTGGCGAAGGTGCGGGACAGGGTTTCCGGTGTGATGGACAGGCGCGAAGCGATTACATGCTTGGGCGTATCGAGCTGGAACTCGGAGGCCACGAGGTGGGTGCTGGGTACCTGGTCGAGCAGGTACCGTACCACCCGAGAGGTGGCATTGTGCAGGGTCAACCGGTCGAGTTCCGCAACCTGCCAGTGCAGCCTCCGGCTCATCTGCGCCATGACGGCGAAACAGGCATCCGTGGACTGATGCAGGATGCCGGCATAGTAACTGGCATCGATGGACCAGACCCGGCTGGCGACAATAGCCGTCGCCGTGACCGGGTAGGTGTGGTGGCGGGAAAACATGATCGCCTCGGCGAATGAAGTTCCCGGCGAGATGAGATCGATGACTTTCTCATGGCCTTCCGGTGAAACCAGCGCCAGCTTGACCTGCCCGCTCTCCAGCAGAAAGATCTCACGGGCCGGCTGCTGCTGTTCGAACAGCACTTCATTTTCCTGCAGCACGACGCGGCGCGTGTGCCTGATCACACCGTCGAACTGCTCCCGGTCGAGATCCGCGAACAGCACGCACTGGCGCAGGCGCGGCGCGGCGCCGGCGATGTCCAGTTCTGTCAGTTGGGTACGTTTCATGAGGATATGGCTGTATCGTGATTGACCCTTGACTGGTGTTCGTACATATACACCGTTTTCACCGCAGAGACGCAAAGTACGCAGAGAATTTCTTGAATAAAATCAAGTAAACGACGTTGCGTTCCTGGTGTCATTGCGGTGAGTTTATCGCTTTATGATTAGCCACTAACCAATGCTAAGCGGCGCTAATTCCGGGCCTCCTCGCCGTGAATGCCGGGATCAACTGATGCCCGTATCGGATATGTTTTAAGAATATCACATAACTTCATGTATTTTATTATTTTAGATCCTCATCAAAGGGGGGCGGAAAACACCCGCCACCAGGCGACAGATAATCGATGTCAGCACCTGGTCCCGGTATAACGACCGTCCCGCCATTCCATTACCCCGGATGATGTAAATGAGCCGTGCCGAAACAGTGACGCCAGTCACCACCGGCGCAACTCGCCGGGTTTATTTCTGTCCAAAAATTCAACTAGGCGAAAAATTGTCGATAATTGAAGAGGGTTAGCGCAAATTCCGAGGCGGACCGGAAGCATCCGGGCGCTAGCGGCCACATCACTCGCAGAGGACGGTCGCCATGTACGGAGTCATTGAACTGCTGCTGGTCGTCACCGTCATCGGACTGCTGATGACGCGACGGGCGTCGAGGCACCTCTGGACAGCCGTACTCGGCGCCGGACTGATCTACTGGACCGTTTTCCAAAACCCGCCTGCTACGGCAGAACTGGCCGCCTGGGTGCTGTTCGTACCGCTCGCCGCCCTGCTCATACTCACACCACTGCGACAACGCCTGCTCATGCAACCGCTGCTCGCGGCCTACCGCAGGGTCATGCCGGCCATGTCCGACACTGAACGCGCGGCGCTCGAAGCCGGTACGGTGTGGTGGGAAGCGGACCTGTTCACCGGCCAGCCGGACTGGCGGCGCCTGCGCGAATTTCCCTCCCCGAATCTCAGCCCCGAAGAACAGGCTTTCCTCGACGGACCCGTCGAGGAACTCTGCGGCATGATCGACGACTGGGAGATCACCGAGGAACTTCGTGACCTGACCCCGCAGACCTGGGAATACATGAAACGCCAGGGGTTCTTCGGCATGATCATTCCCCGGCGCTACGGCGGACTGGAATTTTCCGCGAATGCCCATTCCCTGGTCGTGCTGAAGGTCTCCAGCGTCAGCATTTCCGCCGGGGTCACGGTGATGGTGCCGAACTCGCTCGGACCCGCGAAGCTGCTGCTGTCCTACGGCACCGAAGCCCAGAAAGACTACTACCTGCCACGGCTGGCGAACGGCACGGAGATCCCCTGCTTTGCGCTCACCGGGCCGGAAGCCGGCAGCGACGCCGCGGCCATGCCGGATACCGGCATCGTCTGCCGTCAGGCCCACGACGGCAAGACCGACGTGCTCGGCATCCGTCTGAACTGGGAAAAGCGCTACATCACGCTGGGACCGGTGGCCACACTGCTGGGCCTCGCCTTTCACCTCTACGACCCGGGTCACCTGATCGGGGAAAAGGAGGACATCGGCATCACGCTGGCGCTCATTCCGACCAACACGCCGGGCATCGAAATCGGCAGCCGCCACTTCCCGATGAACCAGACGTTCATGAACGGACCGAATCGCGGCACGGATGTGTTCATCCCCATGGACTGGGTCATCGGCGGTCAGGAGCGCGTCGGCACGGGGTGGCGCATGCTGATGAATTGCCTCTCCGACGGTCGCGCCATTTCGCTGCCGGCGCTGAGCACCGCGGCGGGCAAGAAAATGAGCCGCGCGGTCGGCGCCTATGCTGCCGTCAGAAAACAGTTCAGGCTGCCCATCGGAAAGTTCGAGGGCATCAGCGAGGTGCTGGCGCGCATCGTCGGCAACACCTACGTGATGAACGCCGCGCGCGGTTTCACCACCGCCGCCATCGACAGCGGCGAGGATCCCTCGGTGGCCTCGGCGATCGTCAAGTACCACCTGACCGAACGCATGCGCCTGGTGGTGAACGACGCCATGGACATCCTGGGCGGCTGCGGCATCAGCATGGGGCCGAGGAATTTCGTCGCGCGCGGCTACGAGGCCCTGCCAATCGGCATCACCGTGGAAGGCGCCAATATCCTCACCCGCAACCTGATCATCTTCGGCCAGGGCGCGATCCGCTGTCATCCCTGGCTGTTCCGCGAGATGCAGGCCGCGGAACGCAACGACCTGGCGGCTTTCGACGCGGTCCTGCGCGGTCATGCCAGCCACATCATGAGTCTCACCGCGCGCAGCCTGTTCCATGGCCTCACCGGCGGGCGCCTGCTCGGCGCGCCGGTGGACGGGCCTCGCGGAAACCACTACCGGCGCTTCGAGCGCCTGTGTCTCGCCTTTGCGCTCACCACCGAAATGGCGCTGTTGTCGCTGGGCGGTTCACTCAAGCGCAAGGAGTCCCTCTCCGGGCGGCTCGGGGATGTGCTGAGCCTGCTGTATCTGGGGAGTGCCGTGCTCAAGCACCATCACGATCACGGGGAACCGGACGACGAACTGCCGTTGCTGGAATGGGCCTGCGCCGACCTGCAGTTCGCCATCCAGGAACGCCTCCACGAGGTACTCGACAACCTGCCCAACCGCTTCGTTGCGATGCTGGCTCGCCTGGTGACCTTCCCGTTCGGCAAGTCCTGCAAGCGTCCGCGGGATGCGCTGGGTCACCGAGTGGCCGAACTGGTGCTTTCGCCGGGCGCGGTGCGCGAGCGTCTGACGCAGGGCATTTACCTCCCGATCGACGCGAACGCCTCCCTGGCCCGCCTGGACGATGCCCTCGACAAGAGCGCGGCGGCCGAAACGGCGCTGCGCACACTGCACCGGGCCATGCGGGACGGCGCCCTGCCCCGCGGCGACCCGGAAGAGTGTATCGACAGCGGCCTGTCGGCGGGGGTGATCACCGCGCAGGAAGCGGCGGGCATCCGCGCCGCCATCGCGGCCCGCAAGATCGTCATCCAGGTCGATGAGTTTCCTCCCGAGTACCTAACCAAGGAGCATGCCGCATGGAGCAGCAGCCAAACGGCCGGCAAGGCCGGCCAGTCTATGTAGTCGACGGGAGTCGCACCCCCTTTCTCAAGGCGCGCGGCAAACCGGGGCCGTTCGCGGCCGCCGATCTCGCGGTCGCCGGCGGCAATCCCCTGCTCGCCCGTCAGCCGTTCTCTCCCGACGCGTTTGATGAGGTCATTCTCGGCTGCGTCATGCCCTCGGCCAACGAGGCCAATATCGCCCGGGTGGTGGCGCTGCGTCTCGGCTGCGGGGACCGCGTGCCGGCCTGGACGGTACAGCGCAATTGCGCCTCGGGCATGCAGGCGCTGGATGCCGCGGCCGGCGACATCGCGAGCGGCCACGCCGGGCTGGTGCTGGCCGGCGGCGTGGAAGTCATGAGCCATGCCCCGATCCTGTTCAGCGAGGCCATGGTCAACTGGCTGGCGGCATGGAACGGCGCGCGCACGCCGGGGGCTCGACTCAAGGTCCTGTCGCAGCTGCGCCCGGCCCATCTGCGACCGGTCATCGGCCTGCTCCGTGGCCTCACCGATCCGGTGGTGGGTCTGTCGATGGGACAGACCGCGGAGATTCTCGCCCAGCGCTTCGCCATCAGCCGCGACGCCATGGACCGCTATGCCTTGCGCAGCCATCAGCGTCTGGATAACGCGCGCCGGGACGGACGCCTCGGCGAAGTCGAGGTCATCTACGACCGCCACGGCGGCTATTATGACCATGATGACGGCGTGCGCGCCGAGTCCACCCTGGAAACACTGGCCAAACTCAGACCCGTTTTCGACAAGCCCTTCGGTGCGGTGACTGCCGGCAACAGCGCCCAGGTAACCGATGGCGCCGCCTGGCTGATCCTCGCCTCGGAAGAGGCGGTGTCACATCATCAACTGCCGGTACTGGGACGGATCGTCGACTGCCAATGGGCCGGCCTCGATCCCGCGCAGATGGGACTCGGCCCCGTCTATGCCATGGCGCCGCTGCTGCGCCGTCATGGACTCGGCTGCGCCGACATCGACTACTGGGAAATCAACGAGGCCTTCGCCGCCCAGGTCCTCGCCTGCCTGGCGGCCTGGCAGGATGCCGGTTTCTGCCGCGAGGAACTCGGTTGCGAGAATCCGTCCGAGCCGATCGACGAGGAGCGGCTGAACGTCGACGGCGGCGCGGTCAGCATCGGTCACCCGGTGGGCGCCAGCGGCGCACGCATCGTGCTGCACCTGCTGCAGGTGCTGAAACACCATAACGCACGGCGCGGCGTCGCCAGCCTGTGCATCGGCGGCGGCCAGGGCGGCGCCATGCTCATCGAGCGGACAGAGGAGCAGCCCACATGAACATCGCCACCGAACAACATCATTTCCGCCTCGAAACCGATCACGATGACATCGTCTGGCTGCACATGGACAAGGCGGATGCCGGCGCCAATGTCCTCGGCAGCGAGGTGCTGCGCGAACTGGACCGGCATCTGGAAGCGATTGCCAGCCGCGCACCGCGCGGACTGGTCATCCTCTCGGACAAGGCCAACGGCTTTATCGCCGGCGCCGACATCCACGAGTTCACCCGCATCCGCAACGAGGCCGAGGCGCTGGAACTGGTCCGGCTCGGCCAGTCGGTGTTCAACCGGCTAGCCGCGCTCGGTTTCCCGAGCGTGGCGCTGATCCACGGCTTCTGCCTGGGCGGCGGCCTGGAACTGGCGCTGGCCTGCCGCTACCGGGTGGCGCTCGATTCACCGGGCACCCGGCTGGGCCTGCCGGAGGTGCGCCTGGGCATTCACCCCGGGTTCGGCGGCAGCGTTCGACTGCCCCCCCTGGTCGGCGGCCTGAAGGCCATGGACATGATGCTGAGCGGTCGCAGCGTCGATGCCCGCAGAGCTCGTCGCATCGGCCTGGTGGATCAGGTGGTGCCACAACGCTACCTGCGGGATGCCGCCCGCCAGCGGGTACTCGATGCCCCGCCGCCCGCGAGACCTGGCTGGCGGGACCGCCTGTCGAACCACGCCCTGGTCCGTCCGCTCCTCGCTCGCGTACTGCGCCGCAAGATAGCGGCGAAGGCGTCGAAACTGCATTACCCGGCGCCCTACGCGCTGATCGACATCTGGCAGCAGTACGCGGACGAGCCCGCGCAGATGCTGCAGGCCGAAGCGGATTCCATCGCCAGTCTGGTGAAAGGCGTCACGGCGCGCAACCTGATCCGGGTCTTTATGCTGCAGGAACAGCTCAAGGCGCTTGGCAGGGACACGCCGTGGAAACCGCGCGCCGTTCACGTGATCGGCGCCGGGACGATGGGCGGCGACATCGCCGCCTGGTGCGCCCTGCGCGGTTTCCGGGTCTCGCTCCAGGACCAGTCGCCGGGACGCATCGCCCCGGCCATCAAACGCGCCCATGAACTGTTCAAGCGCCGCCTGAAAGATCCGATCGCGATCCAGGCGGCACTGGACCGCCTGTTGCCCGATCATCAGGGGCTGGGCGTTGGCCGGGCAGACATCGTGATCGAGGCAATCTTCGAGGATGCCGAGGTCAAGCGCGCGCTGTACCGGGATATCGAACCGCGCATGCAGGACGATGCCGTGATCGCCACCAATACCTCGAGCATTCCGCTGGAGGAACTCGGCGGGGTGCTCGCACGCCCCGGGCGGCTGGTCGGACTGCACTTCTTCAACCCGGTCCCGGTGATGCGACTGGTCGAGATCGTCAACGGCACGTCCACGACGGCCGAGGTTTCGGGCAAGGCGATGGCGTTCACCCGCCAGCTCGACCGCCTGCCGCTACCGGTGAGCAGTACGCCCGGCTTCCTGGTCAACCGGATACTCATGCCCTATCTGCTGGAGGCCGTCAAACTGGAGTCCGAGGGCGTCCCGGCGGCCGTCATCGACCGCGCCGCGACCGCCTTCGGCATGCCCATGGGTCCCATGGAACTGGCCGACACCACCGGACTGGATATCTGCCTGCATGTCGCGCAGATCCTCTCCGGGCACTTCCATAACGAGATTCCCGAGCGCCTGCAGCAGCTGGTGACCGCTGGCCGCCTCGGCAGGAAATCCGGCCGCGGTTTCTACCGCTACGACAAGGGCAAGGCCGTCAAGAGCGGAAGCAAAGGCGGGAACTGGAACCTGCAGGAAATCACCGACCGGCTGGTGCTGCGCCTGCTGAACGAAGCGGTCGCTTGCCTGCGCGAACGGGTCGTGGAAAATAGCGATCTGCTCGACGCGGGCATGATCTTCGCCACCGGGTTCGCCCCGTTCCGCGGCGGTCCGATGCATTACGTCGACGCCATCGGCGCGGCGGTCATGCGCGGGCAATTGCAGCAACTGGAACAGCTGCGCGGCAAACGCTTTACGCCCGACACGGGCTGGGAGACAGTATTCAAACACTCAGGATGAGGAATAACGGCATGACCCAGGGGACCCTCGACAAGATACCTGCCGCGACGGCGGGCACGCTCGCCGGTCTGTTCCGCGAACGGGTACGCCGCACGCCCGGGGCGACCGCCTATCGTCACTATGACGAAACCGCGGGACGCTGGCAGGACTCGAGCTGGGCCGATATGGCGGCCGCCGTGGCGCGGTGGCAGGCTGCATTCGCAGGGGAAAATCTCCTTCCAGGCGATCGGGTCGCCATCCTGATGCGCAACAGCCGGGAATGGGTCATCTTCGACCAGGCGGCCCTCGGATCGGGCCTGGTGGTCGTTCCCCTGTACCTGGATGACCGCCCGGAGAACACGGCCTACATCCTCAACAATGCCGGCGTCAAGCTGCTGTACCTGTGCGGCGCGGAACAGTGGGATCGACTGCTGACGGTGCATGAGCGGCTGGCTGCACTGGTGCGTATCGTGACGCAGGAACCCGTGAAAGTCCCGGATGGAGAGACGCGCGTCAGCACTCTCGCGGACTGGTTGCCCGCCGAATCGGGTGAACTGCTGGCCAATGACGGCGAAGCGGACAGTCTGGCGACCATCGTCTACACCTCGGGTACCATGGGACGGCCGAAGGGCGTCATGCTGAGCCACCGCAACATCCTGGCCAATGCCGACAGCGGCCTGGAGTACGTGCCCATGTACCGGGAAGATGTCCTGCTGTCCTTTCTTCCGCTGTCGCACACCTTCGAACGCACTGTCGGCTATTACGCGCCCATGATGACCGGCGCCACGGTCGCCTTTGCGCGCTCCATACCCCAGCTCGCCGAGGATCTGCTGACCCTCCGGCCGACGGTGCTGATATCGGTGCCGCGCATCTACGAACGCGTCTACAACAAGATCATGGACGGGCTGGCCGGGAAGCCGCCGTTCGCCACCCGGCTGTTCGAGCTGGCCGTCGATACCGGCTGGCGGCGATTCCTGCGGCACCAGGGGCGGGGCGGTTGGCATCCGGCGTTTCTGTTATGGCCGCTGCTGGACAAACTGGTGGCCAGCAAGATCATGGCGAGGCTGGGCGGACGCATGCGAATCGCGGCGGCGGGCGGCGCCCCGCTGCCACCGGCGATCGCGAAGGTGTTCGTCGGTCTGGGTCTCAACCTGCTGCAGGGCTACGGGCTGACCGAAACCAGTCCGATCATCGCCTGCAACATCGCCGGGGACAATGAGCCTGCCAGCGTCGGCATCCCCTTGCGCAATGTCGAAGTGTGTATCGGTGAGAACGACGAGCTGCTGACCCGTGGTCCCTGCGTGATGCTGGGCTACTGGGATAACCCCGAAGCCACACAGCAACTCATCGATGCCGGGGGATGGCTGCATACCGGCGACAAGGCGCGGATCGAGCGCAACCATATCCACATCACCGGCCGCCTCAAGGAAATCATCGTGCTCTCCAATGGCGAGAAGGTTCCACCGGCGGACATGGAAATGGCCATCGCACTCGATCCGCTGTTCGAACAGGTGCTGGTGTTCGGGGATTCACGTCCCTACCTCGGTGCGATCATCGTGCTGAACGCGGAGCAGTGGAAGGCGCTGGCGAATACCCTGGCGCTCGATCCTGATGATGCGGCGTCGCTGAACAGCGATGTGCTGGAGCAAGCCGTCCTCGAGCGGCTGGCCGGACGTCTGGGCGAATTCCCCGGTTACGCGCAGCTGCGCCGCGCCGCCTGCACGCTCGATCCCTGGACAGTGGACAACGGCCTGATCACCCCCACCATGAAGCTCAAGCGCGATCGCATACTGGCGCGCTATGCGGATGAAATCGAGGCCCTGTACGCGGGTCACTGAGCGCAGCGGCGTGAATCACCCGTGAGCGAAGACGCGTCATTGCCGGACGAGCGACACCTGGCCATCCGCGTCATGCCCGGACCCGCGGATACCAATGCCTCGGGCGATATCTTCGGCGGCTGGATCATGTCCCAGGTCGACATCGCCGGCAGCATCGTCGCCCGGCGGCGCGCAGGAGGACGCATTGTTACCGTCGCGGTCAATGCCTTCCAGTTCCATCAACCGGTCTTCGTCGGCGACCTGATCAGTTGCTACGCGCAGATCACCCGTGTCGGCCGCACCTCGATCACCGTCCATGTCACGGCGTATGCCGAGCGCCGCGGTGAGCGCGGGGAAGTCATCCAGGTCACCGAGGCCGACGTGACCTATGTCGCCGTGGACGAGAACCGCCGACCGCGCCCTTTGCCGCGGCAGGACTGACAGCGCACATCGACATCCGCTCCGGACTGATTTACCGCTTTGCTGTGCCCAGACCCTCGACATCGACCACCCTGTCGACTGCCGATGTTCGCAAGATCAGGCTGCAGCGGCTGGAGTGAACAGCGTCAGGAAATTCTGCGTCGTTTCCGTGGCGATGTGTTCGAAGGAATCACCGCGCAATTGCGCGATATGCTCGGCAACGTAACGCACGTAGGCCGGCTGGTTGGGTTTCCCACGGTGCGGCACCGGCGCGAGATAGGGGCAATCGGTTTCCACCAGCATGCGCTCCAGCGGCATGCTGCGAGCGACTTCCATGAGTTCCTGCGCGCTCTTGAAGGTCACGATTCCGGAAAACGAGATATGAAAGTTCAGGTCCATGGCCCGGCTGGCCATCTCCCGGTCGCCGGTAAAGCAGTGCATGACACCGCCCGCCTCCGACGCGCCCTCTTCCCGCAGGATCGCGAGGGTGTCTTCCGCAGCATCCCGCGAATGCACGATCAACGGCTTTCCCGCCTCTCTTGCCGCGCGGATGTGAGTCCTGAAGCGTTCGCGCTGCCATTCCAGATCGCCCTCGCTGCGAAAGTAGTCCAGACCGGTTTCGCCGATGGCCACCACCCCGGGACGCTCGGCAAGCTCGACCAGTTCAGCGGCTGTCGGCTCCTGCCCGCCCTGTTCATTGGGATGCACGCCGACGGACACGCTGACCTCGGCACAGTGCTCGACCAGTGCGTGCATGGCCGGGTAATGCTCCAGATTGATGGATACGCAGAGAAAGCGCGTGACGTCCTGCGCGCGCGCCGCGTCGAGCACACCGGCGAGTCCGCCGGGAAACGAGGACAGGTCCAGCAGGTCCAGGTGGCAATGGGAATCAACCAGCATAAAAAAACCTCTCATGGACGAGAGGCTGAATAATAGTCGTATTCGGGATTACCGCAACCGCAGTGACCAGGGTGTCTGTCTCACCGGTACCGGCATTTCCCGACACACACGGGTTTGCGGCTACACATTACCCAGATCGGCTCAAGGCATGACGCGCACGATCACCGCCCGGTGAGCGATTCGTCTCAAAGGGTATGCGTCGGACGATCGGACTCCAGCGTCCCGGCGAGGTAACCCTCGATCTTGTTGCGGGCCGCGCCGTCATCCTGGTCGCTGAACTGCACGCCGATGCCGGCCGCGCGGTTGCCCTGGGCCCCGATGGGAGTGATCCAAACGATCTTTCCGGCGACCGGAATCTTTTCCGATTCGTCCATCAACGTCAGCAGCATGAAAACTTCATCACCGAGCCGGTAATGCTTCTTGGTCGGGATGAAGAGCCCACCGCCCTTGACGTAGGGCATATAGGCCGCATACAAGGCGCTCTTGTCCTTGATGGTGAGAGAAAGAATTCCCGGTCGCGGGGTATGTGTCTGTTCCATGTCTCGACTACCCTATCCTGTTTGTCAGTATCAGTTCCCGGAAGTCTGCTCTGCCCAGGCGAGCAGGATGTCTTCCATCATCATTTGTCGGTTCAATGTGCTGTCAGCAAGTTTCAGCATCCGGTTGATGCCGTCAAGTTGACTGAACAGTACCCTGCTGTCCAGTTTCCGCGCAAGTTTCGACAGGCCATCCTGCAGGTCGATGCCGTGAATCCCCTGCGTCTGTCCGCTGAGGCGGATTCTCAGCATATCCATGAGCCATTCCCGCATCCAGCGAAGCCCCTTCAGATCCTCATCGGCGGCCCAGCCCTGCGCCACCGCCAGGGGGCTCTCCTGCCCCGCGAGGATGCCGACCAAGGCACGGAAACGCTGCTGCCGCTCCTCCAGTGCCTGCTCCTGCGCCAGTTGCAGTGCCCGCAGCGGCGCACCATTCGCCAGGGCCAGATACACCTCCGGCGATGGACCGTCATAGCGGGCGGCAAGCCACCGGGCAGTGGATTCCAGGTCAGTCGCCTGGATGCGGATTTCCTGGCAGCGGCTGCGTATCGTCGCCGGCAGACGGGAAGGATGCGCGCTGACCAGTACCAGTACCGTGTTATCGGACGGCTCTTCAAGTGTCTTTAACAAGCTATTGGCCGCGTTGATATTCAGGGCATCCGCCGGTATCAGGATAGCCACCTTGTAACCGATGCCGTGACTGGTCAGGGACAGGTTCCCGGAGAGCTGTCGAACCTGGTCGATCTTGATCACACGGCTGTCCTCTGCGGGGGTGAGGCGGAAATAATCCGGATTACTGCCGGCCGTGAACAGCGTGCAACTGGTGCACTGCCGGCAGGGATATTTTCCATCCGTCGGATGCTCGCACAGCAGAAAGTGAGCCAGTTCCTCCGCGAACACGGCCTTGCCCATGCCCGCCTGACCGGTCAGCAACACGGCGTGGGGAAAGCGGTTCTGCCGGTGGGCCGCCGTCAGGCGATCCCGGAACGGTTCGAGCCATGGGTATTCATTTATCATTTAATATATTAACTTACAAAGCATTTATCAGAAAATACATAAGACCAGAAAAACCCTTATTGTTCATGAAACTGATTTGAGATTGGATAGTGTTTATCCATAAACAGCGTTTTCACCGCAAAGAACGCAAAGAACGCAAAGTGTTGTGTTGATTTCATTAAAGAATTTCTCTGCGTCCTTTGCGTCTCTGCGGTGATTTCATTACTTTTGTATGGATGCCGGGTATGCGGCATTCAGTCATACCGCTTCAACGGGCATCCAAGAACGGTCGCAACACTGCGTCCAGCTGCTGTTGTACCTTGGCCAGGGGCTGGTTGGCGTCAATCACGCGGTAGCGCCCGTCATGCCGTGCCGCAAGATCCAGATAGGCTTGCCGGACCCGCTCGAAAAACTCGACCTGTTCCTGCTCGAAGCGATCCAGCGATCCGCGCTTGCCGGCACGCGCCAGGCCGACGGCAACGGGCACGTCCAGCAGCACGGTCAGATCGGGGCGGAAATCACCCTGGACCCATTGCTCCAGATGAGCGATTTTCCCGACATCGATGCCACGCCCCCCACCCTGATAGGCATAGGTCGCATCGGTAAAACGGTCGCACAGCACCCATTGACCCTGTTCGAGCGCGGGCAGTATCACCCTGGCCAGATGTTCGGCACGCGCCGCGAACATCAGCTGCAGCTCGCAATCCGGGCTCATGCCGGTATAGCGCGGGTCCAGCAGCAGTGCGCGTATGGCCTCGCCGAGCAGTGTGCCACCGGGCTCGCGTGTCATCACCACCTCGATACCGGCGGCTTCAAGCAGAGCGCGAATATAGTCTATGTTGGTGCTCTTCCCGACCCCTTCGATGCCCTCTACGGTGATGAACTTTCCCGTCACCATCACTGGTCCGGCTGCGGCGGCAGACTGACGGATTTGCCCAGCTGGAATTTCTTCACGGCGAGTTCATGCTCCTTGAGGGTGCGTGAAAAATAATGACCGCCGCTTCCATTGGCCACGAAGAACAGGGCATCGCCCTTGTCGGGGTGCAGTACCGCGTGGATGGAGGCCACGCCGGGCATGGCGATAGGCGTCGGCGGCAAACCGTCGCGGGTATAGGTGTTGTAAGGCGTGTCGCGGCGCAGGTCGCTGGCGCGCAGGTTTCCGTCAAAGCGCTCGCCCAGTCCGTAGATCACCGTCGGGTCGGTCTGCAGACGCATGCCTTTCCTCAGACGACGGATGAATACGCCGGCAATGACCGGCCGCTCCCCGGCAACGCCGGTTTCTTTCTCCACGATCGAGGCGAGTATCAGGGCCTCGTAGGGGGAGTTAAGCGGCAAGCCCTCCTCACGCGCCGCCCAGTCCTCGGCCAGACGGCGCTCCATCGCATTATAGGCGCGCGTGAGAAAGGCCAGGTCCGTCGTCCCCTGCGGGAAATGGTAGGTATCCGGCAGGAAACGCCCCTCGGGATTCTCTCCTTCATGCCCCAGCCGCGCCATGAGTTCCTCTGTACCCACGCCATCCAGGGTATGCACGAGGTCACCACTCGCAGTGATCACCGCCAGCATCTCCCTGAATGTCTGACCCTCGATCAGGGTGACCGCATGCTGGATCACCTCGCCGCCGGCCAGTTTTCTCAGCAGGCTCTCCGGCGTCATGCCGGGGCTAATCTCGTACTCACCGGCCTGCAGGCGATGGGCAAGATCCAGTTCACGGCCCAGCCAGACCAGATAGTGGGGGTGTCCGGTGATTCCCCGCCGCTGCAGGTCATACGCCAGTTGTTTCAGCGATGTCCCCGCGGCTATCTCGTAGACCACCCCGGATTCGGGGATGTTGAGCGGGGACTTCCTGAAGTCCTGATATTGCCCCAGCAGAACGGCAACCGTGACGAGCACGCCGATCACGACACTGGCCAGGGCGTAGCCCGGCAGGCGTTTCCAGTTGATGGTTTGACGGTTTTTCATGGGAACAGAGAATAACGCCAGCGATTCAGTTAAGCCACGCATCGCCATCCGAGGACAGGTCTTTCAGCAGTTCCTGCAGTCGACAGGTCAAGGTTCCACGGCGATACGGCCGGTCTTCGACTGCGATGACCGGCCAGATCCCGATGAGGCTGTTGGTCAGGAACACTTCATCCGCTCCGCGGAGATCATCCAGTCCAAGCGCCCTGATCTGCAGAGGCATCGGCACTTTAGCGGCCAGTTCCATGACGACGGTACGCAGGATGCCGGCCACGCCGCAGCGAGACAGATCAGGGGTCATCAGGACCCGATCCCTGATGAGAAACAGGTTACTCATAGTGCCTTCCACCAGGCACCCGTGCCCGTCCAGCAGCAGCCCCTCATGGATGCCGGGATCAGCCCATTCCCCCCGCGCGAGCACCTGTTCCAGGCGATTGAGGTGCTTGATCCCCGCCAGCGCGGGATTGTGTCCCAGACGCTGGCGGCACAGGCGCACCCGTACTCCCGACCCGTGGCAGGTCCCGGTATCATCCGGCCAGGGATGCAACTGAATGATCCGGGTCGGGATCGCATCGTTCGTGGGGCGGTAGCCGCGCCCTGTACACCCGCGGGTGACGATGATCTTGAGAACCCCCCGGTTCACCCCGGAGATAACCAGCCGGGATTCCTCCAGCAGGCGTTCTCCCTCCGGCTGCGGAATGCCCAGACGCTCGCAGCCCGCAGCTAGCCGCGCCAGGTGACGCAGCCAGAAGCGCGGTTGCCCGGCTTCCACGCCAATGGATTCGAACACCCCGTCGCCGTACAGCAGGCCCCTGTCCAGGCTGGAGATGCCGTCGGCCGCCTGACCGTTGATCACGACAGTTGGAGTCTCCGGTGAACGCATCAGCGCCAACCCGCGACCATCAGGCAGTCCTGATGCCGAGTGCGCGCAGCAAACCGAGCGCCTTGGCGCGCGTTTCCTCCAGTTCCGCCTCGGGCGCCGAGTCTGCGACGATGCCGGCCCCGGCCCTGAGCTGCACCTGGTTGGCCGAGACAGTCATGCTGCGAATCAGGATATTCATGTCCATGCCGCCACCGCGGTTGATGTAACCCATGGAGCCGGTATAGGCGCCGCGCGCTTCCCCCTCCAGCTCTGCGATGATTTCCATGCAGCGCACCTTGGGACAGCCGGTGATCGTGCCTCCCGGAAATACCGCTCTCAGCACCTGCCCCGGTGTGATATCGGCGCGCAATTCGCCTTTCACGTTCGAGACGATGTGATGCACATGCTCGTAGGATTCCAGCACCATGAACTCATCGACTGTCACCGAACCCGGCATGCAGATGCGTCCCAGGTCATTGCGTTCCAGGTCGATCAGCATGACATGCTCGGCCCGCTCCTTCGGGTGGGCCAGCAATTCCGCGGAACGGTTGCTGTCGGTGACTCTGCTGTGGCCTCTGGGCCGGGTCCCGGCGATCGGGCGCGTCTCCACCGTCCGTCCCCGCACGCGGACCAGCCGCTCCGGTGACGAGCTGATGACGGCGGCATCACCCCAGCGGGCGAAGCCGCTGTAGGGCGCCGGATTGTGCAGCCGCAAATTGCAGTACAGCGCCGGCGCATCAACCACCTCTTCCGCGGTGATCCGCCACGGCCGCGAGATGTTGACCTGGAAGACATCGCCTTCGCGGATGTAGTCGTGGATACG
>Ga0210085_1000400_pt1 | contig 18342 bp, 17 predicted proteins | sample China_Galinas_PW_5_FD_184866 | JGI IMG/M metagenome (GOLD analysis project Ga0210085, IMG submission 184866) | Wetland microbial communities from San Francisco Bay, California, USA, that impact long-term carbon sequestration - China_Galinas_PWC_D1... | ecosystem: Environmental > Aquatic > Marine... | reverse complement strand
TTATGCCCCGCCGTATTCATCGGCAAAAGATCCTATCAACATTTGCGGCTTTGTGGCTGCCAATATTCTTAAAGGGGATATGGACATCGCCCATTGGAGTGAACTTGACTCGCTTCAAAAAAAAGGTGCGATGTTGATCGATCTTCGCACTCAGTTTGAGTTGAAGCATGTGGGAAAGATCGAAAATGCCATACATATTCCTATCGATGAACTAAGAAACAGACTCACCGAACTCGATAAGGAAAAAACATATATTCCGTTTTGTGCCGTGGGTTTTAGGGGGTATCTGGGGCACAGAATTCTGGTTCAAAACGGTTTTAAGTCCAAAAACCTGAGTGGAGGCTTTGTGACTTACACCATGGCGAACAGGAAGGAATAGTCGGAGAGTATGAAAGCCTTTATATTACCAAATGGTTTAAGGAGTGCGGAGAATGCCTGTCATCCGAAAAAAAATCCCTGTCGGTCTGAAACTGCTTCAGGATCCGTTTTTGAACAAGGGAACGGCTTTTTCTGAAGCGGAACGAGACAAACTAAAGCTTCGGGGACTTTTGCCCCCGCGGAATCTGACGATGGAACAGCAATGTGCCAAGGTGTTGGAAAGCTTCCGTAGAAAACCTACCGATCTTGAAAAATATATTACACTGATGGCGCTTTACGATCGCAACATCACGTTGTTTTATAAAGTGGTTGAAGAGCACCTCGAAGAAATGATGCCGATCATCTATACCCCCACAGTCGGACAGGCATGTCAGGAGTTTTCGCATATATTCAGGAAAGCCCGAGGCGTTTATGTTGCAGCAAATAGCAAGGGGCGAATACGCAAAATTTTAAAAAACTGGCCCCACAAGGACGTTCGTATTATCGTCGTCACCGACGGTGAAAGAATTCTCGGGATCGGGGATCTCGGGGTTGACGGAATGGGAATCCCCGTGGGGAAACTTTGCCTTTATACCGCTTGTGCCGGCATCCATCCCTTATCCTGTTTGCCCGTGTGTATTGACGTCGGAACGAATAACGAAAAATTATTAAATGACCCTCTCTACCTGGGGTTACAGAATTTACGACCTTATGATGAGACCTATGACGAACTGATTGAAGAATTTGTCATGGCGGTGGGAGAAACATTTCCCCGGGCCCTGATTCAGTTTGAAGATTTCGGCAACCGCAATGCCTTTCGCTTGCTTGCAAAGTATAGGGGCCGGATTTGCTGTTTTAATGACGATATTCAAGGTACGGCAAGTGTTGCGGTAGCGGGAATTTACTCGGCGATGCGAATGACAGGAAAAAAACTTAAGGATCAGAAAATTTTGTTTCTCGGTGCCGGGGAAGCAGGCATTGGAATCGGCGATCTCATCGTCTCTGCCGTCACAGACCAAGGCATGTCTCAAAAAGAAGCCCGGAAAATGTGCTGGTATATGGATTCAAAAGGTTTGGTCGTAAAAAGCCGTAAAAAATTAGCCCGGCAAAAGCGTTCCTTTGCCCATGACCATGAGTTCATTCCCGATCTTCTCGCGGCGGTTGAAACGTTGAAGCCAACCGCAATCATCGGCGTCTCCGGTCAGCCCCGAACCTTAACCCGACCGGTATTGGAAGCCATGGCAAGGCATAATGAAAGACCCATCGTATTTGCCCTGTCGAATCCGACCTCCAAATCCGAATGTACGGCAGAAGAAGCGTATCAATGGACCCTTGGACGTGCTATTTTTGCAAGCGGAAGCCCTTTTGAGCCTGTCACCTTTAACGGCAAAAGGTATGTGCCGGGGCAGGGAAACAACGTTTATATCTTTCCCGGTGTAGGGTTAGGGGCTATTGCTACAGGAGCAAGGCATGTGACCGATGAGATGTTCCTTGTCGCAGCAAAAGAGTTGGCTAAACTCGTATCAGAAGAAGATTATAAAGCAGGATGCATTTATCCGCCACTGACAAAAATCAGAGAGGTTTCGGCACACATCGCGACCGCTGTAGCTGAGGTGGTTTATAAAAGAGACCTTGCAACGGACCCGAAACCCGATGACCTGTCAACCCATATCAAATCTCTGATGTTCGAGCCGGTTTATCGAGACTACTTGAAGTGATTCTCGAAAACCGGATGACCATGACAGAGAAACTTTTTTTGCAAGTATCCCAAGGTAAAAACATGAATATCGTATATCTCTCACCTCACTTTCCGCCCCATTATTACCGTTTCTGCCGGTATCTGAAACAGGCCGGGGCCAACGTGCTGGGAATCGGAGATGCGCAGTACGATTACTTGGCTATTGAGGTGCGTGACTCTCTTACAGAGTACTTTCAAATAGATGATATGCACAACTACGATGCATTGCTTCGGGCCTGCGGATTCTTCACCCACAAGTACGGTAAGATCGATCGGTTTGAATCGTTAAACGAGTACTGGTTGAGCACCGAAGCCCGGATACGGGACGATTTCAATATCTTTGGTATTCGAGGCCGCGACATTGATCACATCCGCCGCAAATCCCGGATGAAGGACAAATTCCGGGAAGCCGGCGTGCCGGTGCCCCGGGGATGGGTGGTGCAGACCATGGAGGACGCCCGAGAGTTGATCCGCGAGACGGGCTATCCGGTAGTGGCCAAACCCGACGCAGGGGTGGGTGCCCTGGATACCTATCGCCTGGAGAGTGATGAAGATCTGCTCAAGTTCTTTGCCGGCAAGCCAGCAGTGGATTACATACTTGAAGAATTCATTTCCGGAACCATTTATTCTTTTGACGGACTGGCCGACCGCAACGGCGACCTGGTGTTCTATACCTCGCATACGTTCAGTCAAGGAATCATGGAAACGGTCAACGAGTCGCGCCACATCTATTACTACTCTTTGCGGGAGATTCCCCCGGCCCTGGAAGCACTCGGGCGTCGGTGCATAAAGACATTCGAGGTGAAAGAGCGTTTTTTCCATATCGAATTTTTCCAAACCGCCCCCGACACGTATACAGGACTGGAAGTGAACATGCGCCCGCCGGGCGGGTTTACCACCGACATGTTTAATTATGCCTGTGACATTGATATTTATCGGGTATGGGCCGAACTGTTGGTGCACCGGCGCACGGAACTTGCCTATACACGCAAACATCACTGCTGCTACACGAGTCGTAAAAACAACCAGCATTATCGTCACGGGCATGAAGATATCATGACTCGCTACGGTGATTTTATGGTCCAGGTGGCAAGCGTTCCCGGCGTATTCAGCAGTGCCCTGGGCGATATCGGCTATATTTTCAGATCAGCAAAATTAGACGATATTTTTAAGATTATTAATTTTATTCATGCAACTGACACCTAAAATATGCACATTGAAGAACACAATTGGTTCAGCCCGAATCTAAGTCGGGATATGGCGTTGAAAATTTACGGACACTGGGGAAAACCGTTTATGGTTTTTCCCTGCTCCAGTGGTCGCTATTTTGATTATGAAGGCATGGGGATGATCAACGCCATTGACGGGTTCATCAATGAAGGCAAGATCAAGATGTTTTGCATAGACAGCATCGACGCAGAATCCTGGTACAATTTCTCCGTTCCGCCGGCAGATCGAAATGCACGCCATGAAGCCTTTGACCGCTATGTGGTCGAAGAGGTGATCCCGTTTATCCGCGATCACTGCCGTTCACCGAATGAACGAGTCATGGCCAACGGTTGCAGCATGGGAGCCTATCACTCCGTAAATTTTTTTCTCAAGCATCCGGATGTTTTCGAAGGCACCATCGCCTTAAGCGGCCTTTATCGCCTGGATCGGACCGAGTTCGGACTCTCGGTCGACGACGTACCTGCCGTCTACTTTAATTCTCCGGTTCACTATCTTTCGGGAACTAACGATCCCTGGTATCTGGATCGCTACCGGCACAGTAAAATCATTGTCTGCGTGGGCCAAGGCGCCTGGGAAGAAAAAGCCGTTGCCGACACACGCTTCTTGGATGCTCTTTTTAGAAAAAAAACGATTCCAGCCTGGGTCGATTTCTGGGGATATAACGTGAATCACGACTGGCCTTGGTGGTACAAACAAATGAATTATTTTTTACAGCACCTTTATGGATAAAACCGGGTGTTGAAGTGGTACCCCGACATCTGACCCGGCTCACTTTTTTTACTTTGCCAAAATGACCCCGCTTATAAGATTGTGAACGAAAAAAATACGCGTTAAGAGCCGATTGACTTTGGTGATATAAGCGTTATTTTAAAAATTAGACATGTGCCACTTGGCAGTCTAATAGTTTAAATAACCAACCTTCTTTGAAGGAGGATAAGACGATGACAATAAAAGCATATGCAGCACTAACAGCCGGAGGAAAACTCGAACCCTTTGAGTATAATCCCGGAGAGCTTGGAGTTGATCAGGTTGAGATTGACATCAGTTCTTGCGGTATTTGTCATAGCGATCTGAGCATGTTAAACAATGATTGGCAAATGACCGAGTACCCCCTGGTGCCGGGCCATGAAATCGTGGGAAAGATTAACGCCGTCGGCGAACGGGTCACGCATCTCAAACCGGGACAGATCGTCGGCTTAGGTTGGTTTTCCAAATCATGTATGACTTGCAGCGAGTGTATGTCCGGGAATTACAATCTCTGTTCCACCGCTGAAGGTGTCATTGTCGGACGCCATGGCGGTTTTGCCAACAAGGTTCGGGCGGATAAAACCTGGGTCTTTCCACTGCCTGAAGGGATTAACGTTGCCACCGCCGGACCCCTTTTCTGCGGCGGTATTACGGTGTTTAACCCCATCATCCAAAACAATATTCAGCCCACCGACCGTGTGGGTGTCGTCGGCATCGGCGGTTTGGGACATATGGCCCTTCGCTTTCTAAACGCCTGGGGATGTGAGGTAACCGCATTTTCTACCAGTCCCGGCAAAGAGGCTGAAGCCCGGGAACTCGGGGCTCATCATTTCGTCAACACGCACGACGCTGATGCACTTGCCAAGCTCGCCAACTCTCTGGATATGATCCTGGTTGCGGTTAATGTCGACCTGAGCTGGGACGGTTACATCAACGCACTTCGTCCAAAGGGCAAACTTCATATCGTTGGAGCGGTACCTTCGGTCTCTGCGACTGTATTTCCGCTTATTATCGGTCAGAAATCCATCGGCGGATCCCCGCTGGGCAGTCCGGCAACCATGGCAACCATGATAGAGTTCGCCGCAAGACACGGCATCGCTCCGGTAACCGAAACATTTCCCATGTCCAAAGTCAATGATGCCATGGAGAAGCTTCGCACCGGTAAACCGCGCTTTCGGTTGGTTCTCGAAAACGACCTGGATTGATTCGAACTACCCAACTGTTTGGCTGAACAAATATTTAAGTAATATAAAATGTGAGACTTTTGAAAAAGGCTGTCAGAACGATCTAACTTTTAGTGTCAAAATATTAACGCAAAGTCATCACTGAATCTTTATCGCCTAAAAAAATGATGTGGCGTTTTATTCTGCAAGTTATGCTCTGTTTTATGCGTGGATTTTTTTGGATATGTTGGTCTTTTGGGTAAATTCACCCTTTTTTACCTAAGAGATTTTCTAATTCCTCTCAAGGCAAACGTATTCATTTTTTGAGCCATAAGATCCGTTTGGTTTAATCTTTTCACTCATTCTGATTGTCGATGATAGATAACTCGACGATAGAATGCCCGGAATAGCGATCATGGGAATTTTTTGAAGCGATTTGGGTTTTAAAAAGTTTGCCACCCAATGATTCAGGCTGATTGTATTCCATGTCCAATATATCTCCGACTTTCAATTCTTTGAACACGGAAGAATCTTGTTTTACAAGGATACAGGGCCCATTTGAGGAAATATTTCGTAATTTGAACAGGTAGGTCGGCCCCTTATCATTTAAAAAAAACGCCACACTGTAATACTCTTCCAAAATGGTTTTTGCTTCAGATCTACACTCGACCAAGTCATTTACGCCTTCATCTCCTATCATCACCAGCTCAAACATTTGTAAGCCATCCTTATAAAAGTGTTAATTTGATCATAAACATTAAGTTTAAAACCTTCAATTTTTTCGCATGCAAAAATCGTGCTAAAATATATATCATGGAAAATTTTTTAATTGAGGAAGCTTCGCATAGGCAAACCGAACGTTTTAGGTTGGTAATATATGAATGTAAGCGATCAGCAAGGCAAGGAATCAATTGTGTGAAATGGATGGCGATGTTGCTCCAAAGATTGAAGGCTTAAAGCAGTAAACGAATATTGTCGGACGAGCTGTTTATTCTGGGGTCTTGTTATTTTCCTGTCACTATTTGAAACGCTCCGTTTAGGTTTTTTTTATTTCTGAAAAGATACTTTAAAAATTATACCTCACCCCAAAAAGAAAATTGTTGCTGGCAAATTCTGCTTCTGTCGTATCGTATTCAGAATCTTCTGTAACAAAGTAACGATATTTTACATCGATAATCACTTTTTCGGTTACAGCATATCCTACTCCAATTCCTATCTGATATGCAAATACGGTATCCTCGTCATTTGACCCGGAAAAACCTAAGCTGCGGATATCGAGATCATTAAACTCGACTTGAGCAAATCCTATGCCAGCACTTATATACGGGGTAAATGCACTGCTGTTGATAAAGTCATAATATCCGTTAATCAAGAAAGAAAGGGCTTTCGCGTCTCCGCTTGCATCCAAAATAACTCCCGGCGAACCAATTTTGTTAATGTCATTTTTTTGATAAGATATTTCGCCTTCTGTTCTAAATCTATTAAAGTCATATCCTAAAGCTGCACCAAAGGCCAATCCAGTATCAAATTCAGTGTTGACCGTAACACCCGGGACCGTCGAATCTGTTATATCGGAATCACTTGCCATGGCAAAACCGATATTACCACTCACATAAAGCCCCTCAGCGCTATAAACGGGAGCAGAAAAAAAGAGCACCAGTACACAAACCAAAGTGATAAACAGATATTTTTTCATATTGCCCCCCTTTAGATTTAAGTTTAACAGTCTATGAAAACTTTCCAGCTTAAAATCCAATAAAATCTCTTCTTCAACGATTTAATTTATGGTTCCAATTCTTCATAAAAATAAAAAGAGCGAACCTTAAAAAGATCTGCTCCTATTCAAATAAGAAAATTGTCGCCTGTCTACTCTGAATCTCCTCCCTCCGTTATCGATAAGTGTGGGTTTCATGGCAGACTACTTTTTTAAATAAAAAGTTAAAAGAAGAATTGTTTAATATCCGTATAAGACTATATATTTTGTATGTCAAGAACTAAATAACACAATATATAGTAGTAAAAAACAATGTCATTAAAGGGGGCCTTTAGAAGTGAATTGCGGTCATATATTAAATGAAGTGAGAATTGATGTTTCGTGTTTAAACCGTCAGTTACCCCTGAACAATCAAGGAATTTCTGAAGGCTGGTTGCTGATCGTTTAATGGTGGCTTATGAGAAGCAGATAAAATATTTTTAATTTTTGTTAAAAGTTTATTTGCGTTCAGCACAAATATCCTAAAAGATTAACAGAAATGTGGGGTAAAATAAAAAAAACATTTAATCGGAGAACAATTTAAGGTAATAATTTGGCGGTTAAGAGGATTTTGTCAAAAGTATCCCCCTTGAACGGGCAACAATATCATATCACGGAATTGTTCAAACAGTATGCCGGGTTGCAGCAAAATACGTTGGTCAGACCGGATATCGCAATACAGCATACCGCATTTGAAATGACTGCGAGGTAAGACATGAAAAGTTTATCAGAAAAAGCTGCTCAGAATCTGGTGGCCATAAGAATAAAAAAGCCGTTGATTCATAATATCACCAATTACGTGGTAATGAACTTCACAGCCAATGCTTTACTATCGATGGGTGCATCACCGGTGATGGCCCATGCTGCAAATGAGGTGGAAGAAATGGTATCCTTTGCCGGGGCTCTGGTTCTCAATATCGGCACGCTGACCGATGACTGGATCGCATCGATGATAACAGCCGGGAAAAAGGCATCGGAATTGAAAAAACCCATCATACTAGATCCTGTCGGGTCCGGCGCAACATCACTCAGGACAAGCGCTGCAAAAAGAATCATCCGAGAAACCCGTGTCAGTGTCATTCGCGGGAATGCATCGGAGATTTTATCCCTCAGACAGGACGATTCAAAAACCAAGGGGGTGGATTCGATTCATTCGGTTGAGGCTGCTGAAGGATCCGCAAAAATGCTTGCCGGCGAACTCGAATCCGTCATCGCAGTTACGGGTCCCACAGACTTAATTACAGACGGCAAACAGATGATACGGGTTTCAAACGGTCATCCCCTCATGGGTTATGTCACCGGAACCGGATGCACGGCCACGGTGACCATTGGCGCGTTCCTGTCGGTGGACGAAGATCCTGTCAGTGCAACGGCCACGGCACTGGCTTTTTTCGGGCTGGCCGGAGAAGTTGCAGCAAAAAACGCATCTGCGCCGGGAAGTTTTATGATCGCGATGCTGGACGCACTTTACACCATTACACCGGAAGAACTCTTACGGGGATGTAAATTTGAAGACTGCACATAGTCTGAGTGTTTCATGAAATATTTTATGAAAAATGAAAAAAAAAGAAACGATCTGATTTTTTCAATTTTACGAGCATCCTTTTCATGCGGATGTTCTGCGGCGCCTGTTTTTGCGCTCTCCAATACCCGCGCTTAATGGAATGACCAAAAAGAACAAGCAAATATATATCACAGCACTCCAACCGCCCTGTTTATATGCAAATCCGGACAAGGTAATTCCAAGCCATCCCCCCATGTAGTAAAACAACACATAAAGAGCATTCGCACGCCCTTGGCCGCTGGAAAGCTTGCGGTTAAGGGTACCGACAGCCGTGGCATGGATGGTAAAAAACCCGGCACAAATACCTAAAAGCGCGAGTACGACCGCAGCAATTGAAGGCAGCAGGATAAGCATCAATGAAACCCCTAAAACGGCGGTACCCCCCAGTAAAGTGTTTCCACTTCCAAAGCGGTTACTGGTTCGACCGGCTGTCGGCCCCATAAATATTCCCACGATATACACGAGGTAAAGGAGCGTCGTTAGTCCGGTGGAAAAACTAAAGGGCGGCGCAGCCATCCGAAATGGCAAGTAATTGAAAACCGAAGAGAAAATTAAAAAACTGCCTGTAGCACAGAAAAAAATAAGCAAAAGATCCCAGCGCTTCAACAGCTCCCAATAGCTGATCGCAATCTGTTGCCGTTTGTTTTCAATTAAAGACCGCGGGAGCCACCGAAACGCGGTGAATGTCGCAATGAGGATGAGAATTGAAGCAGATACAAACGCATAGCGCCAGTGCAATGGCGGGTGTATCCAACCGCCAAGCAAGCGGCCACCCAATCCACCGAGCACCGTAGCAGAAACGTATGAGCCCATTACCACGTTTAGCCGCGCTGCCGGAAGTACCTTTGCCAGATAAGCTGCAAGACAAGTGGTTAAGGCTGGGATGAAGAGGCCTTGGAGAAACCGTGCTGCAATTAAAACCCAAAGGTCTTTTGTCACCGCGCAAACCAAACCGCCAAGAGCCACGAAAATACCGCCGGTTAAAATAATGGGATGGATAGGCAACCTGTCTGCCAAAAAACCGAAGGGAAGATTGGATATTGCGATGCCAAGGATAACAGCGGATACACTCAAAGAAACCAATACCATATCCGCTGCAAACTCATGCTGTAACACAGGCAATATCGGTTGAGTGATATAAATGTTCGTGAAAGAAGCGGACACCAGCGCAAAGACAATGAATTGTAAGCGGAAATAAGAAGTGTCAGCCATGGTTACACACCACCGGGGAACATGTCATGATGATATGCCGGCTTCTGACTATACAGAGCATGTAAATTGCCTCATGGAACTTAACAGTTTTATTTTATATTCCATCGGGGCGAAACCTATGGATCTTTTCTGTTTTACTGGACCGGACAATCGATTTCAGCAACGTCTCTTTTTCTTGCTTTATGCTTTCAGTTTTCATAAATAAGATCGTTCATTGATCTTTCAATGGGTTTGTCACCTCCTACCCTGACCAGCAAGATTATCCATTATTCACAAATAGTCAAGGACTTGCACTTCCGAATTTCAGCTTAGCTTTCGAATGCCTTGTTGGAGCGAAGTAAAAATTTCGCTATCCAAGCAAATGAACGAATGCAGCCCGTGGGAGACCTTTGAAAAAGCGTCATTTTTATTCAAGTTCAAGGAAGGCGAAAATTTTAACCACAGGAATACATTTCGTATTTTGAGGATTAAAATCTGAACCTGTTGACAAATTCCGATTATCCGGGACGCAGATATCGGACAAAAAGGGGGTTTTACGAAGGTCTCCGTGAAACATCCAGGTTGAGATGATGTTGATTTTTTTACTTGACAAGAACGAACGGTCGTATTATTTTGTCGATATGGCAAAAGGAAAGGATACTAAACTTAATGTACTGGAAGCCGGTCTGGATATGGCAAGCCAGCTGGGTCTTGAATGTGTGACCATCGGAAACCTTGCCAAGGCAACGAATATGTCCAAAAGCGGACTGTTTGCTCATTTCCAGTCCAAGGAGAATCTTCAGATCGAGATACTCCATTACGCGGCCCGAGTTTTTTCAGAAGACGTCATCATTCCTGCACTTAAAACCAAAGCCGGAATCCCAAGAATCAGGGCTCTTGTGGACAACTGGATTCAATGGACGTCTGAATTGACAGGGGGCTGCATTTTTGTATCCGCAAGTGCGGATTTTAGTGATCGCCCCGGAAAGGTCAGGGATGTTTTGCTGCATCAGCAGAAAGAATGGATCGATTGCCTTAAACGTATCGCCCAATCCGCCGTTCAGGTGGGTGATTTCAGGCAAAATATTGATGTTGGCCAATTTGCCTTTGATCTCTATTCTCTTCTGCTGGGTTTTCATCTTTATTATAATTTGCTTGACGACGCTGAAATCAAAAAACGTCAGGAAGCCGCTCTCACCCGAATATTAAATTCCTATAAATAGTAAGGAGATAATATGGCAAAAAAAATTGTCAAAATGAAACCGATAAGCACGAACGTTCGTTATATTAAGGCCAAACAAAGAGGCACTCATGTTTTGCTGTCAGCATTATGGCATCTTGCGCCCAATGCAACGAAAAACATCATACTCAAAGGAGAATAAAAGATGAGAGATTATAAAAATATTATAGAAGAATACCGCAATGCAGACTCCGAAAAGCGCCTGTATCTTTTTTTGTCACATCGGTCGCTTAGAGATGATTTTTTGGAAATCGATCAAAGCGATGCATCCGTTGAGCTTCCAGCAAAACTTGTTAAAAACAAATGCCGTATGTGCCAACATTGGGGGCAAAGCCTGATCAGTGTATTAAAATAACATCGTGTAACGATGTTATGAAACGCGGCTATGCCGCTCGGCTTGGGTCTTTAACAACTTTTTGATTCCTTCCAATGTGGGTTCGGCCAGCAACGTCCGGGTATAAGCTGACGCTTCGCTTACGCTGAGATTGATGATCGTCTCCTGAACAGAGCGCAAGAAATGCGGATCAACACTAAAGGTTCTTAGCCCGGCTCCTATAAAAAAGGGAATAAATTCGGTCTGATGACCCATTTCACCGCATACCGTCACCTCAATTCCAGCCTTGACGGCTGCCTGAATGATGCGGTTCAGGGATCTGAGAACAGAAGGATGATAGGGTTGATAATAGGCCGCCACCCTTTCATTGGTTCTATCCACCGCCAGCATGTATTGAATAAGGTCGTTAGTCCCGATGGAAAAAAAATCCGCTTCATTGGCCAATTCATGGATAATATCCAATACCGCCGGCAGTTCAATCATTGCTCCAAGAGCGGGTGCGGGATAAAAGGGCAGTTTTTTGCGAGCCAGATCAACCATGGCTTCTTCTACTGAGTGACGGGCCTGGCGAAACTCATCAATGCCGGAAATCATGGGGAATACAATTTTTAATTTCCTGGTACCGACACCGGCACCAGCCCTTAAGATCGCTCTTAGTTGCTGGAGAAATACTTCCCGGTGGTGCAGTGAAAAGCGGATCGATTTGAGACCCAGTTCGGGATTGGCCTCCTTTATGCCTTCTATATACGGCAGCAATTTTTCGCCGCCGATATCCAGCGTTCGAATGGTGACCTCCCGGTCGCCCATTTCATCGCACAGCCGTTTGTAGACTAAATACTGTTCCTCTTCGGAGGGAAGGTTGGATCGCACTAAAAAGGGGAATTCGGTTCGGTATAATCCGATTCCCTCGACGTTGAGGGCCTTGGCCAGTTTTATTTCACTAAGCAAATTAATATTGGCCAGCAGTTTAACAGATTCACCGTCGCGGGTTTTTGTTTGGGGAAGTATGGGACAATCGGCGTTCTTTTCATCTTTTTGTGTCTGGTTGCGGATTTCAAAGCGCCGGATAATGGTTTCAGAGGGTCTGGTGTGAATGCTGCCGATATCCGCATCCAGGAGCATAGGCGTACCATCCGGAAGCTCCAGCAAATCGCTGCGCTCGGCAATCACCATGGGAAGCTTCAAAGATCGGGCAATGATGGCGACATGGGACGTCACCCCGCCGCTCACCAAAACAATTCCCTTAACATCTTCAGATGCCAGTTTGAGCAAATCGGATGGCAGGAGTTGCCGGGCGATAACAATCCGGCCTTCGGTATGATCCGTGTCTTGTGATGTGTTTTTGCAAAGGTTGTTGAGCAGGCGCCGGGCCAGATCTTCAATGTCCTGAGCTTTCTCCTTCAGATAGGCGCTGGGAGCTGAAGAAAAAAGAGCCATATAATGTCCGGCAACCTCTCGAACTGCTTCGGGCACAGATACCCCTTGTTCTATTTTTGTCAGCATCGCATCCACAAATCGGGCATCTTTGAGAATCATAAAGTGGGCTTCAAAAATCAGGGACGCACTTTCCGGCAAACGCTGGGCCAGGCGATCCTGCAAATTCGTGAGCTGCCGTTTGGTGGTTTCCACTGCCTTGAGAAAATCCTGGGGTGCAGACACAAATTCTGAATCGGGTCGATGGGACAGCAAGGATTCACCATCGGATTTCAACACCGTAACAGGGGCATGGGCAAATCCGCCAGAGGCTGTTTTACCTTTAATAAACCGGAGTTTTTCCAGCAGGTCGTCTCTTTGGGAGGGAACCGTCTTGTGGTTTTGGTCGATCATCAAGCGGGCGTTTTCGATGGCTCCGGTCAGTTGAGAAGCAATGGCCCGCATGGCCATCACATCGATCTCATCAAAATAATCGGGATGTTCATGCTGTACCACCAGAACGCCGATTTTTTCATTTCCCCTGTGAATCGGAACCGCTAGAAACGATTCAAAAGGATCTTCATCAGCCTCTTCAAAGTACTTGAAATTGGGATGACTACTGGCACGCGCTTCGCAAATGGGTTTCAGGGATTCGAAGATTTTTCCCACAATGCCCTCACCGGTTTTCATTCTTACCCGGCCCACCGCTGATGGATTCAAACCAACGGTGGCCTGGAGCACCAAATCCCGGGTGGTGTCATCGTAAAGATAGATGGAGCCAACATCGGCATTGAGGTGGTGTGCAACCATCTCAACGGTTTGCTGAAGGAACTCCTGGATATCGGTATTGCCGATGATGAGATTGGCCAGTTCTCCGACATCGCAAAGAAGATTCAGGTGATCTCTGTTTCTGTTCCTGGATTGCATCCTTACACCCCTGTCATGATCGCGTCATAAAGATACGATGAGATTTTTGCAAAATTCCCTTTTTGATACGCGTTCAAGAGTACGCTTCCTTGTTTCACGACGCTCTGTCTCATTCCGGCAAAGCGCAGGTGAGGTCTTCCATCTTGGCCTTGCAGGTTTCCACATAATGAGCGGCTGACAGGGCCGCCATGCAACCGTCGGCTGCCGCCAACACGATCTGTCGGGCATACCTTTCCCGCAAATCGCCGACCACATAAATGCCGTCGATGTTGGTGGCGCATTGATCATTGGTGATCACGAAACCTTCCGGAGACATGCGAATACCGGCCGGCACCAATTGATTGTTGGGATCAAAACCGATGAATATAAAAACACCGTCAATGGGAAGGTCGTGCTTATCGCCGGTCCGGGTGTCCTGCAACGTGACGGCATTCACCCCGTCGGTGTTCGCCTTGATTTCAGTGACAACGGTGTTCCACAGAACCTCCATCTTACACTCAGCTTCGACGCGCTGTTGCAGGATCATACTGGCACGCAACGCATCGCGGCGATGAACCAGGTAAACCTTGGCAGCCAATTTGGCCAGATAAAGCCCTTCTTCGCAGGCGGTATCGCCGCCGCCAATGACCACCAAATTTTTGCCCCTGAAAAAAAAGCCGTCACACACAGCGCAATAGGATACTCCCTTGCCGTAGTATTCTTCTTCTCCGGGTATGTTCAACTCCCGGGGCCGACCACCCGGGGCCAGTATCACGGCATGGGTTTGGATCACCCGTCCGCCGGCGGTGCGTATTGTATGAAATTCGAGGCCCGGCTCAATGGCCGTGGCTTCGTCGTTGAGTTCCTCGATACCGTAAGAACGGGCATGCTGGGCAAACTTCATGGAAAGCTCGCTTCCGCCGATATTCTCGAAGCCGGGATAGTTTTCCACAGCATCGGATTGGTTGAGTTGACCGCCGGGCACCCCTTTTTCAATGAGTACGGTCTTTAAGGCCGCCCGCATGGCGTAGATCGCGGCCGCAAGACCCCCGGGTCCTCCGCCGATGATAGCCAGATCATAAAGTTCAGGTTGCGACATGATGTGTCTCCTTATTTTCGTCTAATCTGAGTGTTTCAAATTAAAAAAAGTTTTATCTATGGTTAATATCGAATTCAGGCGTAACGATGTCAGTCGGCATATCTTTCCATAGCCTTTGGCAAAAGGAGGTGCGGATCTTATATCGACCGGGCAAGATATCGCCAGGCAATTTCCATCGGATCCCCATCATCTGATAAATATCAGAAAACTGCGGACATTGGCTTTTAGCAGCAATTACAAATGACGGTTTAAAATGGACAATCTCCTTTGATTGACCGTTCTTTTCTACTTTCTCCAGAATAAATTCAGGGTTTACGCCAATGGGAAATGCCGTCATCCGGATGAATCTCAGTTCGACACTCTCTTCTGGCAGATAAACATCATAGTCTGTCACAAGCCCGATCAGTTTGTTTTGGGTTGAAATATCCGTTCCCACGCCGGATGTTTTCTCATCCCAGGACCGCGCAGGCCCCACATCGATATGCACGAGTTTTCCCTTGTAGTAACCTGTTCCGCCGAATCCGAGTTTTTTAACCGTGTTCCAGACGCGTTTTGATGAAGTTCCCTGAATTTTTATGTCTGCCGCCATCCCGTATTGATGGAGACTTGCCTTTGCAGCAAGTTTTCCCTTGTTGCGAAGATCGGTATTGTATTGCGGGCTTCGCCATCCGGAAACAATGGTGATCCGTGCCCCTGGATGAAGATTGTCTTCTAAATAGTCGAGAAACTCGATCAGCCGCAGGGATATGGTGGAAAGCGGTTTGCCACTTTGACCACCAAACAGACGCTGAATGGTTTTAAGGGCTTTTTCATCATAGATGCCCTTGCTTTTCCGGTATTGACCATTGAACGTTATCCCGTTTTTTGCACTCACAAGGCTGATCCAACCATTGCCGTGATAAAAGTAGCGGCTGACATCCGTGGTATTTTCGGATGCGAGGCAACTCGCTGCAACGAAACCCAAAATTAATAGGGCGGCAATTCCAAATTCTAGGGTCGTTTTCATATGATACCTTAAATAGAAACCTGAATTGAGCGATTGTCGAGGTTGCCGCAAATACAAGAAAGATCCCGTTCTGCTATCGTCAAACGATGCGGGATGGGATCTGACGCAGTAGATGCGGTAAGATCGGCAATCCCAAAGGGTTCAAATTTTAAAAATATAAATAAAAAAATTCAATTAAAAATAAAAGCTATTTTATCCCCTTTTAAAATTTGAAACGCTCGGTTTAGGAAAAAGTTTCATCGTTTCTCTACATATGTCCATAAAGGTCTGCAACGCCGGCGATATCCACTTGTCTTTATGCCGGATCATCAAAACACCTGTCTCCAGCGGTTCATCCAACCACGATATCTTTTTAAGCTTGTTTTGGGCAAGTTCCGATTCGACCGCTATCTCCGGTATAACCGTTATGCCGAGTCCTTTAATAACACACTGTTTTATCGCCTCAATACTGTTAAACTCCATAACCACCGATGGACTGATATTTTCAGCGGTAAGCATCTCTTCAAACTGCATTTTGTAGCTGCAATCATGCTTGGGTAAAAGAATCGACTGGCCGTTTAGATCACGAAAGGTCATGCCGACACTTTTTGCGAGGGCATGATTCGGGTCGGATACAAAAACAAGGGGTTCGATTCGTACCAATTCCGCCGTGAGATCCGCGGCATTGACGGATTCTGCAAGTAAAAAGGCCACATCAATGATGCCCGATCTCAACTCCTGTTGCAGGGTAAAAAGGGCGCAGCTGCTGACATCGAAGCCCACCCTCGGATACTGGCTTTTGAATTGTTGGAGAACCGAGGGCAGAAGATACGTCCCCACACTTTGCGGCGCCCTGACGGATATGGAACCAATCAGTGTTTCAGAATTTGAGATTTCAGTCAGCGTCTCCTGTTCGATGTCGATCATTTTTTGGGCATACCGCATCAATTTCTGCCCGGCTTCGGTAATCACGATACGTTTTCCCAGTCGATCGAAAAGGGATACACCCAATTCCTCTTCCAGGAGTTTGATCTGCGCTGACACGGTGGACTGGGCGTAATTGAGTGCATCCGCTGCGCGGTTAAAATTCATTAGGCGTGCAACGGTTTGGAATGTTCTGAGTTGACGCAATTCCATTGCCGCTCCCTTTAATCGATTTTTTTGATTATTCTTATCAAATTAATTCGTTGGACACGATATTATTGATAAGAGATAATGTAGTGAAACCGGTTAAAAGTGTCAACAGGATTCAATGGGTCAGGAGGGAGAATGAAATGATTCAGAATTTTAAAAGGAGGAAAAACAATGGAACAGTCAAAAGAGGAATTCGTTGAAATCGTTAAGAAAGTTCGGAATGTTTTAAAAACTGACGAATGCGCCGCATGTTCGTGCCCGAATACAAGATGTGAATGGCATGGAGATTGTTACAATTGCATCAGAATATACCGTCACTTCAGTCACAATGTCCCGAGTTGTTTACGGCCTGTTATCGGCAAAAAAATTGCAAATATTATGGACGCTGCACAAAACGAGATACAAGAGAGCCCCAAAAGGCCGGATGAACTTTATGACTATTTATATTCCGTTGCACCAATAGAATAATTTTAATATGTTTTAGATCAACTGAATAGATTAACCTCAATTTTGGGCCTTGTCTTCCATAGCTTTATACCCCAAAGGGTTTCATTTGTTGAAACGTGTATTAATTTACTGAAAGAGGGAAAAAAGCGATGACTTTCGCTGACAGGAATAAAAAAAAGACGCCGGACAAATCCGCCAATGAGACGGCGGACAAGCCCGCCACAGGAACGGCGGCCAAGCTTCAGGAACGGCGGCACAAACTACTGGCACTGGTGCATATTGCAAAAAAAGAGATTCCCCTTTCAGATGATGAATATCGGGATGTTATTGCATACTGGGGTGTCGGATCTTCGGCAGACATGTCTATCCCGGAGCTTGAAGAACTGGTGAAATATTTTGAGTCCTTAGGATTTAAAAAGAAAGTCACGGATCCCAGAGACCCGGGTGCTGGGGTAGGCCAGATAAAAGCGCTCCGGGAAAGAATCAAAGAAGAAGCCGGGAAACTGAACAACGGCGAAGAAAGGCTGAAAGGGCTGGTAAAAAAAATCGCAAAGGAAAACGATCTTAACGCTTGTCGAAACATCAAAAAGTTAAAGCAGCTTCTCAAGGTGATTCGGTTATTACAAAACAGAGAAAAATCCTAACAAAAAGTATGATATCAGTCAATTGCTAATGAGATGTTACTTCTATAGAATGTTTTGGGGAAACTTTCCTCATTGCCTCTACCTCTCTACACACGCTTCATATCCTGCAACGTAACTTTTTCATCAAAAACAAATTATCAATTAGATGAGGAATCTCGGAGTTTTTTTTTATATCCTTATGTATTAGCGTAATGGATAATCTTTTTTTAAAACGGGTGCTGTTTGAGTGGCTTAGGGATCGTTAGAAAGAACAGGCGCATAGCTGAAATCAAATCCTTAAAAGAAATTGCAAATTGCTCAGTCAACTTATTGATTTTTCAAAGATTGGTTCCTGTTCTTTTTTTCGATCCCTTGTCATGAGTTCACGCGTTTTAAAAAAAGATTATCCATGGAGCGG
>Ga0210085_1000399_pt1 | contig 18348 bp, 18 predicted proteins | sample China_Galinas_PW_5_FD_184866 | JGI IMG/M metagenome (GOLD analysis project Ga0210085, IMG submission 184866) | Wetland microbial communities from San Francisco Bay, California, USA, that impact long-term carbon sequestration - China_Galinas_PWC_D1... | ecosystem: Environmental > Aquatic > Marine... | reverse complement strand
GCGCGCTCATGGGTGCCCTGAACCGTGGCCGCAAGAGCCACGCGGTACGAGTACACGAGAAGGTCACCATCGACGATCTGGAAAAGGAGCACGAAAAATGACGGAAACCGAATTCCTGCTTTGGGCGCGCGGCCCGGCCTTTCAGGGCGCCACGGTGATTTTCGTACTCGGCGTCACGTTTCGCCTGCTGGAAATCCTGCTGCTTGGCAGAAAGCCCAATCTGGCCGAATCCCGCGGATCTGCGATGCTGGGCGGTCTGCGGACTATCGCCACACGCTCGTTTCCGGATGCCGGTACCCATAAACGTTCGGCATTCACCCATTACGTCGGCTATATCTTCCACATCGGTTTCTTCGTCACCCTGCTGCTGTTCGCGCCCCATATCCTGGTGATTGATAAAGCCTTTGGGGTCAGCTGGCCGGCGTTGCCGACGCCGGTCGTCGATGCCGCGGCCGTGATCACCATGATTGCCCTGTTTGCCGTGCTGCTTCATCGCCTGAAAGACCCGGTACTGCGCTTCCTGTCGCAGTTCCAGGACTATTTCACCTGGTTTCTGACCATTCTGCCGGTCTTTACCGGCTATATCGCTTTTCACCGCGTTGGTCTTCCGCCGCCAACCCTGATCGCGATTCATATTCTCAGTGTCGAACTGCTGATGGTGGTCTTTCCCTTTACCAAGCTGATGCATGCCTTCACGCTGTTCATGGCGCGCTGGTACAACGGCGCCATCGCCGGTTACAAGGGGGTGAACTCATGAGCGGGGCCAGCCTGGAGCGTGGCATCAATGCCCTCAAGGAGCAGATTGATGCACCAACCGCCACCTTTTTCAGTGCCTGCGTGCATTGCGGGATGTGCGCCGAGGCGTGCCTGTTCTACACCGAGACCGGGGATCCGAAATACACGCCGATCTACAAGCTCGAACCGCTGCGCAAGGTGTGGCATCAGGAGTATACCTTCTGGGGCAAACTGGCCCGGGCACTGGGCCTGAGCAAGCCGCTGAAAGATGCGGAACTGACCGACTGGGAGACCCTGGTTTATGACAGCTGCACCCTCTGCGGGCGCTGCTCGATGGTGTGTCCGGTCGGCAATGACATCGCCTACATGATCCGCAAGATGCGCGAGGGTATGGCCGCATCAGGGCATGCGCCCGAAGGGATGATCGGTGCCACACGGCGGGCGGTGACCATCGGCAGTCCCATGGGCGTAAAACTCCCGGCACTGGAGGCCCAGATCAGGCATACGGAACAGGAAATCGGCTTTGCCATCCCGGTCGATGTCGTCGGCGCGGAATACATGTGCACGCTATCTTCCATGGAGATCATGAATTTTCCCGAGTACATCGGCGCTATCGCCAGAATTTTCCACGAAACCGGGGTAACCTGGACGATCTCCAGCGAAGCCTTCGAGGCCACCAATAGCGGCATCCAGATCGGGGTGTCGGATATTGCGGCGGAACTGGTGGAACGGATCGTCAGGGCTGCGGAGAAGCTCAAGGTCAAGGCGGTCATCAGTCCCGAGTGTGGCCATGCCTACATGGCCATCCGCTGGGAAGGTCCGAACCTGATCGGCCGGCCGTATTCTTTCAAGGTCTTTCATATACTTGAAGTGCTGGATGAGCTGCGCAAGGCCGGCAAGTTGCATACCACGAGCAAGGAGAGCGGCAGGGTGACTTACCACGATCCCTGCCAGATTTCCCGACGGGGCGGTGTTTTCGAGCAACCGCGCAATCTCCTGAAAATGGTGGCGGAGAACTTCGTTGAAATGCCCGAAAACGGTGTCATGAACTGGTGTTGCGGCGCGGGAGGGGGCGTCAGCGCCAATGAGCGCGCCGACGAGCTCAAGATGAAGGCATTCAAGCGCAAGAAGGCCCAGCTCGACGCCGTTGCGCCGACTGCGGTCGTGTCGGCCTGCGCGAACTGCCGCATCCAGCTGGAGGAAGGGCTGGAGGTGAATAATATGGACATACCGATCATCAGTCTGACCGAAACGATCGCTGAACACCTGGCTGGTGAAACATCTACTGAGGCCCGGCAATCATGACAGAAATCCACAATGACACAGAATTCAGACACAAGCTCGAGAGCCTGGACCCGGGCCGTCAACGCCTACTGGCCGCGCGTTTCGTGGAGAACGTCCTCCCGTTCTGCAATGACGAACGGGTTTCACGCGTCGTGAAGGTCGCCGCTGATCCGCATGCCTCGGCCGATGAACTGGCCACGGCGCTTCACACCGCGAAGGTCGCCATTATCGACAGTCATGCACGTTGCGGCGCCGAATGCGAGTGGAAGGATCAGGCTGGTTATTTCGTGGCGCGCGCCGCGGCCGCGGCGGTTTCGCCTGCGGGACAGAGTGCCGGCGGACCCGCCTGGCAGGCTGCCATGGGCAGCCGCATGGCCGCTACCTGCAGGTCGATAGACAGCACTGAAGACAACGCCGGGCAGGCAAGGATGCAACAGTACCTGATCCTGTCCGAATTTCTCACTTCATAAGAGAGCGTGCGCCCCATGAATGAACGTGTCGTCGTTGATCCCATTACCCGTATCGAAGGCCATCTGCGTATCGAGGCGCAAATGGACGGCGATCGTATCGCCCAGGCGTATTCGTCCGGAACCATGGTGCGCGGCATCGAGATCATCCTGCGCGGTCGCGATCCGCGCGATGCCTGGGCCTTCGCGCAGCGTATCTGCGGTGTTTGCACGCTGGTGCATGGCATCGCCTCGGTGCGCGCCGTCGAGAACGCGCTCGACTACCAGATACCGCCCAACGCCCAGCTGATCCGCAATCTGATGATTGCGGCCCAGTATGTGCACGACCATGTGATGCACTTCTATCACCTGCATGCCCTGGACTGGGTTGATGTGGTGTCCGGGTTGTCCGCGGACCCCAAGGCCACCTCGGAGCTGGCGCAGTCGCTGAGCAACTACCCCAGGTCTTCACCCGGCTATTTCGCCGATGTAAAGAAGAAGTTGAAGGATTTCGTCGACGCTGGTCAGCTGGGGATTTTTGCCAAAGCCTACTGGGGACATCCGGCCTACAAACTGCCGCCCGAGGCGAATCTGATGGCTGTCGCCCATTATCTGGAGGCGCTGGCCTGGCAGCGCGATGTCGCCCGGCTGCACGCCATCTTCGGCGGCAAGAATCCACATCCCAATTTCGTGGTCGGCGGCGTGCCCTGCCCGATCGACCTCAATTCGGATTCCGCCATCAATTCCCAACGCTTGTCGCAGGTCCAGGACATCATTCACAAGATGCGGGACTTCGTCGATCAGGTCTATCTACCCGATACGCTCGCCGTGGCGGGTTTTTACAAGGACTGGGGCGGCCGCGGCGAAGGCCTGGGTAATTTCCTGACCTACGGGGATTTCCCGGAGAAGGGCATGGACGATCCCTCCAGCTATCTGATCCCCTCGGGTGTGATACTCAACCGTGATATCACCACCGTGCATGACGTCGATATGCACGCCGCTGACCATATCCAGGAATATGTCGCGCATTCCTGGTACGACTACAGCAACGGCAAGGATCAGGGGCTGCACCCCTACGATGGCGAAACCGAACTCAACTATACTGGTCCGAAACCACCCTACGATCACCTCGATGTCGAGCAGTCCTACTCCTGGCTCAAGGCGCCCCGCTGGAAGGGCCATGCCATGGAAGTCGGACCGCTGGCGCGGGTGCTGATGCTGTACGCGCGCGGCCATGAGCAGACCAGGGATCTGGTCAATATGACGCTGAAAAAACTCGATATTCCCGTCACGGCGCTGTTCTCGACGCTGGGCAGGACCGCAGCCCGTACGCTGGAGACAAAGATCATCGCCGACAACATGCAGGTTTGGTACGACAATCTGGTCACCAACATCAAGGCGGGCGACACCAGGACCTTCAACGAGGTGCTATGGGAGCCTTCCACCTGGCCCAGACAGGCCAGAGGGGTGGGATACATGGAGGCGCCGCGGGGTGCGCTGGCGCACTGGATCGTGATCGAGAACGGCAAGATAGCCAACTACCAGGCGGTCGTGCCGAGCACCTGGAATGCCGGGCCACGCGACCCTTCCGGCCAGCCGGGGGCCTATGAGGCGGCGCTGCAGGACAACCATACCCTGTATGATACCAAGGCGCCGGTCGAGATATTGCGCACCATCCACAGCTTTGATCCCTGCATCGCGTGCGCCGTCCACGTTACCGACCCGGACGGCGAGGAATTAATCAATGTCAGGATAAGGTAAATAATCAGGCTCGAAACCACGACTGAGGAGTTCACAGCATGCAATTGAAAAGCCGTACAAGCGTACTTCTCGCACTCATGGGCGTAATCTTCACGCCTTTTGCTCAGGCGCATATCGTCACCACAGGGACTATGGGTCTGTTATCCGGGGTTGTGCACCCGCTAACGGGCGCAGACCATGTGCTCGCTGCCATCGCTGCAGGGATCTGGGCTGCCGTATCGGGCGGTTCCCGTGCGCGATCCGTTATCGCCGCCTTCCTGGGCATGCTGGGTCTTGGTGCCGTTGACGGCTTTGCCGGAGCCTCCCTGGGGCTGGTCGAACCGGTGATTGCCTTGTCGGTTATCGCCCTGGGCGTCCTGATTGCCCTGCGGGTGTCACTGCCGCAGTTGGTGGCCCCTGCCGTCGCAGGCGGGTTTGCACTTTTCCACGGTTATGCCCATGCTGCAGGATTGCCGCTGATGGCCGGTTCCGCGTGGTATTTGCTTGGTCTGCTGATGACCACCTCTCTCCTGCTGGGCATCGGCGTCGCATTGGGCCGTTGGCTGGTGAAATCGGAATCGCGGATTCCGCTGAGCCTCGCGGGAGGGTTTGTTGCGCTGATCGGTTCGCTGATGCTGGCATCCGCATGAACCGTAAGGTCATGTAACAAGGCCTTATACTGCGAAAAATGCTGCGGGTTGGCTGTCCCGGGATATGATGTTTCCTGTCATTGCCTGCTGTGGCCCGGCCATGATCCATAGCTGCGTTAGGCTGTGGTGGTCCGCATCCAAGGATGCGCCAGAAAGTGTCGCTATATCAATGCATTCCAGTCGCCAGCCCGGCGTATACACGCTCCCCGGACAGCGATTTCGGGAGCATTGACAGCCCATTATTTGACGAATGAATAAATAAAGATTATTAACTATGAGGGCAGGAGCAGAGGCATTTAAATAATAAGCGCCTGCTGACCAACCAGAGGCAGTTTGACTCATGAACGAGAAGCAACCAGAACAGGAGAGTGACAGCGCCAGAGAAGGCCAAATGAGTAAAGATGAACTTGTACTCACCAATGATGCCATGGACCGGTTTGTCAAGGTTTTCGAAGCCAGCGCACGTCGCTGGGAACTGGTGATCTACCCTACCATGCTGGCTTTTGTCATCCTGGCGGCTTATGGTTTTTTTCTGATTTATACCCTGAGCCGTGATATCCACACGCTTGCGGTAAATATGGATCCGGAAATGGGTGAACACCTTACCCATATCTCCGACAGCGTGGCGTACCTGTCTGAAAATGTCAGAACCATGACCCGTCGTATGGATAGAATGACGAATTCCATCGATGATATATCCGTCAAGATGACCGCGATGGAAAATCTCGATCCCATGCTGGAACACATGCGCGGTATGGATGCGTCGATGCGTAATATGACGATAACCGGTGATCAGATGCGCAACGAGATGACCTACATGGGGCGCAACATTGGTCGTCCGCTGTCAAAGATGAATAATTTTTTCCCCTGGTAAACGGGATCCCGGTAATTTCACCACGCCTGTATACGCGGGTACGATATACGCCGGTAGCGGGGCCTGTTCAGCTGCAAGGCAGTATTTGGTATTGTAGTTATTGACTGATGCAAGATAAAAAACGATAGAGGAGAGTGATCATGTTAATAAGAACACTGGCTGTAACGCTGTTGTCCGGAATTTTCTGTCTGCAGTATGCGATAGCGGAAGAGGCGCCACACCCTGCTGCCGCCGAACCGGTAACGGCCGCATCCGCCCCTGTTGCAACGCCCGCTGCCGCGTCGACATCCGAGGCGCCGGTATCCCCAGCTGCCGTGACGACATCCGAGGCGCCGGTATCCCCAGCTGCCGTGACGACACCCGAGGCGCCGGTATCCCCAGCTGCCGTGACGACACCCGAGGCGCCGGTATCCCCAGCTGCCGCGTCGACACCCGAGGCGCCGGTACCTCCAGCTGCCGTGACGACACCCGAGGCGCCTGCCCCGCAAGCCATGCCGCCAGCCGACATGTCGCCGGAAAATATGGAACAGGAGATGGAGCAGCGAATCAGGGCCTATCGGGAACTCTATGACGAGCGAAAGCTGCAAACCCTTAAACAACTTGAAGAGGCGCGCAGGCGTTTTGAGGCCAGGGAGAGGGCCTACGCGGAGAAAGTCGAGAACTATCTGAAGCAGCGAGAGGAGCGACTGGCGGAAATTGCCAGGCACTACGATGAAAAGCGCCAGAGTATTGCATCCGAGCGTGATTATCTTGTCGATCATCATCAGGAGCTGCTGCAAATGGCCATTGATCGCAAGGAGGCCATGATCAAGCGCCAGGAGGATATGCGCAATGAGGCGGAGGAACGAAAAGCTCGTCTGGCCGCCTTTCTCTCCGCTATGGAAGATATGACACCACAGGAAAGGCACAACTACATAGATCAACATCACAAGGAGATGTTTGAAGGTAAGGATGAACGTCCCGGCGCATACCCGGGCGGATCGCAAGCCGGGCCGCTGGCGAGGCCGCCGTACGGGGAAAACCCCTACTCCCGGACTCCCCCGGATCCCCAGTGATCGCTTTACGGGCGAACTGATCCAGTGAGATGCCGAAGGGGAACCGCCATCGATTCAAATGATGGTCCGGAGTGGTGATGACCGGCCCACAATAAAAATCGGGACGCCCGGATAGCGGGCGTCCCGATTTTTCCGTCCTCCCGAGCCATTATTTAATCAATTTGCCGTCCCGGTTCGGTTTCAATCCGATTTTTTCGAACGGATCTGAGTCCGCTTTTTCTGTTCCTGTTCCCCCTCTCGAGAAGTGAGTTTCGCCAACAGCGACAACTCCTCGCTCAGCAGTTCGAGCATATCGTCGAGTGCCAGTATCCCGATGAGTTCACCGGTCTCGGATATCACGGGTACGCGACGGACGCCGCGGGCACGCATGCGCTGGGCCGTGTCGAATACGCTCTCCTGTTCCGGGATCTTCAGTAGCGCATAACTCATGATGTCGCCGACCGTTACAGTATCGAAGTCAACATCCTCGGCGATGACCTCAATGACGAGGTCCCGGTCGGTGATGATGCCAACTGGTTCCTTGCGACCCTCGTGCATCTCGACGATAACCAGACTGCCGACATGGTGATCACGCATCAGCCTGGCGGCTTCCGGGATGGTTGTTTCGCGGGTGGCGGTGACCACCTCGCGATTGCAGAGCTCACCGGCTTTCATGAACGTCTCCTTGTTAAGTCTGCCGTTGCATGTTTAACGATGACGCTGAAACAGTATTCTTTAATGCGGCAGAGGTGGTGTTGGTGCGGATTTGATCCGAATCAGCCGCTTGTTGAACCTTGTAACAAGCCTATGCTATAGGCAGCGGATGTGCAATGCGGCGCTGCTGCAGCCAGTGGACGGCAAGGGGAGGTTTCTGTGACCCGGTGTCCGGAAGGATGTCAACAGGAGTATTGATGTGCCTCACGACCAGGTGACTTTGATAGGCGCCTTGCAGGATCCTGCCTCTTTTGGCCATCCTGTCGGTGACATCCGCCTGATCGAGACACACATCTCGTGGGTAATTCTGACTGGCGAGTTCGCCTACAAGATCAAGAAAGCCGTCAATTTCGGGTTTCTTGATTTCTCGACGCTGGAGAAACGCCATTTCTACTGTGAGGAAGAAGTGCGGCTGAACCGGCGCTTCTCCCCCGGTCTCTACCTTGATGTCGTTGCGGTGAGGAGCAGCGCGGGACATCCCTCGTTGCATGGGGAGGGTAGACCGATCGAGTACGCCGTCAGAATGCGCCAGTTTTCCCAGCAGGCCCTGCTGAGCGCCATGGCGTCCCGTCATGGCGTTACCCCGGAACACATCGATGAAATTGCCGGTCTGGTTGCCGCCATGCACGCACGGGCAGCGGTCGCAGGCGCCAGCGCACAATACGGTCAGCCGCGCGATATACATCATTGGGTTATGGAAAATTTCGTGCATATCCGCGCGGCTCCGATGGATTCGAATCGTCGGCAACAACTGGATCAGCTGGAACGCTGGTGTCAGCGGGAGTTCCAGCTCAGGGAATCCGTGATCCAGTCGCGAAAGTCCGATGGCTTTGTTCGTGAATGCCACGGCGACCTGCATCTGGGCAATATGGCACTGATTGACGGTCGTATCACGCCGTTCGACTGCATTGAGTTCAATCCGCATCTTCGCTGGATTGATGTCATGAGCGAAAACGCTTTCCTTGTGATGGATCTCCAGGACCGCGGCTACCCGGAACTGGCATTTCGCTTTCTGAATGCGCTGCTGCAACAGACGGGGGATTATGCCGGTGTCAGAATGCTGCGCTACTACCTCGTTTACCGCGCACTGGTGCGCGCCAAGGTTGCCGCATTGCGGCTGGATCAGGCCGCGAAGTCCGCGGAAATAGAAGATGCCATATGGACCGAGTATGAATCCTATGTGCAACTGGCCACTAGTTATGCCGGCTCTGTTACCCCGGCCCTGATAATTACGCATGGCGTTTCGGGCACGGGCAAGTCCTGGGTCGCCTCACGGCTGGCCGCCAGACTGGGCGCGATTCAGGTGCGATCCGATGTGGAGCGCAAACGTCTGTTTGGTTATCGAATGGATGCGAAGACAGGTTCCGGCGTGCAAGCCGGAATCTACACAGTGGAAGCCGGCCTGCAAACCTACGCGCGGCTCGCCGAGCTGGCGCGATGGCTGATTGAAGGCGGTTACACGGCCATCGTTGATGCGGCTTTCCTGAAGCACAATGAACGCGAGCGATTTCGCCTGCTTGCCGGGCAGCTCGGGGTGCCGTTCGTGCTGCTGAATTTTACCGCGGATGAAGAAACGCTTCGCAAGCGGATACATGTGAGGCAGGCCTCCGGCAGGGACCCATCCGAGGCCGGAATCGAGGTACTGGAAGCCCAGCTCCGGTCACGGGAACCGCTGGTTTCAAATGAGCGGGAACACGCTGTCGAGGTGGAGACCTCCCGGGAACCGTCCGTCTCCGGTCTTGCACTCTGCATTGCCGGGAAAATCAGGTCGGTCGGGGATGCCCGGTACTGACCCTGGAAGTCAGGAACCCGCAGAAAGGTCGATACTATAAATTAGTGGTCTTCCATAATGAAATCAGCCCATCGCAAAGAGAACAAAGTGCGTAAGTGTTTTGTTTAAAGAATTTCTCTGCGCTCTTTGCGTCTCTGCGGTGAAACGAAGTTTATAAATGCTTACTCATTATTGATCGATGCGGCAAATTGCCTATGTACTGGCTTTCATTCAAAAAAAAGCATGAACCACAGGTCACCGGTCTGGTGTTGCCGGGCGGTGGAGCGCGCAGCGCCTACCAGGCCGGAGTCTTGAAAGCCATTGCCGATATTCTCCCCGAGGATGCCAGCAATCCATTCCAGGTCATCTCCGGCGCCTCCTCGGGTGCCCTGAACGCCGTGCTGCTGGCCAGTAATGCCATGAAATTTCGGGAAGGCGTACGACGGCTGAATGGCATCTGGGAGAATTTCCACGTTGACAAGGTTTTCAGGACCGATGCATGGACCGCGGTGAAAAGTGGACTGCGCTGGGGCGTGACGTTAGGCACCGCCGGTCTCGTACGGGGACAGCCAAAATCGGTCCTCGATAACAGCCCCCTGCGGGAAATGCTGGAAAGTCATATTCGTTTTGCGCGCATACAACAGGCTATAGACTGCGGCGTTTTGCGCGCCGTATCGGTCACCGCTTCCGGGTATACCAGCGGCACTTCGGTGACATTTTATCAGGGTGTCCAGGGTCTGGTTCCCTGGAAGCGGACACGAAGGCTGGGAAGGGCGGAGGAGTTGACGCTGGATCATTTAATGGCCTCGGCTGCCATACCGTGGCTGTTTCCCGCGGTAAAACTCCACGATGAGTATTACGGGGATGGCTCCATGCGCCAGACCGCCCCCCTGAGTCCCCCATTGCATATGGGGGCAAACCGGCTGCTGATCATCGGGATAAGAAGTCCTGGACCGGATCCATCCCCGGCGCACGATGCTGTCGTTCCTTACCCGTCATTCGGACAAATTGCCGGTTATATCTTCGACAATTTGTTCATGGACAGTCTGGATGCCGACATCGAGCGCATGCGGCGCATCAACCACACTATCGCGGAAACGAAAGACAAGCGTGTCGAGTTCACGGACACGGCCCTGCGCCAGATCGAGTACCTGATGATCTCGCCGAGTCAGGACATACGGGAAATTGTGGAGCGTTACGTGGGTAATTTCCCGCTGTCCGTACGTATCCTGCTCATGGGTATCGGGGCGATGGCGCGGGAAGGCCGTCCCCTGATGAGTTATTTGATGTTCGATGCGCCGTATTGCAAGGAACTGATCGAACTCGGTTACCGGGATGCCATGGCGTCACGTGACCAGATCCTGCACTTGCTGGGCTATGACAGTTTGATCGCCCCATCCTGACCGGCTCCGTGAGCCGCCGGTCAGGGCGGGGTATTCAAATGTTTCAGGATTTCAGGCGATTCTGGTGTCGCCAGCGGTCGACGATGTCATCCACATCCAGATCTTTCAGCCCGGTGATCCACTCATTGTAGAAATCTACATCGGAGCTGTTTGGCACCGGACTGGGTTTGTTGAACTGCAGGCGTGTGGGCAACGGTACGGCCTGCCCCATGGCCAGCGCCTCGCCGCGGCCGAGTGACGAGAGAACCTCGATGAGATCCCGCTCGGCTTCCGGCACCAGATTGCGGACATAGGCCTGGTCATCCGGGTTGGTCAGGCGCAGACAGATGAAGGTGTTGCATTGTGCCAGCACCGTTTCGGACAGTTCATTCGGGCGCTGGCTGACTACAGTAATGCCGACGCCATACTTGCGCCCTTCGCGCGCGATGCGTTGCATCGATTGCCGGGTGCCCTCGTAGCGCGGGTCATTATCGCGCGGTATATAGGCGTGTGCTTCCTCGCAGACCAGCAGTATGGGGAAGTCGCGGTAGTGCGGGTTCCAGTAATTGAATTCAAAGGCCAGTCGGCCGATCTGGGACGTGACGGTCGGCCTGACGTCAAAGGGCACGGTACTGAGGTCGATTACCGTTATCTGACGTTTGGGCTCACCCAGGCCGACGAAGTCACGCAGCAATCCACCCAGGGAATCCGAGGAGGTGCGGTGATCGGGTCTGAGCATGAAGTTGTAACGCACGTCATTCATGCGGCTTTGCAGGCGCATGAGGAACTGGTCAAACTGACCCGCGAGCGGCCCTTTTTCCTTGCCGAAATTGGTGGTCATCTTGTTTGCTTCTTCAAAATAACCGTAGAGCTGGTCAAGTGAAAAATAGACCGGTGAATCAACCGTCAGGTGACTGATGCCGAGTTCCTTGTTGGCTTTGTTGCGCAGGTCATGAACGCTGTCACGCAGGAACGCAATCTGCGTCGAGGCATTGGCGTCAGTGCGGTCAATCAGCAAGTCAACCAGCTCCGCGAAAGTCATGAGCCAGTAGGGCATTTCCAGATCACGCGCGTCGATATGGCGCACGACGTGCTCATCGAAGGCATAGTGCTGCTTTCCCTCGCGGTCTTTCCAGGCGTATTCACCGTGCAGATCAAGCATGATGATGTGCGCATTGGGCATCACCTTGACCGCCTGCTGCATGAGGTTGGCGACAGTCCAGGACTTGCCGGCGCCGGACTGCCCGAGGATGGCGCAATGCCTGCCGAACAGGGCGGCCGGGTCAAAGCACACATCCAGAGTGGCATGGTTGGAAAGTTTACCGAGGCTGAAGCCCTGACTGCGGAATTTCACAAATATGGATTTAAGGTCATCTTCACTGACCGAGTGTACTTCCGCCCCTGCGACCGGGTAATTCTTCACCCCATTCTCGAAAATTCCGCCGCTGTTGATCTCCCCGAGCGGTATCAGGTTTATGATCTTTTGCCTGACATTGCGACGTCCTGGAAGATTGTTCGAAGGTTCAGTGATCTCCTGCTCCGCCATCTCCGTTACCATGGCGAGGACGCGAATACCCTTCTGGGTGATGGCTAGGTAGGAACCCGGCTGCCCGACCGGTTTGCTTTCGCTGCTGGGCTTACCTCCGGATAATCCCCTGGCGGGACTTCCGTCGCTGTCATCAATCAGGGTCGCGCTGAACTGGCCTGGTCGTACAGCCGTGACCTGACCCACTAGGGTATTTGTGTAAGTTGTCATTGCCGTCATCCTTTTGGCCGTGAGTCATTCATGTAACACACGGTTGATACCAGTGTATCAGTTGTTAACTTCCCGGAACGTTTCATTACCGTCAACCGCGGGCTTGACCACGGGTATAACTGATCATCCTGCCGGACTCGATCACTATAACGGCGGGTCGATCTTATGATTTAGTTTCGGGTATCGTGCGCCGAACAGGTGTGCTGGGAAACACGACAGTATGATGTGGGGCTGGCCACCGCCAGATGCGTCTGGCGTGGTGATGCACGGGAGACAGGGAAAACCATCCGGCAAGATCACGGATTTCCCTTGCCCGAGGCTGCTTGCAGATCATGCAGTGGCTGATGCCGGGCTGGGCCCCGGGTCATGAGGTATCAGGCATCAGAAGTGCAACCTCTGCAGCCGTACAGGTATGGCTGATGCCCCGTCGCGACTCACGCGACAGAGCATCAGCGACAGGGTTTAGTTGTAGTGGCGAGGTGGCTGGCCGCGGCCGCTGTAGCGGTACATGTTCCTGAACTGGTCCCGGTAATACACAACCGCGCTGTTGCCGTTGGCTTTCACGTCGAAAACTTTCCAGCCGTCATTCGCCTTGTAAAACCGGAAGTCCAGTTTTATCGGATATCCGGAAGGCTGCGTGACCCAGGCGCTGACCGTAACTTCGTCTTTTCCATGTCCGCGAGGTGTGAAGTACCGAATAGGCTGGTTGCTATAGGTTGTCAGTTTCTGGGCCAGGGTGGTCAGGAATGACGTGGCGATCGTCTGCTGCATATCCGCGCGTTGTGCGGGACTCATTTCACGCCATGCCGGACCCGCTGACCAGCGGGTCATATAGGCGAAATCAAAATACGGGGCGATATCCTTTTCCAGGTACGCCATTGTCTGTTCGCGATTCTGGGCGCCGCCGGACCGGATAAACGCTGTCAGTTTGGTTACGCCTTCCTTGAGAATAGCCGCTGGCGTGCCTGCTTCAGCCTGGGACGGCATGCCGTGATATCCGCCGCTATAGGGCGTGTAGGGTGCGGCAGTGGCGGATACGGAAACGGATGTCAGCAGAACCAGGAGGAGGGCAATGACATTATCTTTCATGTAAGCCTCGTATGTCTAAGTTGGTTGGTCAAAACGACAACAGGCCAAGTATTCGCTGGCCTGTCTGAATCCGCTTTATACAGCAGATGGATTTTATATGCCAGCACGAGCACATCCCTGTGCGCGCGCCGGCAATCTGTCTAGGTATTATTCGCTCTTGGCAGCAGGTGCGGCAGGAGCTGCAGCCGGTGGTGCATAGCCATACGGAGCACCCCAGGCGCCAGGATAGCCGCCATAACCATAGGGGCCACCATAACCACCATAGCCGTAGTACGGATAGCCATAGCCGTAACCGTAGCCACGACCATAACCACTACCATAACCACGACCATAACCACTGCCGTGTGCGCCAGCGCTCATGTTGAAACTCATGTCACCCCAGCCATCACCCCAGCCGTCACCCCAGCCGTCATTACCCCAGCCATTATTCCAGGGACCACCACCCCAGGGACCACCACCCCACGGACCCCACCAGGCCTGCGCGGAGGTCATCGGGAGAGCCGCAAGACCGGCAATGAAAGCTGCTGCAATGGAAGTTTTCACTGTTTTCATCATGTCTGCACTCCTTTTCTGATTTAAAACACAGGTATGTCTCGATCGGAGACGCAACCTATACTGTGATAATTGCCGGCCGAAAATGTTGATCTGAATCAAGAGTACACCAGATTATTAATATATTATTAACAATATATATTGATGCATGGTGTAGTGGTCTCTCGACTTTTCTCACAACCAGCGTTGGCAAACATAGCACACAGCCAGGTTTCTGGCGAGTGGTGGACAACATGCGAACAGGCATCTCATGCGTTTGATTTTATTGGCAGTATTTATGCTTGCGACAGGTCTGTTGCAGGCCGCTCCTGATGGCGGTCAGCTCTACGCCAGGCATTGCGCCGTGTGCCATGGCGACAAGGGGACCGGAGGCGTGGGTATTCCCCTGGCCTTGCCCTCCTTCCTCGAAAGTGTTGACGATGCTTTCCTGCGCAAAACGATCCGGCATGGCCGGCCTGGTCGGGTGATGCCGGCTTTTACGGCGCTGAGTGACACGCAGCTGAATGCCGTTGTCGGCTTTATCCGGAGCTGGTCAGAAAAACCCGCGCCCGTGTTCTCCCATGAAACGGTTAAGGGTAACCCGGTGCATGGCAGGGAACTCTACGCCTCGTATTGCGCCATGTGCCATGGTGCGGAGGGCGAGGGTGGAAAGGGTACGGGTGTAACCTTCTCCCGCCGGCGTGATCTGCCGATCATCGCACCCGCGCTGAACAATCCCGGATTCCTGGCAGCAGCTTCCGATGAGATGATCAGGCACACGCTGCAGTATGGACGCGAGGGTACACCGATGCGCTCCTTCCTCGTGCAGGGATTATCCGAGCAGGATATCAACGACCTGGTCAGCTATGTCCGATCCTTCAGTGTCGAAGCGGACAGCGCGAAACAAGCACCTGCAAAGGATGCCCCGGTGCTTGTTGGGGAATCACCTTATACCCTCGAGGAAACGGTTGAAAACGTCCGTCAATCGATTATCAGTCAGAATTTCCAGCTGATCAGGACGGATTACCTGGAACATGGTCTGGTTGAGGAAGGCAAGGAGGACAAGCGGCAGGTTGTACTGCACTTCTGTAATTTCAAGTTCCTGTATGAGGCGCTCGCCATTGACCCTCGTGTGGGGATGTTTCTCCCCTGCAAGGTTACGGTGGCGGAGGTGGGAGGCAAGGTGCAGGTCATGACCATCAACCCGCTGTACCTCAGTCATTTGTTCAATAACAATGAACTGGATGACGCTTGCAAGCGAATGGCCGCTGTATACCGGGCAATCATTGAGGATGCCACCCTGTGAAGCGTTTTCGCAATTATGCTGTTTTAATGGTACTGCTTGCCGGGCAGTTTGCAGTACCGGTCAATGCAGAGGAAATACTCATGGCCCGTTCCCTGCAGCCGTTTCCCGAGGCCATGCTTGCCCTGCAGGACTCGATTCGTGATCACGGCTATACCCTCTCTCGTGTCCAGCGCGTGGATATCGGGCTCACCGGAATGGGTTACAAGACGGACAAGTACCGGATCGTATTCCTGGGAAAAATCGGCGAAGTCCGGGAAATGACAGTGAAGGCGCCGCAGATGATTCCCTATCTGCCGCTGAAGATTTCCATTTTTGCTGAAGATGGTCAGACCATCCTGATAACATCAAATCCCCGGCTGTATGCCGCGATCGCGGGCGATGCGGTGGATCCGGAAATTTTCGCGCGATGGGAAAGCGATCTGCGCGCCATATTCCACGATGTAAGCCTGTCCGAGTGAAGCCGCTGCCGACGGTCTGGTTGGCCGTATGATCGGGGCATTGACGGCCCGATACCTTTTACCACATATTCGATTCGTTTCCTTAACACCTGCGTGTCAGGCCGGCTTCTGGTTTGCCTTCTCCCTGAGGCGGTCAAATTCACTCATGTTCGGACAGAAATCGCGGGCGCTGGCGGGGTCGCTTCGGCTGTCGGCGAGAAACGAATCGCAGGCAGTCGAGGCATTGCAGTCCTGGCAGGTGTTCATATGGCCGGTAATCGTGTCGGCTGTAAATTTGCGCATGTAGTCACGAAGGCTGATATTCAGGCTGCGCAGCATCTTGCCAAGCCGGCTGTTGAGTACGCGTGTCACCAGTTCCTCGCGCTTTGCCTCCAGGGCGCAATAATTCTGGACTCGCTGACAGGTCAGATAGGCGCCGCCCAGGATGATGACCATTACCGTAACGGCAACGATCAACAGGATGATGAGTTCCACGTGATTTCACCTCGGTTGAATTCCGCAATATTTCTATTATTCCTTCCAGCCGTCAGCAGCGACTTGATCTTTGTCAAATCCGCGAGGTAAAGACAGATCCGATAATCACCGGTTGGCAGCTGGTCGCGTCGGCAACGGCGGAGTGTTGTTTGAGCGCGACAGACGAGCCGGTTGTGGTCAGTCAGCAGCACGCCATCTTTATTCCTGCGTTGTTGGCCCGGAAGAAACTGATTCGGGTACAGCCCGGTCCCTTCCGGTAGACCGGGGTGACTGGTTCAGTCGAATGATTAAATGAAGATAAATTGACGTATCTCGGCGATTTTTTCAATCCACCTGGATTACCATGTCTACCTATACGCAGGTGAACAGTACAGACGAGAATCATGAATAACCCGGAATCACCCGAGCATGAGGCGTTGGCCATGTTTAAGGACTGGCTGGACGCTGCCTGCAAGACCGATCTGCATGAGCCTGCCGCCATGACGCTGGCCACGGCGAATGCGCAAGGCAGGCCATCGGCGCGAACCATGCTGCTGAAAAGTTTCGATGAGCGGGGTTTCGTTTTCTTTGCCAATAGCCAGAGTCGCAAGGGTGACGACCTGCGGGAAAATGACTATGTCTCCCTGTGCTTCTTCTGGCAGCCATTGATGCGCCAGGTACGGATAGAAGGCAGGACAGTCATCATCAGTGTGGAAGAATCCGATGCTTACTGGCAGACTCGCCCCCGCGACAGTCAGCTGGGCGCATGGGCATCGCAGCAGTCCAGCCCGCTGGATGTTCGGGAAACCCTCGAGAAGAGATTGGCTGAAGCACGTGCCAGCTTTCTCGATGATACGGTCCCGCGCCCGCCGCATTGGGTCGGTTACCGTGTAATTCCCGAGCGGATAGAATTCTGGAAGTCGGGCTGGCGGCGTTTGCACGAACGTGTCCTGTACGAGAAACTGGCGGACGGGTGGTGCAAGTCGTTGTTGTATCCATGACGCGGGTATTCTGGTCTGTCCCGCGGGCTTCTGTGCATGAAGTTGGTGCGGATAACCGGTCTGCGGGTTACCATAGGCCAGGCGGCTTGCGGTGATAACCTCGCCGATGAGGCGGTTTATGATGAATTCAGGTTTCTTGCCTGCCTGCATTATTGACTGACCTTCAATATTGGGAATAGAATCCCAACTACTATGAGCAGGAAATACACTAAGGTCCTGTTCGCATCCATTCTGCGTCTGATGCGGCCAATGGTGCACATCCTGTTGCGCAACGGTATTGCTTACGGGACGTTCTCGGAACTCGTCAGAAAGGTCTACGTGGACGTGGCATTTGCCGACTTCGCGCCCGAGGGCAGGAAGCAGACCGTGTCGCGTATTTCGGCGTTGACCGGTTTGACACGCAAGGAAGTCAAGCGCCTGTTGGAGCTTGATACGCCTGATGATTCCGCCAGCCAGGAACGCTTCAATCGCGGGATACGTGTCATCAGCGGCTGGCTCAACGACCGGCGGTTCCTAGATTCCTATGGAAAGCCGGCGGATCTGCCGGTTGACGGCAAGCCGAAATCCTTTGCGTTGCTGGTCAAGGAATACAGCGGAGATATACCTACCCGAGCCATGCTGTCCATGCTGGAGGAGGCGGGAAGCGTCAGGCTGACGGGGGACAAGGTGAATCTCGTGCGATATGCCTTCGTGCCGGGCAGTGATCCCCTGGACAAGATACAGGTGCTCGGCACCGATGTGGCGGAACTGATTGCAACTATTGATCACAACCTCACTGCCAGCCCGGATAATCTGCTGTTCCAGCGCAAGGTGGCCTACGACAACATCGATCCGGCGACGTTGCCGAAACTCAAGAAAATGACTTTCACGAAGGCGCAGGCACTGCTTGAGCAACTGGACAGGCAGTACGCTGGCAGCGAGTTGGGCAAGGATGACGGGGACAGCAGTAAGTACATCAGTCTGGGTATTTACTACTACGAACAGGATTCATCCGGGGAATAGTGGCATGGGATATTCGATTCGCAAAGTTTCCCTGTTGTTCTTCATCACCGTCATTTGCCTGTTCTTCGCGGGTTGCGGGGGTGGTGGAAGTAGTAGCCTTGCCGGTGGCGGCATCGGCGGTA
>Ga0210085_1000398_pt1 | contig 18358 bp, 18 predicted proteins | sample China_Galinas_PW_5_FD_184866 | JGI IMG/M metagenome (GOLD analysis project Ga0210085, IMG submission 184866) | Wetland microbial communities from San Francisco Bay, California, USA, that impact long-term carbon sequestration - China_Galinas_PWC_D1... | ecosystem: Environmental > Aquatic > Marine... | reverse complement strand
TGGACATGGCTATACCTCGGCAGGCGCCGCGCGTTGGCTCTCGGCCATCTCGCCGATCCGCTGCGTTCGCGCCATGGGGTGGTGCTTGGCCACCGTCTCGATGCCGCGGAAGTCGCTACGCGTGCCGCCGAACTCGTAGGAGATCCGCCAGTCGGCATCCCGCAGGATCACGTAGCCCTCGGGACCGATCTCCCCGGGCGCGACCAGCGTCCGGAGGTGGTCAACCTGGCCCTCGCCGGAGCGCTCGAACCACTGCGGGTATACGAAGTTGGCCACCCGCCACGCGATGCCGTGCGCCTCGACCTCGTAGTGGTCCTGGACCGGGTCGCACAGCTCGTTGGCCACCCACACGCCCGAGCGCCCGGGCATGGGCGTCCAGCCGTCGATCCACGGGTTGAGCATAACCTCGAGTATCTCGTGACTCGCCGCCTCGCTCACGCTGTACGGACCATCATTCAGGCCGCTAGCGTTCTCGACGTAGACGCGCCCCGCCGGCCGGTCGCCCTGGACATAGTGAACTGCCAACGTGCCGCCGTCCCGGCTTGTGTCGTCGACAAAGTAGAGCGGGACCATGTGTTCGCTCGTGCTGCCCTCCCACATCGGGAGCTGCCGGGCGCTTTTCACGCCGGCCGCGACGTCCCACGGGATGATGCTCGGCGGAATGTCGCGCATCCACCATGGCAGGTGCTCGCGCCACACGTCCCACGCGTGACGCGCGCTCTGCTCGAGCGCGGGAGCCATGCGGAACAGGTCCGCCTCGCTCACACGTGCACTGTCGCTGATCAGGGCGATCCGCAGCATGGTCTACTCCCGCTTGACCTGCTCGACGCCGTGGTCCTCGAGAAACTCCCGGCCACGCTGCACACCCGCCAGCCTCACCGGGTCGGGGGACGCGCCGGTCGACAGCCAGTCGTCGAGCAGCGAGTCGATCAGGCATGCGATGGCGCCGGGGCCGTACTTCGACGCAAGCCGCTCGAGGGCCTCGGTCGCGTCGTCGCTCATCTCCCGTGCCGTCCCGTCTGCAGTCAGGATGCGCGCCACGTCTCCATAAGCCTGGTCGGCGCCGAGTCCGCATTCCACGACCTTCGGCCAGACGTCGAGCAGCGAGTCGACGGGAGCGCACCCCGACAACACCAACGAGCTGACCAGCATGGTCAACGCGAGCAAGAGATTCTTCATTTTGATTCCTTTCAGAAGCGTCGCAAATCGGGCGCGGGCCACGGCCTTGCCGACGACATCACACGCCCCAGAAGCTTCTCATGTCCGCGCTGATGACCGCCGCATCAGCCGTGATGAGTGCGTTGCCGACCGCCGCGGCAAACACCAGCAGCTCACCGACGACGCAGTTCAGCGGGCTGTACGTCGCGTTGTCGCCGATATCCGATGCAGACCCAAGCGAAAGCGTCGTCGTTCCGGACGTGGACACCGGGGATCCCGCGACACCGTCAATGGTGATGTCCACCTCATCGTATGCAGCGCCGGCAGCACGGCGCATGTGCAAGACGTGGGGCCCAGTGGTCAAGTCGAGGCCTAAAAAGCTCAAGACCCTGTTGCCGTCACCGTACCTGACCGCAACCTGCGTGCTGCTTTCGACGCAAATAGCGACAATGGCCCCAAGCCCGGTCCCTAGGGACCACAGAGCGTCCGAAGTTGCGGTTGTCGGTGCGGTAAACGCGATGAACACATCCATCGCCGGGTTGTTGCCCGCTTCTCCGAGCGCATCCGACCGGGTCAGCACATCATCGGTACCATCGAAAACCATGGCGGGCTTGCCGCCCAGCGTCTCGACAGCAGCTCCGTCGTAGATCTGCGGCTGGCTGGAGCTCGTTGCCTGCGCGTAATCGTAGGAAGTGGATCCGCCGGCCTGGTCGTACGCGGTCTTGACGGTGCCAAGGTTGGCGCCGCAGAACGACGCCAGATCGGACGTGTCCAGCTCCCCGTTGGCGTCGACGCCGATGCCGTGCGTCGTCGAGCCGCCGTCCTCCTCCACCTCGACTAGGGGGCCTGCATAGGTCGACTTCAGAACGCGCGCAGTGCTCAACGCGAGCTTCAGGTTTGTGACGGGCACGTAGTCAAGGATTGTCGAGTGACTCTCTGTATCGCCACTCAGGATGAACTCGTCAGACCCAATGTGCAGCAACGAGATTTGCGCGTACCGTCCGGCTGTCTTCGTGTGGCCACTCCGGTTGTTGACCGCCGCACTCACCCCAGCGTTCACGGTGACGGCCCCCCCAATGCGGAGCTGTGTCAGCAGGCACGAGAAGCCATCGGCGAGGCCTGCCGGGGCTGTGACCGTGCAACCGGTCGGGTTGGTGAACACCAGGTTCCGCCCGGAGTCAGCATCGGTCAGCGTGTAGGTGGTGCCGGAAATCGTGTCGCTGTAGGTCCGACCGTCCCCCAGCTTCGACCACGTGGTGCCCGGGTTGGTGGTCGAGACGTTGACGTAGACCTCGGCGTTTCCAGCGCCGCCGCGAATGTATATCGATCCGGGCTTCGCGGAGTACGTCGGCACCCCGCTTCCGCCTCGAACGTCGACGTCGAGGCTGGTGGTCGTGTTTTTCAGAGTCAGGAGGGGCGTGGTTATGGCGTCCGTGGACTCGATGTCCAAGACACCGACCTGGGCTCCGGTGTCTCCAACACGCAGCGTTGCGAACCGCGGATCCCATGACCCCGCGCTGTTTCGCCATTCCAGCTGGCCCGTCGTGGAGTTGTATATGAGCATCCCCGCCGGGGGGAAAGTCATGGCGTCGCGGTTTGTCGAGGAGAGGCCGGGGAGCTCCACGCCCTTCGTCGTGCTGTTGAAGCTGGCACACGCGTCCGCGTTTAACGAGCCTCCGCCAACAACGATCGAATCGGCCTTGATGGGCACGCCAAAGTTGATGCTGGTTTCAGTGGTCCACGGCCTGTACAGGCTACGGAACACGATCGGATCGCTTCCGACGGTGGTAGGCACGGTGTCAACAATGACGGCGCCCGGGGCACCGCCGGTCCCGGTGCTGATCCCGCTCGAGACAAACACCTGCCCATTGGCAAATCCCGCAGCGGTGTCCCATGGCGCAAGACGCGACCATGCGCCAGACGACGCCACCCAAGGGCCGTTTTCGGTCGGATCGGTCTGGGAGCGCAGGACGACGATGTCGCCCTCACCGACCGAGTAATCGGACATGTCCAGCCCGGACAGGCTGTGGTTCAGGTAGTGAATGGAGGCGACAGGAAAGACGTTCTGGTGCACGAACTCCAGCGCGCTTTCGCCGGAGTTGACCGCCGGGATCTTCCCGGCCTGACCGCTGAAACTCCCTGGAGTGTCGGTCATCCCGACGAACGTGGTGCTGCCCATGCTGCCCACGAGCGCAAAACCACTCGCGCGCTGGTAGGAGACCACCCGCCAGTTTCCGGATCCTTCGGACACGGCGATTGCAACGTCGTTGGTCGCTGTCGTGATGTCCGAGCCGCCCGCCGGAAGAACCAGGCTTGTTGCGTTGTGCGTAAGCGTAAGTGCATCCGCAAAGCGGACCACGCGCACCACGCCAGCGGCCGCGGTGCCGAAGGACGTGATCGTGGTGGTGCCCGTGATGTGCACGAACATCCCGGTTGCGCCGGCGATGTTCGTCACCGCAGCGCTCGCGATGTCGGAGCCCTTGGTGTGCAGTGCGTCCGCGTGGCTGATCGCGTCCGCGAGCGCCATCAAGCTGAATGCGAAGTCCGTCGCGGCCTTGCCGCCGGCGGAGCCAGAGGACGACCGGCCGTAGACCTGGTTGACCGCCAGCGACGGGCCCGAAGCCCCGATGTTGTCGTAGAGGTAGCGCGTCCGGTTCGCGAGCGCTTGAAAGCACGCTTCAAATAGCGCCTCGTTCGCCTTCTCCCCTGACTGCGGTGTAATCGCAGTGTCGAAAGACGAAGCGGCGGTGAGTGCCTTTGTCATTGAAATACCTTCAAACGTAGTCCACTAGCACGACTAGCCATTGTTGCACCGGCCTGATCTTTAGGATCAGTCGCTCAAACTCTGGCCTGCGTGCGGCCGGGATCTGCGCGCGAACCGGGTTCGTTGCGCTGGTGAGCGTCTGGGGGCCGATGTAGAGGAAATGCGGCCATGTCGCGTCATCCGTTGGCACCGGAGGGGGCACCTGTCCGTCGACAATGCCATTGACAAGATATCCAGGCTCGTTGGCCAAAAACCGATTGCACTTTGCGTCTTTCTCGCCGCAAAGCGACAGCGCTTCCCCGCATTGCGTGGTCCCGATGGTCGGGATCTCCGTGACCAGCGCGGGGTTCTTTAGCCCGGACATGCCCGGCGTGGGCTCTTCCCACCACTGGTGCAGGTAGACGTCGAATCCCGCGGCATGGAAGATCGACTCCAGGTATTCTTTGCCCTGGCCGCCGGTCGCCTTCCATGCCGCATCAATGTTGGCGCGGCGGTCGGATTCGCTCACCCCGGGCAATATGCCAAAGTGCGTTTCCCACCTGTCGATCTCGCGCGTCGTGCCTGGAAACAGATCCAGGTAGACGCTATCCACGAACTCGCGCGCTGCCGAAAATGGATGCGTAAGCGCCCACCAGAATCGATCGATGTCGCGCCCCCCAGGTCTCCCACCGATGAGCAACCCGGGATCGCCGACTGCGCTTCCGTCGCCGATGAACCAATCGGTGGAGCCTTTCCGGATTCGGAATGCGAGTGAATCTGGCAGAAGGTGTTGAAAGATCCGGAAAAACAGATCGGGCATCGACTACACCGAGCCGGAGAGATAGACGCGCCCGAACTTGCCAGCGGCCACCACGAAGCCGCGAGCGTCGGCAAAGCCGCGCACGTTGCTCATGTTGCGTTGGTGAAGCGTCCAACTGAACCCGTCCTTCGAAACGTAGTACCCGCGCGCCTCCAGACTGGCGCCAGCCCCATCCGAGATGAAAGCCTTCAGGCTATCGGACCAATGGATTGCACTCGTCGACTGCGTGATCGCGCGTTCGGTCCAGGTGATGCCGTCGGGCGACGTTAGGATCTTTCCGTCGAATCCGTCATCCGACGCGATCGCGAACAGCCCGAGCTTCGGCGACCACGTCACACCGCGAATCCAGCTCTCAGCCGTGTTCGCTCGCGATGTCCAGGTAACACCATCCGGCGAGGTCTGGATCTCTGCGCTGTCACCAACCGCAACGAACAGCGCCAGCGACGATGACCATGCGATGCCCAGAAACTCGCCCGAGTACCCGCCTCCTGCAGTGCGCTGTGTCCAGCTCGTGCCATTGGTCGACGTCCAGATGCCGCCGTTCTGCCCAACGATAACCGCCAGGCCAAGGTCGGAGTTCCAGACGACTTTCTGCAGGTTGCTGGTTGGGCTTCCCGGGAGCGCGCGTTTCGTCCAGCTGACGATGTCCGGCGACGTCTGCACCTCGCCATTGTCGCCAACCACGCACCAAAGCGAGAGACCGGCCAACCAAGCCACGCCATTGAGATCCCCAGAGTAGCCGCCTGCCGGAGCAAGGGTTCCCCAAAGGTGCGCGTCGGGGGTGTAGTACAGGCCGCCGTCGTCTCCGACCGCTACGATCGTGTCCAGGTACCCGGTACCGGCGTAGTAGAAATCAGGCGCGAAGGCGACGTCGCGCATGTAATCGCCGCTTCCGGAGAATGTCGCTTCCGGCTGATGGATCTTCCAGTTGAGCGACGCGTAGCTTCGACGGGCCTCGCCAAGGATGGCGGTCAACACCTGCGACGCGCCGACTTTGTCCGGAGCGCCGCTTGGTGTCGCGCCGTCAGCGTCGAGCGCCGCTTGTTGGAACCCGAACCAATCCGATAGCCAGTCCTTTTCGAGAGGCGTTCCCGAGCCGTCGCCGGGCGAACTGACGTTCTGTGCCTTGCCGTATGGGTAGCCAGTCGGGTCGGTCGTATCGACCTGACTCGGGTATATGTCCTTCGGGCTGATCGCCATCGCTTCCCCTAATGGTAGCTCACGCTGCCAAGCTTTGCTTTCTCACCCTGGCCAAGCGTTCGCGCGTTGAACGTCGTGCCACCCTCTTGAAGCCCGACGGCGGACACCGTGGCGCCCGCTGCGTTGCAGACTTCGTAGACCACGCCGGCCACTTCCCCCTGTGTGATCCGGTCGAGGCGCGGAAGTACGGACAACCCGGCGATGAACGGTTCGCGCGAGCGCAGGAACTCGTCCACGGCAGCGGAGATAGATGCCTGCACGGATGCGAGTTGAGTCGGGTCCGATGGCGTGAGCGAAAACACCTCGACGCCGAACGCGATGCGCGTAATCGAAAAAACGTTTACCAGCGCGTTCACTGGCCGTCGTCGCGCCTTGCCTTCAGCGTCGAACTCGATCGCGTTTTCCGCTGCGGTAATCTCGGTTGACGACGCAATGCCATCAGCGTCAACGCTCGAGTCCGCCTCAATGTACACGTCAACTTCCCCCGGGTTTCCCGTGTACGGGTAGGCGTTGATCACGTTGTCGGCCTCTTCTGCCCACTCGCGATAATCGGCATAGGCCCCGCCCTGCGGTTTTGCCTGTTCGTGCCGTTGAATGCGCTTGCGGTATGCCGGCCAGGTCTCCGCGTTCGTGCCGGTCACAGCTGTGCCGGTCACCGTCGCCACCGCTGAGATTTGCGCCGGTGGGTTCGCAAACTCGATGGTTTCGCCGTCAGACAGGTTGCCTATTGTCCCCACGCCAGCGGTGCCCTGCACATCGTCAACAGCGCGCACGGTGGCGGAAACCGTTGCCGCGTCAAGGGCGACGTCAAATACGACCTGGTAGACAACGCCCGTGTCCGCGCGCACCGCCTTCTGTCCTGCCGAGAGGGAGCCAGTCTGGTTGAGCACCGCAACGTCAACGGTGAGCTCGGTGCGCTTGCCAGGGTTGGGATCGCCGACACCAACTTGCCTGCCCCACTCGACCAGAGGCCTAATCGTGATGCCGTTGACCGTTGTTGGTTCGGTGCTCGCGGTGGCCACATATTGCTGAAGGTGCGTGAACCCGGCGTACCGGTAGATGAGCACCAGCGAGCCAGCGAGCACCTTGGCTAGGACGCGCTGAAACAGCTTCGGCAGCAGCGGGATCGTCTGCGAGAATGACGCCTCAAGGTGGGCTACAATCTGATCGCTGAGCTCGGATGTGGTCGGGGTCGTCAAGCTCATGCGTTCACCCGGGCAGCAGCTGCGCGCGTAAATGCGAAATCATAAACAGCGTCGGCGATCTCAATGCGCGGTGCTATTTGAACAGTGTTCAACGCTGGGATTGTAGCGGTTGCACCGATGAACCCAGCGAGTCCGATCGACTGCATCCATGACAGGTCCGCGGCTGCCGCGTCTTCGAAGCGAAGCAAGTTCGCTGGCACCGCTGGCAATATCGAAATCAGATGTTGGAACCGGCTTCGAAGCTTCCGGGTCTCGAGCGCACCTTTGTTGCCCCACCACTCAAGAGCGAGCGTAGCGTCGGATCCATCGTCCCGCTGGTTGCCGCCGAACAGCGATGCGATCACCGCGTTCTCGAGCCCGTTGGAGAGCGTGACGCGCCCGTTTATCACCTCGATGTTGCCGCCGTCGTCTTCGAGCCTGAGCAACATATCAGTCATGGACGCACCCAATATGCTTGTGATTATAGGCGGTTTTGCTCAGGAACGTGCTTCGCGTATCCTGACGCGGGAGGTCTTAATCGATGAGGAGAATCATGAGGAGAATCATAACCGCGCTGGCGCTGGTCGGCGCCGGGGCCTGTGGTGGGGACAGCTCGCCCAAGGCAAGCGACTACGCTGGCGTCCCGATGGTCCGGAATGTCGACGGATACTTAGATGATATCCGGATCGGCCGATCGGACGGTGGAAACGACGGGCCGACATTCGGCGCGATGGGTGCGGACGCTGGCAAAGCGACCACGCCAGGTCCCCATGATTCGGGGCAGGAAAGGGACGGTTCGGAAAGCTCGCGCAGCGACGCAGGCCCGGTCGATTCGAGTGGCTTCGATGCGGCGGTGGAGCCGAGCATGATGGCTGACGCCAGCGCCGCCGCCGATGCCGACGCTGAGGTTACCACATGCGATGGAGGCCTATGCTGGTGCGACCTATCCGGATGGTGGGCGGTGCGTCACGATGTGACCCTGACCCTGCCGAAGCAGGAGATCGGCGGCACGACATTTGTGGCCGAGTCGGTGACGACGGCGACGCTCTGGGAGCTGCATCGCTACGACTATAATGGCACGGTCATCAAGGTGCAGAAGAAGGGCTGCGGCTCGGACATCTATCCCAAGGCTGTCAGCCCGGCCTACAACGAGGCCTACTCTTCGGGCGTGCCGCAGTCGGTCTTCGACGACCTCGATCTGCATGACGGGGTGGACATCCCACTGGCGGCAAAGGATGCCTTGCCGGATAAGGACTTCAACACGCCCAAGGAGGCGGCGCTGGTCGGCATCGAGCTCGACGATCCCCTCAACGATGAATGGCCCATGACCAGAGAAGACGTGCCCGAGGACGCGTGGGTCGACGTCGATGGGGATGGCGTACCGGGGCTGACCGTGTGGTCCGCCGACCCCAACTGTCCAGCCACCGACCGCGGGCCCGCGGAGGACACCATCTGCTTTACGCCGATCGAGCTCGAGATGGATTCGACCGCGGTGCGTCGCCGCGCCTCCTGTGTGAGCGTCGCCAGCCGTGTGGTGACGCACCTGGAGGGCAAGATCGAAGCCTGCGGGCGTCTGACGGGGAAGGTCTTAAACGACAAGACCGAGGGACGCGTGTATAGCTGCATCCAGGTGGCGGACAGCAAGTGGAATGAGCCCCAAAGCTGCACCGCGGCGGACTGGGCCAACGATGACGCAAACAAGCCCTGCACTGTCGAACAGAAGGATTTCCTCGACCAGCAAGATCAGTCGCAAAAGTCCGAAGGGACCTTTGTAATGGTGAGGCTCGCCGACATCAGTGTGTCGACCGTCGATTGCGACGAGGTGCGGTCCGCCCTCCCCTAGGTCCAGTTGACAGGCGGCGGCGGCGGTCCACCCACCACCTGCGCGAGCCCTGTCTTCGCCCACGTGTCGATGGCGCTCGCCCATGCCTGAGCGGCGTCCGACTGCGTGGACTGATTCGAACCAAGCAGCGAAGCGAACCCGACCGGTGCCGGTGGCGGTGTTGCGATAAACCCCGTCATGCCGCTACCGACGGTTGTTGCAAACGCGAGGAAGGCTGCCTCCATGCTGGCCGCCGCGGTTGACGGGTCGGGCCCCACCGCACCGAATGCGGCCTGCAGCGCCGTCTTCAGCGTCGCCGCTGCGGTGGCGACCGTGGTCGACATGGGGACAACGTCCGTGAAGTAGCCCTCGACCGCGTCCGCCCACGCCTGCGCCGCCTCCGATGTAGACCCCGGAGAAGATCCAAACAGTGATTCGAGATTCGTTTGGAGTGGGCCGAAGACAAGCGACATCAGTTACCCGGTATGGGTGGACCAAGCGGACCGAACGGGCTTGGTATCTTGAGCCCGGAAAGCGTCACGAGGGTTGCAGCGCTTGCCCCTTTTGCCGTGATTTCACCGTCGGCAGTGATATCCCCGGTGACATCCTGTGCGCCCTCGATCACCACGTTTCCGCCAGGCTTGACGGTGACCTTGGCGCCGCCGGAAGCCAGCGAAGTGATATCGATAGAACCGTCACCCTTGAGATGTATCTCCGACGTGACAACGCCCGCCGGGTCCCGGGCGTACATACGCCGCTCGCCGCCCGCTGCAGCCTTCGGCGTTTCGTCGTCGTAGCCAGCGACCTGGTAACCGCCGGAACTCACACCGTCCACGAGAGCAGCTGCGTCTCCGGGAAGCGGTGGCGCATCATCACCCGCACCTGCGAAGCCGTCGGCGGTAACTAGGTCTTCGCCGCCAAGATCCACGCGGACATCCCCGTCCGTCTCGACCTCGACCACCTCGCCTACTCGGCCCATGGGAGCACCTCCGGCACCTCGCCAGTGAACGCGCCTGGTAGCACCAGCTGCAGCTTGGCGCTCTTGGAGTTAGCGTCGCGCATGAACGTCACCGCGCGAACCACTAGCTCCGTCTCGCGATAGACCATGTAGTCCGGCGCAAGCGCGGTAAGCGTGGTGTTTGGGGACCACAGCCGCCCGGATGGGTCGCGCCATGTCGCAACCTCTACTTCATAGGTCGCCGCCGCTGCGAACATCCTACCGAGCTTGGCGCGGGCCGCCGCTGGCGCATCTGCAGCGTCGGTATCGTCCAGCGTGAACGACATCGGGCGAAGCCTGTCACGCAGGAACGGGTTCGACACCGTATAGCGCGCGCCCCTCTGACGGCGCTTGCGCTTGGTGAATGCTGTGATGTGGCTGTGATACTGCCGCGAAGACAACCGCGCATCCACGCCAACCACCGGAGGCAATCCGTCTACAAGACGGGCCACAGGGGCACCCGGCTCGACCGAACGCCAGAACAGCATGTTGCCGTCAGCATCGCTGCCGATGATCAAGTTCCGCTGCCGAGCGAGCGCCGCTAGGAAGTCATAGGGCCTCTGATCGACCTCCGCCTTAGCTTTGGCAAACTTCGCGCCCTCGTCTTCGCGAAAGATAGGGAGCACGCCGAACGGCTCCGCAAGCGCGCTCGCAATCTGCCGCAATCCATAGCCGCGGAACTCAAGCGGTAGCAAGCTTTCGGGACACGCATTCAGGGCCATCACGCCGGGCTTTGAGTAGCCCTGGATCGACACGGTCGAGCGGTCCGCCCGCTTGCGCGAGCCGACATCACCAAGCATCCCGTAGATCAGCCGCTCATCATCGATCCATACCTCGAGCGGCTGGAACGTGAAGGGCCTAAACGCATTGCGAAACTCGAGCCGCCCCGACTCGAACGGCGCGACCCCGTCGACCACGCCAAAGCTGTCCATCTGCAGATGGATCGCTATCTCCGTCCAGTGAGCAAACTCTCTGCCGTCGATTCGGATCGAAACCCGATCATCATGGGTAGTAGGCAATGGTCTTGCCCCGTGGCAGCTCGAGTATTTCGTCGCCGCTCAAGTTGTTGCTTGTGATGATCAGGTCGAGCCTGTCGTCCACTGTGCCGTAGATCTCGGCCGCCAAGTCGATGATGGTGCGTGGCCGGTCGAGGGTGATTCGACGTTCTGGCACGAGCGAAAACGAGACCTCGACAAGGAACCCAACCGTCAATGACACCGCCTGAAGCAACCGCTGGTAGGCCCCTCCAGGGTCGATGATCGCCGCGTCCAGGTACGCTTGCTCGCGCCATACAATCAGATCGTCGAACTGCTGCGCGACATTATCAGCCGCTGCGATGGCCTCGGGCTTGGTCTCAAACGTCGTGTTGAGCACCGCATCGATCGCACCGACCACGGAAGCCATCGCCATGTGCTGCGCAGACAGGATGTTGTTTCGCTGCTTGAGCGCCAGCCCCGTCTGCGCAACGCCCACAGTCGCGCTGGCGTACGATGCCCCAACGATCGAATCGAACAGATTCCGGTAGCCGTCGAGCCGAGACTCAATCCCGGAAAGCGCTCGCGCGGGAGCACGAACCAGGTTGACCAACTGCTGCGCCAGCAGGACCGGTTGCCCCACCAGAACATCGATCCCGCGATTCACAACATCGAACGCGTCATCAAACTCGCGACGAACCTCCGATGTGGCATCCGATGCTGCGCGCAAAGCCGCGCTCACCTCACCGATCGCGCTCAAGATGGTCGATTTGGTGTTTGCCCGCGCAGCCGCCGTTGTGAGGTCTGTGGTTGCCTCGAACTCCTGCGACGCCTCAACATCGAAGCTTCCCAACGCTGCAGTGATTTCGCTCTCAGGCGAAGCCGCCGAACTCGGGTAGAGCTCCACAAGCGTGGTCCAGAACGTGACATCAACAACCGACTGATTGGCCGCGTACACGAGATCATCGCGTCGCGTGATATCGCCAAAGGGGACCACGTTTGCGATCCGCCCATACTTTGGGTGCTCGAGCACGCCGACCCCGGGCTCTGTGAGTGCGGCTTCAAACGCCGTCGCCTCCAGGTCGTGATCGGCGCCGTTGAACACGCACCGCAGCGGGTAGCGCCGCGGGCCGAATAGGTGCTGCTGCACATACCCGCCCTCGACGCCCGGGAACTCGAAGAGGGTGCCCCGCTTCGCCCAGGCCCGTCGCACGTCCACGAACTGATACTTGATCCGCGTCCCGGTAGGCGAGTTGTAAGCGCCCTCCCTCAGGCGGTCCTGCCAGTCTCGGCCACTGCCGACCCCTACAAGGGCCGCCTGCTCGGTGTCGAGCGCGCCCGCCATCAGAGCGCCCCCGACTCAGCGAAGCGCAGGGAAGGGCCATTCCGCGGCTGTCGCGTCACCTCGGCCCGGCCCGACTCGTCCCGGATCGTGATCTCGCTCTGGTTGCGCTCGACGCTCATCGTCTCGCGGATGCTGTGAGACATCAGCGCGGCACCCCGCTCCTGCGGCCCTACCACCTGTGGCGACGACATCGGAGCCCCCTGCGGGCCCGAGAACGCGCCCGACGGCCCGTCCAGCACTTCCCGACCGTGCTGCCGCACGTCGCCCACCAGGGCGCCGAGGGTGTCCACGATCCAGCCCACCGCCGAATCGAATCCGCTGCTGATGCCCGCCCACAGCTCCTCGAAGAACCGCGTGACGGGCTCGAACGCCGAGATGATCTGCCGCACGAAGCGGGTGGTCTTGTCCAGGACGGTGTCCCAGACTCCGCCGAAGAACTCGGTGGCAGGCTCCCACGACTCACGTACGAGGTTCCAGGTCGCCGCTGCCATCGCGGAGATGCCCGGGAAGGCGACCACGAAGGCGCCCACGACGAACTCGGCAACCGCCGTCGCCGAGGACTTCAGCCAAGCCCATGCGGAGCTCAGCGCCGCTGTGATGCTGGCAAGCGCGCCCTCTACCACAGGGCCAATATCATCCCAGAACGCAAACGCCACGACCGCCAGCGCCGAGACCGCCGCCGCCACCAAGCCAAACGGCGTGGCCGCCAGCGCCGCCGTCAGCAGCCACGTTGCCCCGGCGGCCACTTTCGCCGCAGCGGCCCACGTGTAGAACACCGCCAGTCCGCCGCCGATCAGCTTCAGCCCGCGCACGATGGCGGGCATGTTGGCGCTGACGTCGGCCAGGAAGGTTTGGACCCCGGACACTATCAGGTCCTTGTTCGCGCTCACCCACTTGGTGGTCAGCTGCACGACGTCCCGAAGGGCCCCACCCTTGAGCCCAAACAAAGCCACTGTGAGCCCATCGACCGCCGAGCCCAAGAGCGTCAAGTCACCCTGAAGCGTGTCCATACGCAGCTCGGCCATCTCCTGCGCGGCGCCAGTGGCGTTGCGTAGCTCGGCGGTTAGCTTCTCGACCTTGCCCGTTTCGAACAGCTTGGCGAGGTTCGAGGCTGCCTTCTGCCCGCGCAGGCCCACCAGGTCCGCGAGGATCGCCACGCGATCCATGCTGCCGCCCGACTTCTTGGCCAGCGTGTTGACGGTCGCCAAGACTTCGGGGAACGCCTTCATGTTCCCTTGAGCATCCTTGAAAGAAAGCCCAAGCCGCTTCATCTGCTTGGCAATCGCCGCCGGCGGCTTCGCCAGCTTCGTGAGCATCGTGTTCATGGCGGAGCCTGCCACCGATGCGTCAAGTCCTACGTCCTGCAGAAGCGCCACGCTCGCGACGACATCCTCGAGCGGAACGCCGAGCATGCGCGCCGTCGATGCCACGTTGCGCAGCGATTCTCCAAGCGTTCCGATCGTGGAGTTGGTGCGCGATGATGCGAGCGCAAGAACGTCGGCAACCCGGGTCGCGTCACTCGTCGCGAGCCCCATGCCCTTCAGGGCATTGGAGACGTGATCGGCGACTTCTGCTATCTCGAGACCGGAGGCCGCTGCGGCGTTCAGAACGCCGGGTACGCCCGCCAGGATGTCGGCGGCCGAGAACCCTGACCGCGCCATGATTTCCATGGCGCCCGCGGCTTCGGTCGCGGTGAACTTCGTTGTTGCGCCCAGGTCGAGCGCCATCTTTTCGAGCGGGGCGATCTGCGCGCGCGTCTGCAGGCCAACGGCCCCGACGTTCGTAATCGCCTGCTCGAAGTCCGCGCCCGACTTGCCAAGCGCTGTAAGGGCCAGCGTGGCCGCCAGCGCCGCCGCCCCGACCACCGCACCGGTGCGCGCGATGGTGCGGTGCGCACCGCTAAAGGCCCGGTCAAGCCGACGGATGCTCCGGCTGCCGTTGCGGGCCATTCGCTCGATGCGCTTTGTCATGCGCGCGACCGGGCGAGTCATCCGGTCTTTGGCCTCGAAGACGGCTTCAACGCTGAAACGACCGGCCATTCGCGCACCTACTCGGGTTTAGTTGCGCGGCGTAGTTCCGCACGTACCCCGTCATAGAAGAATCGTATCTCGCTGAGCGAAAGCGTCCGGGCGTCGGGCAGGCCAGGGTAGTCGCGCGCGATCTGCAGAAGCATCTCCGTGTAGACGGTAAGCATCGTATGGCCGCCGACCATCCGATCCGGGTCCTCTGGATCCCGCTTCTTTCGCAAGTGTGCGTCTTCTCCTAGGCGCACAAGCGGCGTGGCTACCCTCCCAAAAAAAGCCCGGCGATGGCGTGGCACACCTTTAGATCGCGGTTCTTCATTTGAGCGAACCGCTTGGGGTTCGTGCGAGTGATGCCAGCCAGGAAGTGGTGAATCTTGCCGAAGTCGTGAGTACGCTTCTGGGTATCCATGGCCATCAGGTTTGCACCCTCCGGCTCGTGGAACGTAATCGGCTCGGCGCCCTCGACGGTCGTCGGCCTGAACACGGGTTCTCCGTCGTCGTTGACGACCAGCGAACCGGCCATGACTGCGCGGAGAAATATGGCTTTGGCGTTATCGAAGGACTGACGATCCTCCGCGTCCATGCCTTCTTTGTTCACTTCGAGATCCATCGCTTCCACAAAGCGATCGAACTCGGATTCCGCAACCTCTGGGGCAACCTTAGGATCTGCCACGGCTTACCCCCTACTGCTGCGCCAGCCTGCCGCCGCCGCTGAGCGTGACGGGGACGGTTGCGTTCTGACTTGACGCCTTCAGTTCGCCGACGATTTGGCCCTTCGACTCAACCGTGACGTTGGATGCGTAGGTGATCGAGATGTCGACCGGCTCGGTCGCGTCGGCCACGTCCTGAAGAAACTCCAGATCGGCCTGGTTGTCGTCGAAGGACAGAGTCAGCCCGTCGAGCATCCAAGCAACGCGCGTTTTGACGGTCCGAAACGTGCCGTTGCCGTTCATCTGGATTTCGTTCTCGAAGCCGCCATATTTGCGACCCGAGTCCGCATCCGCGGCGACCGGAAACAACCGGCCATCGATAGTGACGGCCTCGATCGATCCTCCCACTGCTGTCATTTGCGTGCCTCTTCTCTCGGCGCTTTGCGCGCACGGGTGCACCCACGCGAAGCGCGCCCGATTCAGCGCGCCGCATGCGGTGTTGGTTGATCAGGTGTGGAGAGCCCTAGGCCGCGGCGCCGCCGAAGTAGAACCCGAAGTTCAGGTTGATCGGGATCTGGTTGGTGTTGCCGGACAGCTGAACCGTGGTCGAAACGTTCAGCCGGTTGTTGTTCTGGCTGTCGATGTCCGCGGTGGTCGCAGCCTTCGCCGCTTCCGGGTTGCTGATGATGGCGTCCAGCGCGAGCCCATCGATCACGTTGTTGATCGCCGTGATCGCCATGTTCGGCTTCTTCGCATCTGGGTTCGTGGTCGCCTGGTTGTTCGGGACGAGCGGCGCGCCGTCCCACTTCGGAACCGCGAAAGTAGCCTCGATGTTGAACATCACGTTCATGAGCTTGACGATGGCCACCACGAATCGGTAGGCGGGGATCGGCTCACCCGCGGGCGCGTAGTGCGTCACCACATCGGAGATGGTGACCACCCCGTCCCGCACCTCCACTGTGGAGCTGCCGGCCTTCACGGCCTGGTCACGCACCGTGTAGTCCCACTGCTCGGCGTCGGTGCCTGGGATCAGCCCGGTGGCGCGCTGGCTGCCATAGTCCCGCGCGGGGTTGTTGTTGGCGATGCGGGCGATTTTGGCGAGCTCCCTCGCCGCGATCACGCACGGCAGGTTGGGCGATCCGGGGCCTGTCAGCTGCGCATTTACCTTGTCATCGGTGCGGGCCGCCGTGATGACGGTTGCGGTCGCTTTGCTCGCATCGTTGTTGCCGCGGAACACCACGATTGGGCGCGGCTTGTTCTGCGTGTAGCGAGCATCTCCCCAGGCCTGGAATGCATCGAGTGCGGTGGTGTCCGCGCCGTCCAGGGCGTTGAGCCCGAAGGTCTCCCAGACCTGGCCCACCTGCGCGATCGCCGCGTTGACACTCGGGTTGACCAACCCGCCCGTCGGCTGCGTGATCGCGAAAGTGGTTCCGAGCGTGGTGTCACCGAGCACTTCGATCCCAATGCCGTTCGCGCTCGTGCCCTTCCACTTCGAAGGGAATGCCACGTCCGTCGCCGGCACCGTAAGCGTGAAACTGTCGCCCACGATGTAGTCCGCCGAGCCGTCGCTCAGGGTGAACTGGATCCCTGCCGCAGTCTGCGGCGCGCCCGACACGTCGATCGATGTCGAGATGATCGTGCCGTCCGGATCGGTCAGCGTGAACGTGCCGCCGTCGACCGCAGCCGTGTTGCACACGAGCGTGTAGTCGCCAGGCGTCGGGCTGCCGGTTGCCGACAGCGAGCCAAGTGTGCCGTCGCCCGTGTTCGAGCCGTCCGGGGTCGCGACAATCGTGCCGTAGCTGTACACGACCGTCACGGGCATATGCAGCACCGCGAGGACGGCCTTGCCCATCTCCGCGCAGACGTATGTCACATCGATCGCACCCTTCGGCACTACGAACTCGTTGGACTCAACGCCACCGATCCGCAGCTTGTAGGCCGCTGCCTTGGTCTGCGTTCCAGACGGTGTGATGTCACCGCTCGATGCCACGCCCGAACCGTCATCCGTGAGCGGATAGATGGTGACCGGGATCGTGCCAACTCCGTCGCCGTTCTGCGGAAGCAACTGGCGCGCGATGAGGTGCGCCGGAGAGCCGTAGCCCATCACCGCGCCCACCTGTGCCGCGCTTTCGGCCTGGAACTTGGTCGTGGGGTAGCTCGATGCGGACGCGCCTTGTGCGAACACAGCGATGCGCATGGGCAGGAATAGCGAACTTCCCGAGCGCAGATCCTTGTAGTTGGCCTCAATGCCAACGACCCGGGCAACGGCGGATGAATCGATCGTCATGCGGGTGACTCCTGCGCGCCCACGCGCGCGCACTACAGCGCCGCCGCCAAAGGGGCGCGTGGTGATTTGGGTTTGGAGGGGTAAGCGGCTCAGTAAACGCCGTTGAAGTAGACCGACCCGTCTTCAGCGCGACGCACGGTCGCGTAAATCGAATCCGGGCCCATGATCTCGCCAGTGACCTGCGGCGCCGTCTCGGCCATGTCCACGTTGAGGCGGAGGCGAGCGACAGCAACGTTCTGCGCCACTTGTTCGATCGGGATGTCTTGCGCCTGCTCGCTCTCGGGCATCCGCTTCCACACGGTGCCTCGCAGGCCAAGGTAGGTGTACTGCGCGCTCATCAAGATGTTGCGTGTGAGCGTGAGCGCGCGCTCTGCGCTCTGGCGCGCTTCGAGGTCGCCGGCGACGTGGCCCGTGGTCGTGCCTTGCCGTGTCACGCCGTAACCAAAGCAGTCGATGTTGTACGTCGCGGTGCCCTTCTGTTGGCGGACAGGGTCGCTCGCGGCGCCGTCATAGACGAAGGTGTCAAACGCTACGTTGACGATCCGCGGCGCGTTGTCCGGGTCGTCGATCTGATCGATGTAGTCGGACCATGGGCGGGCGCGCTCGCTGTACACCAGCAAGCCCCAGCGCCTGTCATCCTCCCCGGCCGCCAGCGCAAGCAACTTCTGATTGTCGCTCTCGAGCTTCAGGATCCCGGCTATCTGATCGCGCACGATGAACTTGTTGTCCGTCGTGCTGATAAGCGTGTCGATCAGCGCAGCCATCGTTTCCTTATCCGATGCTGTAGAACTCGAGCACGCACACCACCGCGCCGATCGCTCGGTCCGGGTATGCGTCCATCACAGCGAAGGTGTGCTCTTTGCCGTCGAGATCGTCGAAGCGCACCAGCCAAGGCCGCTTAGTGGTGTCGGACGCGCCGACAGGGGTGCCCAGGTTCGCGGCCGTAAGAGACGCCAATGACAGTGCCACCGACACCGTGCGGCCGCTGATGATCTGGCCGGTCTCCGGGTCGATCGCCGCGTGCACGTCCGTGGTAAGGCCGGTGAGCGCCGCCTCGAACCCCTGTGGGTCCGTCACCGTCACCGGCCAACCAAACTCGTCCGTGTTCTCAGCGATGGCCCGGAAGTCGGCCGCCGCCTGCGTGCGCAGGCTCA
>Ga0210085_1000397_pt1 | contig 18411 bp, 19 predicted proteins | sample China_Galinas_PW_5_FD_184866 | JGI IMG/M metagenome (GOLD analysis project Ga0210085, IMG submission 184866) | Wetland microbial communities from San Francisco Bay, California, USA, that impact long-term carbon sequestration - China_Galinas_PWC_D1... | ecosystem: Environmental > Aquatic > Marine... | reverse complement strand
CGCGCCATTCTTACCGCCGTTGCACAGGCCAGGGTGGTCTTTCCGACCCCGCCTTTGCCAGCAAAAAGGATAAGCCTGGTTTCGGGAGAGGGAGGACGTCCCGGCATCCCGACCGGCGATATTATTCCGGAAACTGGAAACTGGAAACTGAATTTATCCTGGACGGATGTTTCGCTCGGGACTTTTAATAAAGACACATTCTCCCAGAACATATCAAGAGGGCCCGGTCCACGTATCTCTTGTGCATACATGGGAACTCCCAAGAGAGTATACCCGGACATTTTGTCGGAAAGACACCCGAGCGCCCTTATCTGTTGGTTGTACCTATCCGAACACACCGCACAGAGATTTTTCGGATAGAGCATATTGACCACGATATCCGTAACCGGTATTTTTGACCGTTTCAGTTCAGCCAATAACGTCAGGGTTTCATGGATGCTCAAGACCTCTGCAAGCATAACCGGCACAAAACGGCAACGAGACGGATCTCCTATCAGCGCCTCCATCTTCTTGACCGAACCGGACAGGTCTAACAGAAAATCATCCAGTTCGTCTTTTATGTAGGCTCCGTTATACAGTTGCTTCATATAGCGGTGTTTGGCCAACAAGGCATCCAGCGCCTCGAGCCATTTTTTGATCAACTCCGGCATAGCAAGAAGTCTGAGCGTATGGCCGGTGGGCGCAGTATCCACCACGATGCAGTCATACGGCCCGTCTTCGACATTTTTGGAGATTTCGAGAAAGGCCATAAATTCGTCGAGACCGGGGAGGGAGAGGTCCAGAAATTGGCTGATGTCTTCATCATCCAGAAAAGTTCCGCGAACAGCGATCTCCCGGAGATCCCCATAATGCTTCTCTTTAAAGGTCGCCAGACATTGCCGGGAATCAAGTTCAAGGATTTCTAAATTTCCGGGAAGCCAAAGGTCGGTCAAGCTATCGGCCAGAGAGTGTGCCGGATCGGTGGAGACAAGGAGGAAGGCATGCTGAGGATTATCTCGTGCATAACACAGTGCGGTCGCGGCAGCACTGGTGGTCTTTCCGACCCCGCCTTTACCGCCGAAAAATACCAGTTGCAATCGGCGATCATGTAAAAACGAGGGGACTTGCATGTCGGTTTCGGTTTCATCTCTCCTCTTCGTCATTATCTTCATTTTGAATACCGGTTCCTTGCTCTTGAATTTCGTCCAGACGGTCGAGGAGTTCCTTTTCCCGGGCGTCAAACTCGGATTCCGTGATCTTCCCGGTTTCCAGCATCATGTACAGTTCGCTCAGTTCGTAGGTGATGGACACGGCCTCGTTTTCGATCTCTTCCCGGGCAGCATTACACATCTCACGGAAAATCCAAAGGATACTGCGTACCGGAAAAAACAATATGTCATCGACGATTAGCATTTTATAAATTGAATATTTACCATTGAATATTGAAGTTCGCAAAGTACGGTGGCGAATTACGCTTTTAAAAAGACAGAGCGAAGCGATTCCACAAATATTCAATCGTCAATCATCAGTCTTCAATCCTAAGTTCCATATCCACGAAATTATGGGGCGCCCAGGGACCGTTGTAGTCGAATGCAAAGCTGTTATCGAACAGGTTGGCCGCTTCCAGTATACCCTCTTCAAAGCGGGCCTCGGCATCCCGTCCCACAAGACAGGCCAGATTTATGATCTCCTTTTCGGTGCGGCATTTGTTCCGCCTGCTCTCAAAACAATACCGGGACAGCACATTTTCTACATCGGCAGCACAGCTTTCCCGATCCTCGTTCAGCATGCGGTCGAACATTCGCCCCAGTTCTATCTTGGCATCCTGAGAAGGTTCGCGATGTGTTCCGAAGAACCTATCGCGTGCGGATCTGAGTTCCGGATGAGTATCGAGAAAGTATTCAAATATATTCGGTACATCCCAGATGACACGCAATCCCATTTCCATTTTACCGGCAACACGATGAAGCTGTTCCAGGAAGGCAGCCTTGTTTTCGACGAGGATCTTTTCGGTGGTTTTGGGGCCGTTTGCAATGACGCCAAAGGAGATGGGCAACGGAGTGGTTTCTTCCATCAGCCGCCTGAGGACGCCCTGGTGTGCCGAAAGATGGCGGCGTTCCGGCCGAAGCTTTCCATTGGGAACGTCGCTGACCACGGCCGCCGTCTCCTCCCCAAAGATGGTGTAGACGGTGCTGTTGTCAATACCGATGGGACCGTAGTTACGCTTCTCGCAACCGTACATCACGGCATACAGATATCTTCCCTTTTTATTTGATGATTGTCCGGCCATCCCGCTAACTCTTCCTTTCTTATGAATGTTCTGGGTTCCCCGTTTCCTCCGGGTTATAAGCCCTCTGTGCCGGAGGCAAGATAAACCTCTGAACCTTTGACCCCTTGAACATCTTCAACAACGAAGGCATGTGCGCTGTTGAAGATGTTGACGGCTTTGAGCTGTCCCTGGTGGGTCTTAATCTCCAGCAAAGCCCCACAGGCGAAGCATTTTACCAGTCCGTTGTAATCATCATAGACTTCGTCTAAATTCACATTGTGTCCGCAGGAAAGACAGTTGACCTTCATATAAAGTTCTCCTTTCTATTTACCCGGTTTGCAGTTTCTCTCATCCTTCGTACTCTCGGCCATCGTCCTTCAGTAACTGATCTTGAACGCTCCCGGTTTGCGGTTTGGATTAGAACCGGGGTTGCTTTTTTTACCCGGGACGTCGACGCCGACTGCGATATTTTTCCTAAGCTCCAATTCCTTTAAAAGCCCGGCTTTTTCGGCGTCGATATCCTGAAAACGTTCATCGATAGCCTTCACCCTCAACATCGCACTTTCCCTTTCCTTGCCCCGCCGGGCTTTTTCCATTTCAAGACAGCCGATCCTCAAAAAAACCCTGTACGGTTCGGATACCTGATCGGCACTTCCCGAATGGGAACGGATATTCTGAAGGCCACGAATATTTTTTTTGGCGATTGCCATTTTAATCGTCCTTTCTTAATACTGGATGCTGGTTGCCGCCATTGGTCACTCGTCATTTGTCATTTGGATACTCTCTGCTGTTTTCCACATACCCGTTGTACGACTTCACCCACTTTATCGGACATCAGTGATTTTCCTCCGCGGGTTACCTTGGCCGTATCCGTACCCAGAACATCACGGCAGATGCGAAGGAAAACAGGATCGTCCATCCGGGTCCGACCCTCAAATCGAGCCAAAATTCGGGCAATTGCGATACAGGCCCGGATCGTAGGCCGGTTGTTGGTGACCCCGATACCTCTTAATTCCCTCACGATATCCACAATAGTCTCGGCATCCGCAATTTTGATGCCGGATTTGGTCATTGTGACCTGAATCTCCGATGCCCGGTCGAAATGGCTGAGGTTAATGGTAATGAGCCGATCCATCAAAGCATCCTGAGTTTTGTGGACCCCTGCGTACTCCTCCGGATTGGAGGTGAAGACGGCCCGGAAATTCGGATTCACTTCCACGTACCCGTCTCCGGATCGCCGGAGTTTCGGCAAATTGAGAATCTTCTCCTCCAGAACGCTCAGAAGCGCGTTGTTCGCTTCAGGTCTGGAGCGTGTGAACTCGTCATAGATAAGCGTATACCCGTTCTGACAGGCCGTGGTAAGCCGGTTATCCTCCCACGTGGTATTATAATGCTCTTCGGTCTTGAGAACGGAATGGATATAATTATCAACGAGCTTGGTCTTACGGTATCCGGAATCCCGTCCGATCAGGTCGGAACTTGTAAATTCATCGTCTCCGTGTATGAGGGTGACCGGCCGGCCGAGTTGTGCGGCAATATGAAAGGCAAGGGTTGTCTTTCCGGTTCCCGCGGGGCCGGCAAAGTGTACCGGGTATCCCACATCGAGATAAGCGAGTGCGCGTTCCGTCAGATCCCGGACATACGGTGTGTTGACAAACTGATCGCTGGGCTCCGGGAGGATGTTATCTTCGCGAATTGAAACCTTTGACACGCCTGTCGGTAAGACTCTCAAGCTGTTATCTTTCATTTCGTTTGCACTCCATTAAAATGGATGACCTCGTAAAAAGTCAGAAAAGCGGCCTTTTTATGAGAGAGTTTTTTTTATTGAGCCAAATCCCTGGCATCTTCGATCCAATTCTCCACATTGGCGGATCTTGCCGATCCTCCTAAAATCTCTTGCAACTTTTCCGGAGTACTTTTTGCAAGCTGGGCAAAGGTATAATATCCGGCCTTGTTCAACCGCCCTTGCCGCGCCGGACCGATTCCGGCAATTACGGTAAAGTCATTGGAGATAACTTCATCGTCAGTCGCCGCTCCAGCCGCATGCCGAGTCTTAATCTGTTTAGTTTTCGCAGCCACGGTCCCGGCAGGAATATGGCCGAACCAGGCTCGTCGGGCTCCGGCGATGTCAACCGCAAATTCCCTGCGGAATCCGGCGATCTCTTGCCGCAAAACGTTCAGAGATTGCCCGAGCTCGAACAGGAACCTTTCGCGTTCACCTTTTGTCTTTGCAGCCATATTGGCATGGGCCTTTCGAAAGCCCGACTGCATATCGCTTACATCTTCAGCAAGTTCCGATACGAATTCTTTTAACTCGGAAATGAAGGCAAGAAGATCCTCTTTCATATTCCTGGACATATCGAACCGGTCGTTGCGAAAACCCGACTGCATATCAGACACCTTGACTTTCAGGTCCGATACAAACGCACCGAGATTAGCTTGCATATTTCTGGACATCTCTGCATGCTCGCTGCGAAAGCCCGACTGCATCTTTTCCACACCGGCCTTTAGCTCTGAAATGCCGTGCCTCAAGTCACTGATGAACACCTCGCGCGAACTGCGCAAAGCGCCTATCTCACCGCACAAGCGGGTCATATCGTCTGTTAACCGACCCATATTGATTCTCCTTTCTCTTTTGTATCCGTTCAAAGGTCTGTTCACCGTTCAAGGATTTGAGTTCCGGGTCTACCCCCGAACCTCTGAACCTAAATTCGTGAGGGACCACAATACCGGCCCCTCACGAAAATTCAGCTTCAGGCCGGAGCCGCGGCGGCTGCAGTGAGGCCGATGGCTTCGGCATACTTCAAATATGTCTCGACTGAAGCGATCACTACCCTTGCCTCAATAGACAGCAACTCGATTCCAACCAGGGAAACCTTAGCCCACGCATCGATCACGATACCTTTATCAAGGATACGATCCACGACTTCTGCCAGACTCGAAGAATCCGTTGTTTTCTGAATTTTTGCCATAATAATTCTCCCTTTCTAAGTTTGATTGTTTTCAAAAAATAAACCGAAATTAGGCATGCCTACCTTAATGGCACTGCAGAATTTGTGCCAAACGAGAATAAATTTTATTTCCACTTAAAACTCAGGGTGTTGATATGATTACCCGGAAAGAATGTAGCTTGAAGTCAGAGGATAAAGGAATCGATGCTATGGAATATATTCCCTATAAGAGATCTTCAAGCCTTATTTCTTACACTCACGTTATCTATTACCTTTAGTATCTCATCATGGTCGAAGGGTTTGGAGATGAAACTGCAAATCACATTTTCTTCCAGGGCGTTCTGTATATTGATGTCATCCTTGTAAAAATAACCCGAAACGATCACGGCACGAACGCCGGAATCAATCTTGCGAATCTGCCTTGCCAACTCCAAACCTTCCATATCGGGGAGCTTGGCGTCCAGGAATGCCATCCGGAAGCGCTTTTGCTTTACCAACTGAAGCGCCTCATGTCCGTTTAATGCTTTATCCGACAAAAACCCGATTCTTTTCAATATATTCTCAAATGCCCAACATATATCCGGCTCGTCGTCCACGATGAGAAATTCTTTTTGCTTTTCCGCCATCTTGCACACCTTAGTTTCTTAGAAATGGATTTTGTCCCCTCCAGAAGCGATTCTACGACCTTTTGTGGCAAATATTTAAAAACAATCACGAAAACTCGAAAGCACTAAAACACGAAATAAAAAATATTCTTTTTCGTGTTTTTAAAATTTAGTGCTTTCATGATAAAAATTCTTTTTTGGTTCCCCGTTCAAAGTTCAACGTTCTGCATTAACCTCTGAACCCTGAACCTTGAACCTCTGAACCCTGAACGATTACCTTTCTTTAGCTTACATAACCGGCAATCCTACGGTAAAGGTACTCCCTTTACCGTCACGGCTTTCCACATCGATAAAACCGTTATGCTGCTTGACGATAGAATAACAGATGGAAAGTCCCAATCCGGTTCCTTGTCCCACCGGCGACGTTGTGTAAAAAGGATCGAATATTTTATCAATGTCATTCTCGGAAATTCCCTGACCGGTGTCCGTTACGCGAATCAGAACTTCCCTGTCTGCCATTTCAATTGAGATGGTCAAGGTTCCCCCATCCGGCATGGCCTTAATGCCGTTCAAAAAGAGATTGATTAATACCTGTTGAAGCAGGCTGGCATTGCCGTTGATCACAATAGAATTTTTTTCAAATTGCAGATTGCTTTTGATCTTTTGAATTTTGGCCTGGTTTTCGATCAACGTCCACGCTTCCCATATGAGAACAGGCAGATTTAACTGTTCCAGCTTAGAGGTTACCTCGGGTCGGGCAAACCTCAACAGGTTTTCAATGATATCAGATACTCTTTGAATGCCGGTGTGAATTTTTTCGGCGCATTCCCGACGAAATTGTGCGCCGATATTCTCATCCATAAGAAACTGAACGCCTGAAGAACAAATTGCCAGAGGATTTCGAATTTCGTGGGCAATCCCTCCGGCCATCACGCCTAATGCTGTAAATTTTTGTGACTGTAAAAGTTGTAACTCCAATTTGCGGCGCTCGGTTTGATCTCTTCCCACGGCAACGATCCCTATGGCCTGGGATTTTTCGTCTTTTATCTGCGAGCAAACCCAGGAGACTGGAATGCTTGTCCCCTTTTTCGGAATGAGATCCCATTCATTCATCTGCGTTTTATTAATGCGCTTCATTCTGGAAAAAACCTTTTTCACCTCATGTTTCCAATCATCGGCAATGTATTTGATAAACGGTTTATTCTTTACTTCATGGAAGGCGTATCCTGATATCTTTTCCGCTGCCGGGTTCCAGGACAAGATGTTGCCGTTTATGTCCGTGGACAGGATGATGTCACTGGCGCTCTCAAAAACACTCGCCATGTGGCGCTCAACACGACGAACTTCTTCACCCAAACGTATCTGCTCGGTAACATCGTCCATTAGAAGCATCACATTCTCAACCCTCCCTTCCCACACCATGGAAAAAGGGAGTATGCGGTAATAGTAAATCCGCATCGGAACGCCCGGTGAGCGATAGGACATCCGTTGCCCCAAGGTCGGGCGGTTATTGTCGAAAACCTGATGAATCTGCCGGGAGATGTTCATCTTCTCCAGAATGATGGCCGGAAATATATCTTCCAATCGGCAGCCGACGGTATCGGACAAGGTCCGCCGGCTCTTGGCCAAAAAATTGCGGTTGGCCGAAACAACGCGTATATCCCGGTCTATCATCAAAACTGACGAAGGAATGGCGTCCAGCAGCATCAGATAAAGTTTTTCAAATCGTTCCGATGAACTCTCACACGATTCCCTGTTCCTCATTAAATTCATGGCTGATACACCTCTATAGGTTCAGGGTTCCAAGGTTCCGGGTTCAACAATCAACAATCCTCAAAGGTTAACCTTGCCTCCGGCCCGGAGGGAACGGGAAGCACAGAACGTTGAACCTTTAGCCTTGGACCTTGCTTTCCGGCATAACAAAGTTATACGGCGGCCATGGGCCGCTTAAGAGAAGCTTTGCGGCCGCATCTTGACTGATATTCAGAAATACTTGCCGGAAATGTTTGACAGCGTCTCTGGGTACTAAAAAGTAAAGCGAGAGAAGATGATTTTTGAATTCTGATTTGAACCGGGTATAGAGCCCGGAGAAAACCCGACGAAAGTGACTAAGAACGGTCTCAAATTCTTTGTCCATCAGATCCTCCCGATCATAATGGGTTTTCCGGGTCGAAAGGTACGCCCGCCCGGGAGTCTCTGATTTTGGCCCACCCTGGCGCGACTTGTCATCATTGAATAAACATTGTCTTTCATTCTTTTTTAATTCCGCACTCTCCAATCCCTCATCCGCAATGAGGATCCGTATTCCCATTTCTACACATCCCTTTATTGTACCAAGAAGGCGCTCATATTGGCCGCTGTGTTCTTCAAGAAACCGGCTGACCTGCTGCTTGTCGTTGAGCAAACAACCGTAACGCATGGGGATAACGGTTCGGTCTCGATGAAAAAATTCAACCACCTGTTTATAAGTCAGAATGCGGGATACATCCGGCAAAAGGTTCGGCTGAGTGATGCCGGAAATTGCCGCGGTGAGGCCGTTGTGCGATACCAGCGCAACTGGCTGGTCATCCACCCCTGAAAGCGCTCCCGGATATTGATGCCCGGGTGTATGAAATATACAATAAGTCAAATAGTTCATCAGCTTTCCGCCAGTTCTAAAAACTCCTATGTATTCCGGGAATCAGGATGCTGTCAGCATAGGCATAAAAAATGATGCCGGGCATTTTTTGGTCCTGAAAAGCCTGGGTCTCCGGTCATTGCCTGTCCCGCATAGCGGGAGATTCTTTACGCCAACATATGATGAACCGTCGTTATTACCTCGTTCAATCTAAATGGCTTAAAAAGGACCGAATCCACCGAACTTCCTTTTAGCTTAGGTTTAATTTCTTCTTCTCCCCAGCCTGTCATCAAGCAAATCCGGATGTTGGGTGAATGATCTTTTATGCAAGAAGCCAAGGACCACCCGTCCATGGAAGACATGGTCAGGTCAGTCAGGACCAGGTCGAATGATCCTTTACGAAAAAGGGACAACCCCTCTTCGCCGTCACAGGCTACTGTCACGTCACATCCCATTTTTATCAGTACACACAAAATGAAATGACGTATATATTCTTGCTCTTCAACAACCAATACCCGACTTTTTTTAATATCCATTCTCATTTTGTTTCACCATTTTTACGCCATGTTGAGAGACGGGCAAAAACTATAGGGAGGCCATGGGCCGGAAAGTTCCAGGGACAGTCCCCCATGATCATGTTTTGCATTCATCCGGTCAACCTGAACACAAAAGTCCGCCACTGAATCCCGATGGACCAGGTAGGCCCAATTCATAATCATATCCTTTCCCGCGGCATCACGGGACAGTGGTTTTCTCTGGTAAAAATCCGAAGCATAAGCGTTCATAGTTTCACCGATCTCTTTTACGACCTCCTCCAGTCGGCTATTCAACTGCTTATCGATTTTATTCCGGATTCGCTTTGTCTGAAAATAGCGTAACCCGGGAGTTAATGCGGCCAACCGTTCGGTTTCTTCGGCAAGCGCTTGATCATAAAACTTCTTTTTTGCTTTTTTGCTGTCTATATACCCTTTTACCGACCATTCTTCCTTGTCCGCCACATAATCCAAAAAATCCAATATCTTGTTGCGGCAAATTGGCAAGAGTTTCTCAAGGCTCTCAATGGATGAAAAAATGGTTCCAAACCGGGCCGGAAACACGGATGAACGACGCATTACCTCCTCGACCACTGCTTCATGGCGGACGGCGCGCGGTCCGACCCAACCTATGTCCCCCATGTTACGTTCACCCGAGGGCCCGCAGAACTGATCCAGGGCGATACTGCTGATCACGGCCGCAACATCTGAAAATCGATGCAAAAGAATCGGCATTCGGCCGTCGACTCCCGTTCTCTGGATCGAAAGTGTTGGGAAAAACCGGGTGAAACCAAAAAGATAGATTCCCTGGCCGGCATCGCTTTTTATCTCTTCCGATTTCATATTTACTGCGATGAAACCTCCATCAATGCAGATTCAATGTCTTTTTTTTCAATACGAACCTTAACCTTTTTGGATTTATTGCTTTTTTCTTTTTCAACGGCCCGGCGCACGGCGTTAAGAGCGGCTTTGTTGCAAACCGCAGCGATCTCCGCGCCGCTGAAAGCTTCTGTCTTTGAAGCCAGTTCAGCCGAGTTGATTCCGGGTGCAAGGGGTTTCTCTTTAAAATGGATATCAAATATTTCCTTACGATCTTTTTCATCCGGCATGGGAATCTCAACGATCGTGTCAAAACGGCCGGGCCTGAGCACTGCCGGATCAAGCAAATCTGACCTGTTGGTGGCGCCGAGCACCAGAACCCCTTTCATTTCTTCGATGCCATCGAGTTCTGCTAAAAATTGGCTCAGAACCCGATCCGATACATGGGAATCCGACGAACCCATACTCCGCACGGGAACCAGCGCATCGATTTCATCGAAAAAAATAATACAGGGTGCAGCCTGCCGTGCCTTTCGAAACACCTCCCGCACCCCCCTCTCGGATTCACCTACATACATGGAAAGGAGGGCCGGACCTTTCACTGATATGAAGTTCACCCGGCTCTCATTGGCAATGGCTTTTGCAACCAACGTTTTACCGCATCCGGGAGGACCGGATACGAGGATTCCTTTGGGAGGCTTTGTTCCGGCTTGTTCGAAAAGAAGGGGGTATTTCAGAGGCCACTCCACCGCTTCCACCAGATGCGCTTTGATCGATCCAAGGCCGCCCACATCTTGCCAGCTCACATTCGGAACCTCGACAAACACCTCACGAATAGCGGACGGCTCAACCTCTCGGAGGGCAGATAAAAAGTCGTCCATATACACTTCAAGTTTCGAAAGCTGCTCATAGGGGATATGGGTCAAAACAAAATCGATATCCGGCATGATACGTCGCAAACAAATCATCGCGGCTTCACGGCAAAGGGCTTCCAGGTCGGCGCCGACAAACCCGTGGGTGATCTCCGCCAAGTGGGACATATCAACCGCCTCTGCCAAGGGCATCCCCCGGCTGTGGATCTCCAGGATTTGCAGCCTTCCGTTGCGATCGGGAATCGGAATGGCGATTTCCCTGTCGAAACGTCCCGGCCGCCGCAATGCAGGGTCCAGAGTGTTGGGAATGTTTGTGGCGGCAATCACAATGACATTCTGGCGTTTGTTGAGACCATCCATGAGGGCGAGAAGCTGCGCAACCACACGTTTTTCAACGTCGCCCACAACCTTTTCACGTTTTGGAGCGATGGCATCGACTTCATCTATAAAGACGATACTCGGCCCCTTGCGAGAGGCATCTTCGAAGATCTTGCGCAAGTGCGCTTCACTCTCGCCGTAAAACTTGTGCACGATCTCAGGGCCGTTTACGGAAAAAAAATTGGCCTCGGTCTCGTGCGCAATCGTCCTGGCGATTAGGGTTTTCCCGCATCCCGGAGGACCGTGGAGCAGCACCCCTTTGGGCGGGTCGATCCCCAGCCGTTTAAACACCTCGGGATAACGCAAGGGGAGTTCAATCATTTCCCGGATACGCTGGAGTTGAGGTTTAAGGCCCCCGACGTCTTCGTATGAGACCGATCGAACAGATTCTTCTTCTCCTCGGCCCTTTCCGATCAAAAGCTGCGTCGTCGGATTAATGAGTACGGCTCCTTTGGGGGTTGTCTTTTCCACCTTAAAATCGGCTGATCGGCTTCCGAACAGGGTGGCACGGATGCGGTCTTCCTCTACTACGGGCAAGCCGTCGAGAAGGCTGCCGATATACTTCAAGTCTCGATCGGAAGGAACAATGTTGATGGGGGCGATGCAAACCTTTTGGGCGGACAGGCATTCGATCTTTCTGACCTGCACGAACTCGTCAACCCCTGCACCCGTATTTTCCCGGGTAAGTCCATCCAGTTGAACGCGGGACCGGCCACGCAGCTCCTTGTAAGCCGGCATTGCCTTGCATACCGTTTTTCGCTTCCCCTCAATCTCTATAATGTCGCCGATGCTCACCTTGAGTTTCTCGATGTCTTCCGGTCCCATGCGAGCGAATGCCCGCCCCATGTCCTTACTGAGGGCTTCGGCCACCTTCAGCTTTAATGTTAATTTTTCACCTTTGGCCATAAAAACTCCTAAAATCTTTTTAATCGGGATTCTCACCACACGGCACAGGAGGACAACTCCGCCTTGCTCCGACAAGCTTTAACCTAAACTGAGCTTAGATCTAATCAATACACTTAATCTCCAGGACACCATTGTTACATGAAACCTCCATCTTTTCAGGTGGATAGGCTCTGGGTAAAAGAACTTCCTTGCAATACTTTTTGTCTCCCTTTTTAGCATTAATCGTAAGCAAATCATCCTTTACGTCGATTTGAACATCCTGGGTACCGATGCCCGGCATTTCAGCCACAACCAATGTGTGGTCTTCTTCTTCGAAGACATCAACCATCGGCTCCCGAACCTCATGAACGAAAGATTCCCCGGTTTTTTCGTCCCTGCGGATATTCCCGAACGGCTCAACCTTGGCCCCTTCGCCCCCCAAACCGACTTTAACCGAAAATCCGTATACCCCTTTCACATCCTTATCCTTCCCATAAATTTCGCCGGTCCGGGATAATGACTCTCCCTTTTCGGCCAAATCGCCGAGCTTTTCAAAAAGATCCGTGACTCCCCCCAGAATTCCCTCAAAACCGGCCCTGAATCCATCCTTTCTATATCTTTTTTCACTCATAACTCTCTCCTTCTAACGGAATTTTCAATTTCTTAATTTTTTTATGAATCGTTTTATAATCGATTTTAAGCAATCGGGCCGCTTTTGCCTTGTTTCCCCCTGAAAATTTAATCGCACGATTAATAACCTCTCGTTCAACGACCCGGGTATGGTCTTTTATGATTTCTTTGAAGGAGTTGTCTTCCCACGGCATTGGTTTAATTTTCGGTATAAAGCATGTACCAGACGTCGACGTTATTTCTTTATCCAGATGTACATCTGTTATGATATCATCGGCCAATAATACGGCCCTTCGAATAATGGATCTAAGCTGGCGGACATTTCCCGGCCAGCTAAAATCGATCAGACTTTGGAGGGCTGTTTCCGAAAAGTTTTTTACATTTTTATTCAATTCGATGTTTGTGATATCCAGAAACCGTTTTGCCAGATAGGGAATGTCATCTTTCCGTTGTCGAAGCGGCGGAATCAAGATGACAAGCTCACTCAATCGATAGAAGAGATCATCGCGAAATTTGCCTCTTGCGGACACATCCTTAAGGTCCTGGTTGCAGGCAGCCAAAAGACGGACATCTATGTTCAGGGGTTTTGTGCCGCCGACCCGATAAAGTTTTTTCTCCTGAATCACTCGAAGGAGTTTGGCCTGAGAATTCATGGTCATGTTTGTAATCTCATCCAATAACAGTGTCCCCCCTTTGGCCTGTTCAAATTTTCCGGCCTTTTGGTTTGTAGCCCCGGTGAAGGCACCCTTTTCATGGCCGAAAAATTCGTTTTCCAAAAGCGTATCCGGAATTGCCGCGCAATCAATGGGAATAAAAGGACCTGCTGACCGATGACTGGCCCGGTGAATGGACCGAGCCACAAGCTCCTTTCCGGACCCGGTTTCTCCCTGAATAACAACCGTGAAGTCTGACTTTGACACCCGATTCACTTGTGAGATGATCGAGCCAACGATATCGCTGGGCCCCATCGTTTTTCTTAAAGAAATATGATCCTCGAGTTGTTTGGATAAGTTTTTAATCTTTTTTTTGAGATTCCGTTCGGCTACCGCCCGACGCACAACCCGAATAACTTCATTGTGATCGAATGGTTTGGCCAGGTAATCATGAGCCCCTGCCCGCATTGCCTCCACAGCCCCGTTTATATCGGCATGTGCGGTTATCATGATCACCGGAAGATCCGGATCCGCCTTCTTTGCGGCTTTTAGGACCTGCAGTCCATCCATGCCCGGCATCTTGATATCCAACAACATCACGTCAGGCATGTTATCGTGGATCATTTTCATTGCCACATTCCCATCACACGCCGCATTGGATCTAAATCCTTCTTTCTCCACGAGACGGGAGAGAATCTCACAAATAAACTCTTCGTCATCAACGATAAAAATCCGTGTGCTGTTCTCTTTTATCTCATTTTTCTTCATGAAAAAGCGGCCTGTTAACAGGATAAATTATCCTGATATCCTTATGAAGTTGATTTTCCAATGCGTGAAGCATCCCCAAAAACAAGATTCCTGTTTCGCCGATTTGAAGGGTTTGATCGATACGATCGGCTATGTATCGGTCACGTTTTCTGATTAATGCATCGGCCAGGGCTTTCCGGTGGGCTTCGGTCTCATGACCTTGACGGATATCTTCGACGGTCATCCACTGTTTGATTAGACCATATTCTTCCACCAAAAGTTCGGAAGACTCTGTCCCCATGATCGTTGCCCCTCTTTCCATCAAGCGAAGAAGAAGCCGGTGATTCCGACTCCCCGCCCTTGTGAGATCTCTGACGATCTCTTCCTCTCTGCCGCAAACCGGCAACCCATCCTGATAAAGGCGTACTTTCTCATATCCGAGGTCCAATCCCTCGATTGTCTGCTCAATTTCCGTCCACATCTTATTTATCAAATATATTTTACGCTTTAAGGACTTTTGTCCAAACTTCCTGAGAGTTGCACGCTGCAATGCATCGCTGAGACCGCCCATATCGGCCCGGGTATGAATGACAGGAATGTATATCAGCGTTCTTTTAGGGTCTTTCATGTCGACCGTCCATTTATCCTCTGACCAGGCATTGCTGAATTTATAAAATCGTGAAACGATTTAATATATATTTGGGCCAGCGTATTAAAGGACAAATGCATTACCTCCCCTGGCTTTGGGCAAATAAATATTGAAAATCGTTCCTTGCTCCGGCTCGCTGTAAACCCGGATGTCCCCGCCGCTTTGCTTGACGATGTCATGCACCGTGGAAAGCCCTAAACCGGTTCCCCCGCCCTGTTTTTTGGTGGTAAAAAAAGGTTCAAATATTCGGAATTGGGTCTTTTTGTTCATACCAAAGCCGGTATCGCCCACGGAGAGTACCACATAAGGACCGGACCGAACCGAAATGTGTTTTCCGGTGTTTTTCTCATTCAGCACTTCGTTTGCAGTCTTTATTGTGATCTTCCCGCCTTGAGGCATGGCATCGTGGGCGTTAACCGCCAGATTCATGATCACCTGCTGCATCTGTGCCGAATCTACCTTCACCGGCCATAATGCAGGATCCAGGTTCATCTCCATTATCACATTTTCACCGATCATACGTCTGAGCATTCTTTCCGTTTCGACAATGACGTCGTTAAGGTTCAATACCGTCCGTTGCATCACATGTCTGCTGCTGAAAGCCCAAAGCTGCTTCACCAAAAACCTGGCCCGTTCCCCGGACTTCCTAATCTGGTCGATGTCCTGGCGCATGGTGTTATCCTTATTTAAGTCTTCGAGCAAAAAGCTGGAACAACTGATAATGGCTGTCAATAAGTTGTTTAAATCGTGGGTCAAACCGCCTACTATTTCTTTGACGGCATCCATCTTCCGGGTCAGAATGAGCTGTGCCTGTGCTTTTTCTTCCTCCGCTGCCAGTTCTTCAAAATTATCAAGCGTTTTTTTGAAAGTATTTTCCGTCTGTTTTCGCTCAACGGCACAGCAAGCAGCACGGATAAGCAAGTTGCTATTCATCTTTCCCTCAATAAAATAATCTCTGGATTGTCTTCTATTAGTAAAAAGTCGCTTCGCTGACTTTTTACGAGACCATCAACTATTTGACGTCACCTGTTCTAAGAACCATGGAAATTGTTTCTTTTAAACCGATTATAGAGTCATAGCTTTTTAGAGTATAGTACAGCACCGGAAATTTCGGATTTTTCTTCTTGATATCGGATAGAATTTCCGAGGTGTCGAATCCGTCCAGGTCAAAACTAAAGAGTGCCAGGTCAAATTGTGAGTCACTGAAATCCGAAGGAAGTATGTCGATATCATCGATAATCGACACCCCATAACCATCGTCCGCAAGTTTTTTATAAAGCAACCTACTTCTGTATTGGTAATTGTCTACGATAAGTATTGCTGCCATGCGGCGTCTCCTTTGAAGAATTTGTCCCCTGAGTTAATACTTTTTTTCATTTTTGACTGTATAGGAGTAAAAGAAAAAAAAATATCAGGAGAATCATGATTCTTTATGGGATATTTTTTAAAGTGTAAAACTGCGCCTTCAAAGGAGTTTAATTTCTTTCAGGGGCTATCCGTTTGTTTTCTATGCGGTTTTTAATGTGGGGAAATGCCTTATGTCTTTTTAGAATATTTCCTTAGGAACGATAACATAGTGATATCGGTTAGATATGAACTGATCGGATGTGTATCAAGCACATATAGTATTTTGACTTATTCTAACATACCATATGATGTGGTAATCAGGAGGGATGGTTTATCAGGAAAACCCCTATCCGGAATTTTCGAAAAACCAGGCTTAAACCTTGATGAGGTTTTTCTTGATGGCGATCTTTGTTAGATCAGCGATTGTGTGTACATCCAATTTTTCCATGATATTGTATTTATGGCTTTCCACAGTCTTGGGGCTGATATATAATAGTTTGCCAATTTCTTTGACGGTTTTTCCATCAGCCAAAAGGCAAAAAACCTCCCGCTCACGAAAGCTCAGCTTTTCAAAATCGTCTTTGTCTATTTGACTCATTTCCAGCTTTTCCAAATATCTTGCCAGGATGTTCGGTGCCTCGTTATTAAAGTAAGTTCCGCCCCCTTTCACCGCCTTTAAGGCGAGAATAAGGTCTGAAATAGAGTCTTGTTTCAGTACATATGCAGATATGCCGGACTTAAAAAGATCGACAACAAATCCTTTATCAGAATGCATGGTATAAATGACAATCCGAATTTCGGGGTTAATTTGCTTCATTTGTTGGGTGGCCTCTATACCATTTAGATTCGGCATTGAAATGTCCATGATCACTACGTCTATTTTTAAAGATTTTGCAAGTTCTACGGCCTGAAGCCCGTCAAGCGCCTCAGCCACCACCTCAAATTCCGAATGCCCTTGTAAAGCACCCTTAATGCCTTCAATCACCACCTGATGATCATCGACGATCAATATTTTGCTTTTTGACATAACAAATTCCCTTTGTTTACATCGGTATCTCCGCCAGCACATGCGATCCTTTGTCAATTTGTGATTCTATAGCAAACGTTCCATTGAGCTGTATCGCCCGCTCTCGCATAATGACAAGTCCCAGAGACTCTTTCCGTTTTGAAATCTTCAAAGCCTCGTCCCGCTTGAAGCCGATGCCGTCATCTTCCACACTCAATGAAAGCACCTTGCCTTTCTTAACCAGGCTCACGAAAACATTTTTAGCCCTGGCATGTTTGACGATATTGTTTAATGCCTCCTGTGCAATCCGGTAAATGGCAAGCTCTACTTCCGGACCAAATCGTTTCAAAACATTTCGATAAAAAAATTTGATCTGTATACCTGTGTTTTCTTGAATCTCACTGAACAGCCCATCAAGAGAAGGTACAAGACCCAAATTAACCAATAAACTCGGCATTAGCCCATGAGAGATATCCCTAATATCCTTTATGGCAGAGATCACTTGTTTCTTAGCGGCCTTAATATGAGATCTCTGCTCTGCAACAGTGGACTTAGGTAGACTTTCGATCACTTCAATGTTTATTTTGAGTGAGGTTAAAATCTGGCCAATGTGGTCATGAAGTTCCATGGCGATCTCATGACGATCTTTTTCCAAAAGATCGATAAGCCTTTTTGACAATATTTTTCTCTGATTAGACTCTTCCAGCAATTCTTCGTTAGTCAGTTTTAAAGATTCCTCAGCCTTCTTGCGTTCCGTAATTTCAATGACATTCCCCATTATGGCAGGTCTTCCTTTATAATCAATGACGGTTGCCATCATTTCGCACCAAACAGTTGTTCCGTCTTTTTTGAGCCTTTGAATCTCATAGCGTTCGATAACAGATTCTTTCTTCAGTCTTTTTGATACCCGTTGTGCGGCTGCCTCCCTTTCATCAGGATGAATTAAGCTCAGTTGATCCATCCCCTGCAATTCCTCAGGCAAATAACCGTGGATGTTGGCAAATCTGTCGTTAACCAACACAAATTTTTTGTCCTGATGGATAAAAACACCGGTGAGGGAGTTTTCAGTAATTGTTTTGTACTTCTCCTCGCTTTCACGCAGCGCCCTTTCAGTCTCTTTTTCTTGGGTAATATCGCGCCCACATCCCACGACGCCTGCCATCTCGCCGTTTTCATTAAACCAAGGGAATTTACGCACATCTATAACGATATGTTTATCCCCGACAAAGCCTTCTTCTATGAATCGGATGGGAGCTTTTCTTTCTTTTACAATGGCATCAGAATTAACACTTATTTCTTCGAAGAAATATTCATAACAGTCTTTCCGCTCCTGATCAGAAAGAAACATATAACGCTTCCCGACAACATCATCCGGGTGATTGCACCTTAGCAGTGTATCACACATGGCTTTGTTGACGAACAAAAATCTGTCATCCATATCTTTTACCCATATCAGATCCGTCACATTAGC
>Ga0210085_1000396_pt1 | contig 18476 bp, 16 predicted proteins | sample China_Galinas_PW_5_FD_184866 | JGI IMG/M metagenome (GOLD analysis project Ga0210085, IMG submission 184866) | Wetland microbial communities from San Francisco Bay, California, USA, that impact long-term carbon sequestration - China_Galinas_PWC_D1... | ecosystem: Environmental > Aquatic > Marine... | reverse complement strand
CCGGCATCGCGGGCGTCATCGCCGCCGCCATGGTGCTCAACCTGCTCGTAGCCGCCCTGTCGGGCGTCGCGATTCCCCTGGTGCTGCATCGGCTCGGCATCGATCCGGCACTCTCCGGCGCGGTCCTTCTGACCACGGTCACGGACGTGGTGGGTTATTTGAGCTTCCTGGGCCTGGCCGCGCTCTTCCTCGTGTGAACGGGTGGCGCGGCTTCGCACGGCGAGGTCCCTGGAACGGTCGACAGTTGCCCGGGTGGTGCCGGAGCCGCCCACAGCCGTAACTTCTCCGCCGGCCTCCGAGTCGATGGCGGTTGATACGGCTCAGGGGATTGCAGAAATACTTACCGCGGCAGCCCTTGACTCCCGACAAAAATTACCTAAATTGTCAGCACTCGCACACGCCTAGTGCTAACAAGGAAGATCGAAACCCATGTACATACTTTTACTCAGCATTCATGGCCTTATCCGCGGGCACGACCTCGAGCTCGGACGCGATGCGGACACGGGGGGGCAGACGCTGTACGTGGTCGATTTGGCGCGGGCGCTGGCCGAGCGTGACGACGTCGACCAGGTCGACCTGGTCACGCGCCGGATCGTAGATCCCAGGGTTTCCAGCGACTACGCCGAGCCTATCGAGCCCTTGTCGGAGAAGGCCCGCATTCTGCGTATCGATACCGGTCCCGATGAATACATCGCCAAGGAGCTGCTGTGGGATCATCTCGACGGCTTCATGGACAACCTGGTGTCCTTCCTGAACCAGCAGGGCCGGATGCCGGACCTGGTCCACAGCCACTACGCCGACGCGGGCTATGTGGGTGTTCGCCTGTCGAACCTGTTGGGCGTACCCCTGATCCACACCGGCCACTCGCTGGGTCGCGACAAGCGCCAGCGTCTCCTGAGCGCAGGCATGAGCGATGAGGAGATCAACGAGACCTACAACATGGACCGCCGGGTCGACGCCGAGGAGGAGGTGCTCGCCACCGCCGATCTGGTCATCGCCAGCACCCATAACGAGATCGACGAGCAATACGGCTTGTACGACTATTATCAGCCAAAACGCATGGCGGTCGTACCTCCGGGCACGGACCTGAGCCGATTCCGTCCACCGAAGCCGGATGATGAGCACACCGTGTTTGCCGCTGAGGTGCGACGTTTTTTTGCGGATACGAAAAAGCCGATCATCCTGGCGCTGTCCCGCGCCGATCCGCGCAAGAACATCCAGGCCCTACTCGAGGCTTACGGAGAATCGCAGGCCTTGCAGGAGGCGGCGAATCTCTTGATCGTCGCCGGCAATCGAGACGACATCCACGACCTCGACGAAGGTGCCCAAGGAGTGCTGGCGGAGCTATTGATCGGGATCGACACCTACGATCTTTACGGTCGCGTCGCCATGCCGAAGCATCATCGCCAGGAGCAGGTGCCGGAGATCTACCGTTTGGCCGCAGCAAGCGGGGGCCTGTTCATCAATCCTGCCCTGACCGAGCCCTTCGGACTCACCCTGCTGGAGGCGGCGGCGAGCGGGCTGCCGCTGGTCGCTACGGAAAACGGCGGACCCGTAGACATCATCGGCAGTTGCGAGAACGGCATCCTCGTGGATCCGCTGGACAAATCGGCCATTGCCGAGGCCTTGCTGCAGCTGCTTACCGACACGGAAGGCTATGGGCAAATGCGCGACAACGGCATCCTCAAGGTAAGCGAGCTCTATTCCTGGTCGACGCATGCGGGGCGTTACATGGCCCGTGCCACGCCCCTGTTGAAGCACCACGAGCCTCTCCCCGTCGAGCGCAAGCGCCGTAAGCGATATCGCGATCGGGCGTTGTTTACGGATATCGACCAGAGCCTGCTGGGGGACAGTGAAGGCGTGCGGCATTTCGTCGCTGCCATGCACGAGAACCGCAAGTGCACGATCTTCGGGATTGCCACCGGTCGCCGCCTGGACTCCACGATGAAGGTTCTGCGAGAAAATGGAATCCCCCGCCCCAACGTCCTGATCACGAGCCTGGGTACCGAGATCCACTATGCCCCGGGCCTCATCCGCGACCAATACTGGCGCGAGCACATCGACTACCAATGGCGCCCGGCAGCCATTCGCCGTGCCCTCTCCGAGCTTCCTGGACTGATGCTCCAGGCGCGAGCCGAGCAGACCCGCTTCAAGGTCTCCTACGACTATGATCCGGACCTGGCCCCGAGCCTCGAGGACATCTCGGCGCTCTTGCGAAAGCAAGATGTTACGGCCAATCTAACGATCGCCTTCGGCAGCTACCTGGATATCATTCCGTCCCGCGCCAGCAAGGGCCAGGCGCTGCGCTACGTCGCGCAGCGTTGGAGCATCCCCATGGAGCATATCTTGGTCGCCGGTGGCTCAGGGGCGGACGAGGACATGATGCGCGGCAATACTCTGGCCGTCGTCGTGGCCAACCGCCACGGCGAAGAGCTTTCGCAGCTCGAAGACTTGCAAGGGATCTACTTTGCCGGACGGCCCTACGCGCTCGGCATCCTCGAGGCCATCGATCACTATGATTTTTTCGGGAGCTGCACGCTCCCGGATTCTGAGCCGAAAGCCGTGGGAGACGATCAATGACAGCAATCAGCAAAGCCGTATTCCCGGTCGCCGGACTCGGCACCCGGTTTCTTCCTGCAACCAAGGCAAGCCCGAAAGAGATGCTGCCAGTGGTAGACAAGCCGCTGATCCAATATGCCGCCGAGGAGGCCGAGGACGCCGGTCTAGACCAGCTGGTGTTCATTACCGGGCGCAACAAGCGCTCCATCGAGGACCACTTCGACAAGGCCTATGAGCTCGAGATGGAGCTTCAAGCGGCAGGCAAGGGGGAGCTTCTCGATATCGTGCAGAACATCCTGCCTTCCACGGTGAAATGCATCTACCTGCGTCAGGCCGAGGCATTGGGTCTGGGACATGCCGTGCTGTGCGCCAAACCCGTGGTGGGAAACGAGCCCTTCGCCGTACTGTTGGCCGACGACCTCATCCGTTGCGACGGTGCGGGTGTGGTGGAGCAGATGGCCGGGATGTACGAGCGCCATGGCTGCAGCATTCTGAGCGTCATGGGGGTAGCGCGGGAAGAGACCGACAAGTACGGCATCGTCGAGACGCGTCCCGGCCCGGACGGAGAGCTGCGGATCGTCTCCATCATCGAGAAGCCGGCCCCGCGGGATGCGCCATCGAACCTGGCGGTCGTCGGGCGCTACCTGTTGACCCCGCGCATCTTCGACAAGCTGGAGCAAACCCGGGCGGGCTCAGGAGGAGAGATCCAACTGACCGACGCCATCGCTGCCCTGCTCGCCGACGAGCCCGTGATCGCCTATCCGTTCCAGGGCAAGCGTTATGACTGCGGCAGCAAGCTGGGGTACTTGCAGGCAACGGTGGAGCACGGCCTGGCACACCGCGAGCTAGGAGCGGACTTTGCCGATTATCTGAAGCGGTTGGCGCTTTGAGATCCGACAACAGCCCGGCCGATATCCTGGCCTGCAGCGCCTGTTTCCACGCTGATTCAAGCGTATTAGAGAAGGAAGAGTGATCTGTGTCTAAACCGGTCTGTGTTTTTGGCGAGGTCCTGTTCGACTGCTTCCCGGACGGACGGGAGGTATTGGGCGGCGCACCCTTCAATGTCGCCTGGCACCTGCATGCCTTCGGGCAGTCCCCGATATTCGTCAGTCGCGTCGGTGACGACGAGGCGGGGCTCCGGATCCGGGGGGCCATGTCTGCCTGGGGCATGCGGGTCGAGGGACTCCAGGTCGATCCGAAGCATCCCACCGGGCGCGTCACCGTCACCCTGGAGGACGGCGAGCCTAGCTACGAGATCGTCGCCGACAGCGCCTACGATTTCATCGCCGCCGATCAGCTCCCCGAGGTGGATGCGGGACTCATCTACCACGGCAGCCTGGCGCTGCGGAACGGCGTATCCAGAGCGGCATTGGAGAGGTTGAAGCATCAGTCCGCGGCGACGCTCTTCGTCGATGTGAACCTGCGCAGCCCCTGGTGGGAGCGCGAGAGCGTCTTGGCGCTGCTCGGGGATGCTGACTGGGCGAAGCTCAACCGCGACGAGCTCGAGCTCCTCGGCGACGGCGGCGCCGATGAAACCGCCTCGGCAGAGCCTTTTCGTGCCGCGCACGACCTCCGAGGGCTGGTCCTCACAAGGGGCGCAGAGGGAGCCGTGGCCTTGGAGAAGGGCGCGGAGCCGGTCGAGGTCAGGCCCGAGCCCGTGGCACAGATCGTCGACGCGGTCGGTGCCGGCGACGCATTCGCCTCGGTCCTGATCCTGGGGCTTCGGGTCGGCTGGCCGCTGGTCACCACGCTCGAGCACGCTCAGGCGTTTGCCTCGGAACTGGTGCAGCGGCGCGGCGCAACCCTCTCCGATCCGCAGCTCTATCGGTCCTTTGCCGAGCAATGGGGGCTGACCACGGACTAGCCTGCCGACGCTCGAATAACGCTCACAACGGCTCCGGCCAATGGTAGGCAGGCATCCCTATGCCGAAACTGGGATACCGGAGAAGGCGGCAAGGGGTTGCCGCCCTACAATCTATTCACTGTCGATTCTATTTATGTACGAACAAGTCTCCCACGCCCTGCTGAACGACATCCTCGACGAGCTCAGACCGGACCTCAAGCGCCAGGACCTGCGCCATTTCTACACGCGGCTCGGCGCGAACTTCTACGCGATTCACAGCCTCTTCTCCCACCTCTACGGCCGCCGTGAAGACTTCTTCGAGCAGATGACGGCCTTGGTGGATCGCCTCGCGCGCGCCTACGTCGACCGCCCGGCGGACCTGGAGCGCGTCGATATGGCCCGGGAGGAAGACCACAACTGGTTCCTGAGCCAGGAGCTCGTCGGCATGGCGCTCTACTGCGACGGCTTTGCCGGCACCCTGGAGGGACTCGAGGCCCGCCTGCCGTATCTCTCCGAGCTCGGCGTGACCATGATTCACATCCTGCCGATCCTCGCCTGCCCGGAGGGGGCGAGTGACGGCGGCTACGCGGTCAAGGACTTTCGCGACGTCGATGAGCGTTTCGGCACCCTGGACGATTTGCGCAGTCTCGCCGAGTCCATGCACAAGCGGGGCATGCTGCTGACGCTCGACGTGATCGTCAATCACAGCTCGGACGAGCACGTTTGGGCGGCGCGCGCCAAGGCCGGGTACCCGGACTTTCAGGATTTCTACTATCTCTTCGATTCCCGCGACATGCCCGACATGTTCGAAGAGACCATGCCGGAGATCTTCCCCGAGACATCCCCCGGCAACTTCACCTGGGATCCGACACTCGGCAAGTGGGTGATGTCGGTCTTCAACAGCTACCAGTGGGACCTCAACTACACCAACCCTCGCGTACTGATCGAGATGGTGGACATCATCCTCTTCTGGGCCAATCAGGGGGCGGACATCATCCGCCTGGATGCGGTCGCCTTCCTGTGGAAGAAGATCGGCACGATCTGCCAGAACGAGCGCGAGGCGCACCTGATCCTGCAGCTCATGAAGGACTGCTGCCAGGTGGTCGCCCCCGGCGTGCTCTTCATCGCCGAGGCGATCGTCGCCCCCTTCGAGGTCATCAAGTACTTCGGCGAGGACGCCGTGATGGCCAAGGAGTGCGAGATCGCCTACAACGCGACCTTCATGGCACTGCTCTGGAACTCCATCGCGACCAAGAGCGCCAAGCTCCTGGAACGAGGCATCCTGAGCCTGCCCAACAAGCTGGACCGCGCCACCTGGCTCAACTACGTGCGCTGCCACGACGACATCGGCCTGGGCTACGACGACACGGACATCCATGCCGCCGGCTACGAGCCGAGGGCCCACCGCCGGTTTCTCATCGACTGGTTCACCGGCAACTTCAAGGACTCCCCGGCCCGCGGCCGACCCTTCGGGGTCAACGAGAAGACGGGCGATGCACGCATCTCCGGCTCCCTGGCATCGCTGGTCGGGTTGGAGACGGCGCTCGAGACCGGCGACCCGGCGGCGATCGATCTGGCGATCGACCAGATCCTGCTGCTCCACGGCCTGATCATGTCCTACGGCGGCATCCCACTGCTCTACTACGGCGACGAGATCGGCACCCTGAACGAGCTCACCTACCTCGACGACGAATCCAAGGCCGGGGACACCCGCTGGCTGCACCGCCCGCGCATCGACTGGGAGAGAGCGGAACGGCGGCATGAGCGAGGCAGCGTCGAGCACCGCATCTTCGACGGGCTGAAGAAAATGATCGCGGTGCGCAAGACGATCCCGGCGTTCGCAGATTTCAACAACCGCGAGCTGCTCGGCGTCGACAACCCGAACCTGTTCGCCTTCCTGCGCACCTGCCCGCAATATTGCTCAGACGCGGTGCTCGTGGTGGCCAACTTCGCCTTGAAGCCGAGCTATCTGGATATGACGAGCCTGGGGAACCGGGGACTGTTCCAGCTCGGCCCGCCCTTCGACCTCTACTCCGGGGAGACACCTGCGCTCTTTAACGACAGGCTCGTCGTACCCCCATGCCGCTTCTATTGGCTGACCGACCAGCGCCCGCTGGGGGTGCTGTGAATGCGCAATCCGCCGCAGTCATCCCCTACATCCCATTGCGGTGGCCCTTTCCGTACGGCTGTGGCCAGCCTTGATCATAAAGCCAGCCTTGGGTAGGGCCGAGGCACGAGACCCAACGCAGAAATAGCATAACGCACTGATTTGTTGGGCCTCGTTCATCGGCTTCAACCTACGATTGCGCAGCTCCGTTTGGGAGTGGCCGAGGTTTTGATCAAGGCCGCGGCGGCCTTTGCAGTAGTTGTCTCCGCCGAAGCAACAGGATAGCATCCGGGAATCGTAAAGGAATTCAAGGAAATTGGCAAAATTTCGCCGCGACAGACGGATAGCAGTGCCTATCAATGCTATTTCTCATCACCTCATTGTCTGCACAGAAGAAACCTGTGGAAGCCCCGGCATGTCGATATGAGGAAATTTTCCGCATATGGGACCAATATCCAGGAATATTTCCTCATATCCCGCTTTCTGACACTGGCGCTGAGGTCTGCGTTGATGCGCATATTCCGGCCTATCCTTTTGATAGGGAAGCCGCATCACTCACCTGGGACAAGGGGCGGCATCCGGATACAAATTGTAGATATGAGGAAATTTTCCGCATTCAAACGTGGAAAAATTCCTTCCACTCTATGTTAGTGCCTGAAAATGGGGGAGAATTGAAACAATCGAACTCACCAAAGATCTTATTGCTCGGTCACGAGTAGTCGCGAAAGGCGAACGTATTCGGGATATACAACGTCTCGTAGACGAGTATGGTGGCAGACGTTCGAAGTGGGTCAAGAAAAGCAGTCCGGCGTTTGAATCCAGCGGAAACCTCTGCGAATTCCATTGGTATGAGCATTATGGAATTGGTAGATTTGAAACAAAGTTGAAAGTAATTTCAGAAAAATGATTGTTAAGTTAAAGTCACCCAATCCGCGTTACCCTGATCTCTCGGAAGATCAGCAATACTTCGTAGTAGGTATAGAAGCAGATGACTACCGAATATTAAATGATACTGGAAAACCTTATCTGTATGAGGCGGAAGACTTCGACGTCCTAGAGCCAACGGAACCTGGAGATTGGATAACGGAATATGGAGAGGATGGTGAGCGGTATTCATATCCAGCACCATTAAATGACGTTGGTTTTTTTGAAGATTTTTTCGACCACAAGCCTAAACAAATAGCTATATTCTGGCGAACAGTAAATCATAGGCTTGGTCATGCCGCTTAAACGTAAAAGCGCTAACGAACAAGGTTAGATCGCGCGAGGAACGAGCCGCGATCTGAACCGTTTGTTGGACGAGCCCGTGTGAAGCGACTGGAGCGGGCCTACGGCGCTTTAGAAAATAGCTTTTCAGGGATTGCTTGGGTCGAAGACCTACCTGCGGGTGGCAGACCTTTAACCTGGGCGTCTCAAGCTGCCATTGCGGCAGCAGCAAGCGGAAAGGGGCGAATAAGCGCCCATTTTGGCGATTTTCGAGGCGAGCGCAACTCTCGGCCCAAGCAGGCCGATTTTCCTGCCCGCTCACGCTGAGAGGCCGCTTACATCACACAAGCTCCGGCCGTCTCGGCGAGCGGCACCGGGGGTGATCCTGAAAGGGCAGGAAGGATCCGCGTTCGGATGATCTTCATGGGGGCGCCACAGCAAGGGCACTTGAACTGTGGACGTGGCTTGATGAAAGCCAACCCCCGCTTCGGGTCGAAGCCGAAGAAATACTGGCGCCCCTTCGGTGTCAACGAGAAGACGGGAGATGCACGCATCTCCGGCTCTCTGGCCTCACTGGTCGGGCTGGACACGGCCCTCGAGACCGGCGACCCGGAAGCGATCGATCTGGTGATCGACCAGATCCTGCTGCTCCACGGACTCATCATGTCCTACGGCGGCATCCCACTGCTCTACTACGGCGACGAGATCGGCACCCTGAACGAGCTCGCCTACCTCGACGACGAATCCAAGGCCGGGGACACCCGCTGGCTGCACCGCCCGCGCATCGACTGGGAGAGAGCGGAACGGCGGCATGAGCGGGGCAGCGTCGAGCAGCGCATCTTCGACGGGCTGAAGAAGATGATCGCGGTGCGCAAGACGATCCCGGCGTTCGCCGATTTCAACAACCGCGAGCTGCTCGGCGTCGATAACCCGAACCTGTTCGCCTTCCTGCGCACCTGCCCGCAATATTGCTCGGATGCAGTGCTCGTGGTAGCCAACTTCGCCTTGAAGCCGAGCTATCTGGATATGACGAGCCTGGGGAACCGGGGGCTGTTCCAGCTCGGCCCGCCCTTCGACCTCTACTCCGGCGAGACACCTGCGCTCTTCAACGACAGGCTCGTCGTACCCCCATGCCGTTTCTATTGGCTGACCGACCAGCGCCCGCTGGGGGTGCTCTGATTGCGAAATCCGCCGCCGGCATCCCTTACATTCCATAGCGGCGGCCCTTCCCGTACCGCGGTGGCCGGCCTTGATCATAAAGCCGGCTGTATGTCGGTCCGAGGCACGAGGCCCAACGCAGAAATAGCATAACGCACTGATTTGTTGGGCCTCGTTCCTCGGCGCCAACCTACGGCCGTGCAGCCCTGTTTAGGAGTGACCGAGGTTTTGATCAAGGCCGCTGCGGTCTTTGTAGTAGTTGTCTCTGCCGAATCAACAGGATAGCATCAGGGAATCGTCAAGGAAATCAAGGGAGATTGCCAAACTTTGCCGCGACAGACGGATAGCAGAGCCTATCAATTCTATTTCTCATCGCCTCATTGTCTGCACAGAAGAAACCTGCGGAAGCTCCGGCATGCCGATATGAGAAAATTTTCCGTATATGTGGACCAACATCCAGGAATATTTCCTTATATCACGCCTTCTACCGCTGGCGATGAGGTCCGCGTTGGTGCGCATATTCCGTCCTAATCATTTTGACAGTGAAGTCGCATCTTTCACGTGGGATAGGGGTAGTATCTTGACACCGATTGTGGATATGAGGAAATCTGCTGTGTTTAAACATGGAAAAATTACTTTTACTCAATGTTATGATCATCGGAAGGATTAGCAGTGATTTATAGACGCTTTAAAGCGAAAAATTCCAGAGGTAATCAATTGTCAGCTGTAGACATACTGGGGCGTTTTGACTTCGGTACTACGTTAATATCATTGGATTCATTAGACGCAAAAGACCTATCACACCTTGCCAAGAAAAACCCAGAAGACGAACAGCTTACTGATGAAGCTCTATGTGATTTAAGAAAAGTTCTACCCTTGGCAATACACGAATATACGCACTTCGTCGATGCGACCTCAACAGTATGGGGGATAGATCATCTTGCAAAGATGAGATTAGCCTACGAGTGCGATTATAGGCGCGGAGGTAACGAAACTAGCTTTTTTAGAGCGAAAGAGTTTTCTGACCATCTAAACCGAATAAAGTATCCAAACTATTATACCGTTGTAAATGAAGTCGATGATTGGCAACCGTGGCTAGCCAATATCTCAATTGGGAAGTTGTTTGGAAGTGACGGCAAACTTACTGATGAAAGTATTTTGTTCATTAGGTTCTCTAATCATAAAGGGCAACTCATTGCTAGATCACCAATTTCTCCAGTATCCATACTTGAAGCATCAGCAGTAGCTCAAGAAATACATTCTGAAGCCGCTATATTGAGCATGCATGGCGAGGATTTCCAAGTAATAGAAAGTGTTGATTTTTCCAAAAGGATACTTTCATTTCTCTATAATAAAGAATTGACAGAATACTCTGCGTGTGTTCATATGCTTGCAAACCAGCAACAATGTACTGAGGTGGGTCAAGCATTTCGCTTGGTGTCACTCGTCACTAGAATAGTGTTAAACAGCACCAAAGAAGTCTTCGATAAAGTCTTGGCTACAAATGAAATCGCGACAATTGTGGATCTTCCTCAGGACAGCCGACTTCTTGAAGGTATTAAGAATGGCCTGAAACATAGAAATGTTGGCATATTATATTTCCTTATCGTGTCTGCCCTTCCAGAAAACTCGTATAAAAGCAAGGAGTCAGCTGAAGCAGGTGTAAATACTGCCACTAGCCGGCTAGGATTGGATTTGGAGTTCATTACAACCTCTGCATCAGAACACATTAAACGTGCCGAGAAACATATTTCAAACAGTGATATTCGATCCATTGTCAAAATTGCAAGTGCCGCCAAGAACAATTTCCAAACAATACACCTATCTTCTGTGGAAATACCATTTGATAGACTAGGCATCCCAAAAGTAATGTTAGGTGATCTTTCTGAAAAATTTATTTTCCCAACTGAGAACAATGAACTTTCTAATTTCGATATTGAGGAATGTTTTAACGAACTATCTTCTGGAGAAAGCTGGACCAAGAGGTTTAGTGAAGGTTGTCTTTGATCATAACCAGAGAACGTCAATCGAGAAAATGGGTCAGATTCCTTTTTACTCACCTTTATACCTTTTTATGTTATAGGTATTAAGGATTTTCAATGAGAGATAATGTAATTCAGCGCCCAACGATGTACTTCACCCAACCAACCAAAATCGCCGCGCGGTTTTCGTCAGGGAAACTTGGTAGTTAGCTGCAGAAGTTACATCATGCCTAGAAGGAACCCCTTGTCGCGAGATAATATTCGCAGGGTGCAAAAGCTCGAAGATGCATTGGAAGATCTTCGCAAAGGAAATAGCAACTATTTTTCTATAACAAAATTGACGAGCATGAAGAGTCTTTGCAGGGATGAAGAATATAGAAAAGAATATTGCGTATACTTAGCGTCCTCAGTAATAATTAATGCTGAATCTCTTATGGAAAAAGACAATGCAGGGGCAATATTTAATCTGATTCAGCAGGCGTATCACGTTATTGAAAATATCGCGAAAGACAGCAGCAATACAAACATAGTAGTCGCGAAAGCAACATTGTCGCGACTCAAAAATTCTCAAGATCAATACAAAAGAGTCAAATGGACTACGGTTAGAATTATAATCAGCAGAGATCTATTGATTTTAGAAAATATACTGCAGTGTCTTCTATCACCAACGGATATTGCTGTATCGTACGCTTACGAAGCCACAAGAAATTTTGCAGAAAAATACAATCCGCATTACGGTACTGGCTTGATTCCAGAATCAATTCCAATGCTTGAAACGATTATTTCTTTTTGGAATCGATACAAAGGCCGGTAGCCCGCGTAGGCGGAAGAATCCCGCCGAATCCGAGTGACTGGATGCACTATTCGCTTGTTGAAACGAAAGATATGCCTAATCGGATAGGGCGAGAAAAGAGAATATACTCAGATGCTTACAATCTCAACGTTTTACGGCATTCTGATACGTATGTTTTTCTACGATACAGACAAGCACAACATGCCACACATCCACGCAGAATTCCAAGGAAATGTTGGCGTCTACTCGATACCCGATGGAGAGTTCCTTGCGGGCAACCTTCCGCAGAAAAAGCACAAAATAGAAGCGCATTTGAAGGCTACGCCACCAGACATCGCCCAACAATTGAATAAAGCCGACCAAAAAACCGTGCGTCGTACTCCGCATACCCCAAGATCGTAGCAGTACTGTTTCTGGATTGGCTTACTCATGGGTCGCCCCCACAATTCGTTAACACCCCAAGATAAGGAATAACACATGAAAGCGCTTTATCTGCTCGTTTTTTCCATGCTGATTGCAATATCAGTGCAATCCCATGCTGCCGACAACTGCAACAATCTAAATACCCAATTAGAAATGAATGCTTGTGCGGCCAAAGAATATCAAAGCGAGGATGCCAAATTAAACAAATATTACAAAGAGCTCATTAGAAAAGTAGGGGCATCTGAAAAACAGAAGCTCAAAGCCACTCAGCGAGCATGGATCAAGTTTCGAGATCTGCAATGTGAGCTTGAAGCGTCCAACTACGAAGGCGGCTCAATACAACCATTGATTAGGTCGAGCTGTCTCGCGCAGGTTACGAAACAACGCAATGAGGATTTAAGGAGAATGATCGAAGATGCTTCTCTGTGACTTTCCCGTAGCTGGCCTACAACGCGTGTCGAGCTGACCGCCTACTGTGCATCGAGCTCGTTGCGGCCTGAAGCCATTTTGCCAGTGCAGTAGGCACCATCTCACTTTCCTTGCTCGGGCAATTTCTTCATGATTATGCGAAGCGCTCTCATGCGATGGCATCGTCGCATCGGGCTTCTTGTCATTGGGATGTCACTTGTCTTTGCCGTATCTGGAATTGCATTAAATCACCAGGCCCTTTGGGATCCTTATTATATTGAAAGCGAAAGGTATGAGGTTGCTGAGGATTTGACGACTTCGATGGGCGAAGATGAGCTCGATTCGTATCTGAAAAAGAGATATGGTATAGAGGAAGATATTACGTCATATCTTTGGGATAGCTCACACACAGTCACGATTTCCTACCCAACGGGTATTTCCTTCGTAGTAAATTTGAAGGAAAAAAGCATCTTGGAAAAAATCACTAGAAAAAGACCCATTATTTACAACACAATCCACTTGCACCTGAACGGCTTGAAGGGACTCTGGGCCTATTTTTCCGACACTTTTGCTATAGGGTTGATTTTTTTATCCATATCCGGGGTTTATCTTGTTTTGGGAAGGTTTTCCCGCATCGACCTTGCAATTCTCACAATAGGGCTTCTGCTGCCTATTCTCTTTTTCCTTTCTTTCTGACTAAAATTTCTTATTTAGAAGCTGACTTTATCCCATCGCCCCTCAAAAACAACATGCTCATAGCATCCAGGAGCTGACATATGAACCGTTTGATAATTTTCATTTCGTTATTGTTTCTACTGCCTGGAACAGTAAATGCCGAAATTACTGCAAAGGATTTGGCTAAATTACTCGTTAGGCTCGAGCTACAAACACGAGCAGTGATTGCCAGTAAATTTTCAAAAGCGGAAGATGATAACAAGAGCTTTATGATTCAGCACAAAATCCTTCCTGCTGCCGTGGCAAATGCAATTTTTTTTAGAGTCGTTCCACAAAATACAAACAATATGGCTTGGGTAAAAATGGTGGTGGATAGACCCAGAAATCCAAACAACAAAGGCGACACGGTTGCTATCGAAATGATCAGCAAGTTAAAAAAAGGCAAGCTCGAGTACGTTGAAGAGGATTTAGATGATGCCTATTACTATGCTGAGCCTATCGTAGCAACAAAAGCCTGTTTGGAGTGTCACGGAAATCCAAAAGGAGCGCAAGATCCTCATTTTCCCGAGTATAAACTGGAAGGCTGGAAAGTGGATCAAGTCATCGGTGGTGTCGTATCAAGGGTCGAAAAAAATTGAGCCGATAGAAGCTCATAGGCCATTTACAATTTGACGCAAGAAATTCACGCAGCCATTCGGGATCTGATTTTCCGGGAATGATCTCTTGCCTTCTTGTACCGTCAAACGAATCGATACAACAAGTAGCCATGCAGCTCTTGGTACATCAGAAGTCGGATGCGGTGCGCCTCGATCGTGCTCCTCCCACCGATCTCCCTAGCCCCCGCTTCTGTGCGATTCTTTGCTCGCGATAACTTCTCGGCTATCGTCGCTGCCTTCGATATCCGGGTTTCGCGCCAGCCTCTCACGCAGGGCAAGTAGCTCTGCCTCGATCCGCGCGAGGTGCTCCTGCACGTGCTGGTCGACCTCGCGCGTCACAGCCTCTACAGCGTTGACGGTCTTCTCTTGCTGCGCGGCACTGTGCACCTGCATGGCATTGACGATGATCGCGATGAACAGATTGAGCATGGTGAAGGTGGCGATCAGAATGAAGGGCACGAAAAACAGCCAAGCGTGAGGATAGACTTCCATCACAGGACGGACGATGCCCATCGACCAGCTCTCGAGCGTCATGATCTGGAACAGGGTGTAGGCACTCTCTCCGAGATGACCAAACCAGTCGGGAAAGCGCTCTCCAAAGAGCTGAGTTGCGATCACCGAGGCCACATAGAAGATGATGCCTATGATCGCGATGACCGAGACGAGGCCCGGAATCGCATCGAGCAAGCCGCCGACCACGCGGCGCATACTCGGCACCATGGTGAGCAGTCGTAGCACGCGCAATACACGTAGTGCGCGCAGCACCGCGAACGGACCGCTTCCTGGTATCAGAGCAATCGCAACCACCACGAAGTCGAATACACTCCACGGATCACGAAAGAAGTGCCAACCGTGTGCGACGATGCGCAGCGTGATCTCCACCACGAATACGACGAGGATTGCAACATCGATCGTAGTCAGCAAAGTGCCCCACTGCACCATGACAGCGGAATCGGTCTCGAGCCCCATGACGACCGCGTTCACAACGATCAGGAAGATGATCGAATTCTGTATCAGCGGCTGCTCGATCCACGTCGCCAACCGGTGCCTGGAAGCCGTTGATTTTGCAGTTGTGCTCACGGTCACAGGTGATTTTCCTCCGCTTTTGACTTGCGACTCGAGAAATCCCAGAGGAGGTTCTCGAGTCCACTTACAGAGGTCGAAAAATACCATCGATCGATGACAACATCGAAGCCGCCGACGGTTGGCTGGCGTGGGTACCCACGCTACCTGCTCACCACCCCCACCCTCGGGACATACAACAGCGAGCAGATGTGCCGGCTCGAGACCAGCATTGTCGACATCACCAGGATTTGCAACGTCGGCCTGCCCGAGCGTTACCGCGTCAATCGCCTGGTCGACCTCGTCGAGCCGGACTGACCCTACGGACTGCTGATCGCCACCGCCTCGCTGCCCCCAGCGGAAGGCAGCGTCTTGCAGGGCATCTTACGGATTGAGCAGAAAAACGGAATTTTCCGAGGCTCCCGCGAGTCAACGGCATTGGTCGACGGACCCTCTGCCGAGGCCGCCCATTCACTCGGCAAAGAGCTCAGGAGATGCGGCGAGGTCCCGGGCGGCCTCGCTGATGGCCGGCGGGGCATCCTCCGCGAATGCCTGACGATGGGCCGCAAGCAATCCGGAACAGCAATCGTTGTGTCCCCACTGGTAACCCTCGCGTAGGGTCTCTGCCAATGCCTGCATGAAGACCGCCCTTTGACGCTCGTTCAGGGGTTGGGGACGCGCCCAGCATTGCACGGACGGCTGGTCGGGGTAGGGCTCCGGCGCCAGACCGTTGCGACCATAGCCCCAGTATTCGGCGGCGCCGTCCGCGTCCTCGATGCGTGCGAAGCAGTGCTTGAGCCGAGGATGCCCCGGCTTACGGTCGGTCGCGTACAGGGGAGCGGTACAGAGACTCAGGCGGTATGGGGCTGCGGACGGGATTGCACTGGCCACAGCCGATGCAGCAACTGCAGCACGCGGGAGCAATGCATGAAAGGCTGTCGGAAGTAGGAGCTTCACGGGGTACCGACTTCGTATCGAGGAATTAATGGGCATCCGGACATTGCATGGACAGGTGATACCGCTCCTCGGTACCAATGCGTCGGATGCGGTGAGCTTTCGAATCGCACCAACCTGATTCTGTTAATGGGGGGGTGGTGTCCCAGTGCGGCACGTACCTCACCGCACCCTACCGGTTCATCTTTCATTTTCCGGGGTGGCGGCCACCCCTTCATCATCATTAGTTGGGATGCGGGGAGGTTGTGAACCGCATCACTCGCGTTTACTTCGGCTCGTTCCTCACCACATTCTACGGCTCTTGGGATGTTGGGGTTCGCTTCCGCTCACCCCAACCTACGTGCTCTCACTTGCTCCTGGTGTCGTCGTATATAGAACCGTAGGGCGGATGCCCGCAGGACGATCCGTCATCATGTTGCCAATCAAGATGGCGGAATCTCCTATCGGAGTTCCGCCCTACGCGTGTTCATCAACGCCTGAGATTCTCGCAGCCGCCACGGGCATTTTTCCAACTATATCCCCCGCCATCCTTGCATTGTCTCTTTGTCATCGTCGCAATATACCCATCGGCGGGACAATTGTGGTGAAAATAGCAAGGTCCTTTGTATGCCACGGGCTCTATGCCCCCTTCTCCACTATTTCCAGGGTGTGCTTTCTGCATCGGGATCGAGATCGCCCGTGCATTCCCACATGACATTCGGGCCGGTGCTGCTGGGTAATCGCTGGGGTAGGCGGATCTTTCGAAGCTAGCGAAAGCAGCAGTCAGCAAGGGAAGTTTCATGTCTATCCTCCGTTTTCACCAAGTTCAGGCTCTCTTGACCAAACCTCTAACGGACCTAAAGGACGCCTCTGCGCCGAAGACACCACATACCGCCACTACCCTGGACAAAGTAGGGAAAGTCCCCCGCCACATCCACGCGGTAATACCAGCGCGACAGCGTCCCCGTGTCATTACCCTGATAGGCGAGCACCGTGTCAACTTGCTCGCGGCCATCGCCATTCTGCCGTGGCACCGGCAGGAAGGCCATCAACTCGAAGCCGTTGGTATTGGGTGCACGGCAGTTGTAGGCGGATGCCCGCAGGGCTATTTACTATCTTGTTGCCAATCAAGATGGCGGAACTTCCTATCGGAGTTCCGCGTGCTGTTGTCAATCCAGGATATTAGTTTTCGACAGGCCATCACAGCCTGACGTCCGTAATCCATCCCAAGCACTTGTGTTCAATACTGCAAGGAAACATTTCAGACCTCGATGAGAAGAGGATTATCGGACAGATCTGCCAATTTTTCCCAGAGGGCATCATACTGCTCAGAATTCAAGAAGGAAGTATCCATAACCACTCGAGCTTCGTAATTATCATAATCGTTATTCATTTGCCCGACAAGCAGTTCGTGAATCACAGAATTTGCATCCTTCTCGATATCGAGCCCTGGCAGCGTCTTGATGTCAAATGGCTCATTATTGCCATCAATAAAGTCGACAAATTCATGCTCGCTTCTCTTAATAGGTCCTGGAATGCTACATTCAATATATGCAGCGAGAGCTCCCAACGCTTCGCGAAATAGCTGTGGGGTACGTTCCTTATCGCCTTCTTTCAACCAATCGGGCGAAAAGCCACAATGGTCTACATCACCTTGTAAGCGCTTGGTCAGCAGCTTTTTTAAGTAAACAGGATCCTTAAAATGTTCAGAATGTGATGCATTTTCTACATGCTCTCTTTTCCGGCATAATTCTTTCGGTGTTTGAGGTTGTTTGAGTTCTGCATAGCCCTCGAATTCTCTAAACAGCGAATCGTCACCAAAACTAAAAGAGGCGGCGGCAACCACTTGATACGATGGTGAGGCATGAGCCCTCAGCGGAAACTCGCTTCTCGATACAGTGTCATGGCGACTCCGTAGAGACTGTGTCGCTGTAAATGTTGGAATTTTCATCTAACTTGCCTCGTATTGGTGAATCCTGGAACACCCTGAAGCATTCTTACAAAGCTTCTACAGCGCTACAATGAAGTCTGTGCGTGGGGCATTCTCATGAGGTTGTAGGATACAATGAGCTTGCAATCTTCATCGCTCGCGCTTTCTTCGGCTCGTTTCTATCTGCATTCAGTAGTATATGTCGCCGGGACCCACCTGGAATCCGCCATCATCATCTTCGTCGAGAGAACTGGAGTACTCATCATAGCCGCCGAGCTCTTCCGAGCAGATATTCCCCAAACATTGGTAAAAATCGTCAGTGCCCGGAGTGTTCTCTTCAGAACATCCTTCGACATGGTCCTTCTCGATGAGACAGCTTCTGCCACCCTTGCAGCAGTTGTGAAAACACTCCGCATTGTCAACGCTGCAATCCAGTGCGCAATCAAGGTCTAACTTGCAGTCCGCAGGCTCAATAGAATGTGCGGTTGTAGCAGCTACGCGGACAGCCCCCTGGAGCAATGAAGTGGATACAAGAGTCGGAAGTTTCATCGTGATATTCTCTCTGCTGAAGTTTTGTACTTTCGAAAACGGTCAACGGCCCAGGGACTTACGGTTTCCGGGTAGAGACAGCCATTACTGAACCATCCCCCCCACAGATCCGGACGTGACCAATTCGGTCATCCGGTTCCTCGGTAACCAGGACCGCAACACTGATCCTGACACATAACTTCGCTACCCTAC
>Ga0210085_1000395_pt1 | contig 18517 bp, 14 predicted proteins | sample China_Galinas_PW_5_FD_184866 | JGI IMG/M metagenome (GOLD analysis project Ga0210085, IMG submission 184866) | Wetland microbial communities from San Francisco Bay, California, USA, that impact long-term carbon sequestration - China_Galinas_PWC_D1... | ecosystem: Environmental > Aquatic > Marine... | reverse complement strand
TAATTACACTGCCAATGAATCCAAATTCCTCTCCAATTACGCAATAAATAAAATCAGTCCACTGCTCAGGTATAAATTGGAGCTGTGTTTGGTGACCGTTTAGAAATCCCTTACCAAATAATCCTCCGGACCCAATTGCAACTTTGGCTTGTATTGAATTATATCCTGCACCTAAAGGATCGGCAGCAGGATTTATAAAAGATTGAATCCGGGTTTGTTGATGAGGACTGAGTGCTTTATAAACATAATCGGTAAAAAATCCGGCCCCAATATTTATGGCGAATATTGAACCGCTGAAAAATATGTCTTTTCTAAAAGCGACTAACCCAATAGCAACAATGAGAAGCATTAATACAAAATAAAATGTTCCAAATATTGATGCTATCGCTACTATCCCGGGCGAAAGCACAACAAAAAGTCCAAACAGGCTTATGCCTTTCCAGAAAATTAAGACCAGTATTGTACCAATAAACACAAGTGATGTACCCATATCTGGTTCCATCAAAATAAGGAAAACAGGAATTAGGCCAATACCCAGAGCAAAAAGAATATCTTTAAATGATTCTATATCAGTATTTCTTCTGCTAAGAAAATATGATACTCCTAATATCATACCTATTTTAGCAAATTCAGATGGCTGAAAACCAAAAAGGCCAAAATTAAGCCAGCTTTTTTGCCCGGCTATTCTTCTTCCAACTAACACAACTACCAAAAGGAAAGCAAGTGATAGTAAATAAGTTGGAACCGCAATAATTCTAAATGTATTAGTAGGCAAGGAATAGGTGATAAAGAAAACAATCAGTGAGCCAATTCCCCAGACAAGCTGTTTTTCAAAATTACCCTGTGCAAGAGGATTATTTACTGTAGAACTATAAATTGCCGCCAGCCCAAGTGCATAGAGCAAAATTAGCGGTATAAATAACCCGAAATCAAACTTATCCTGAAGTTTATAATCAATTCTCACTTTGCTTCTTCAACTTTCTTTTGATTCATAACCATTTTGTTTTCTTCTTCAATTTGTTCTTTATATTCATCTCTCTTCAGGTAAGCTTCAACAAGCTTTTTTGCAATAGGTGCGGCCCATGTAGAACCAAAGCCAACATTTTCTACAACAACAGCAATTGCAATTTTGGGATTATCGTAAGGAGCAAATCCTATAAAAAGGGCATGATCCTTTCCGTGTGGATTCTGTGCAGTTCCTGTTTTCCCCGCCATTAGTATATCTTTAATTCTACTGCCCGCTGCAGTCCCGTCTCCATTTACAACCAGATACATACCTTTTTTTACTATATCAAATATTTTTTTATCTATGTGCACATTAATTTTTTTTGCGTTAATGAATGGAATAATTTTGTGTGTACGGTTATCAACGTATCCTTTAACCAGATGAGGTGAATATGTAATACCATCATTTGCGATTAAAGAAACATATTGTGCCAGTTGAATCGGGGTAACATTTACTTCCCCCTGCCCTATTCCAAGGCTTGCCATAATGCTCTTTGGCCATTCCGCTCCGTATAATCTTTCATAATATTTTGAGTCAGGTATAAATCCAGAAACTTCATTTCCAATATCAAGATGAGTTTTTTTTCCAAAGCCAAAACGAGTGGCGTATTCATACCAATTTGTCATCCCAATTTTATAAATCAAATTGTAGAAAAAGACATTACAAGATTTTTCAATAGCCTGCTCTACATTTACGGTACCATGTATATGATCACATTTAAAAAATCTTCCGTAAAATGTTCCGCCACCCCGACAGGTGTATGTGGTAGAGATATTTATAATTCCCATATCAAGCGCTGCAATTGCCTCAAGAGGTTTGAATGTAGAGCCAGGTGGTTTGGCTGACATAGTTGCCCGATTAAAAAATGGTTTGTCAGGATCATTGTACAAATGTTTTAAATAGTCTTTTGAAGTCACATAAGAAAATTCGCTAAGTTTAAAATCAGGAGCGCTTGCAAGAGCCAGTATTTCCCCTGTGCGCGGATCAATAGCTACAACAGCACCCCTTTGACCTTTAAGAGATTCTTCAGCTACTTTCTGGACATAGGAATCAATTGTAAGTACAAGGTCGTCACCTTTTATCGAAGGCTTATCCAGATTGCCATCTTTGAACTTACCAAGTTCTTTCCTTTTTGAATCGACAAGAACATATTGATAGCCTTTGTCACCCCGCAGATATTTTTCGTATGTTTTTTCTATCCCATTATTTCCAATATAATCACCAGGCCGGTAATAATCTGACGTGTCTTTTTGCAGAATTGATGGAGTAATTTCTTTTGTATAACCGAACATGTGTGACCCATCAATATGTGCTGGATAATTTCTCTGCATTTCAACAATATAATCAACACCAGGAAGATGTTCTGAATTCTCTTCCATCCATGAAATGGCTTTAAAATCCACACCTCTCTTAATTCTAATTGGAATATATTTTGAATATATCCGTCTTTCCTTAAGCACTTTATCAATATAACCGGAATCAACATCCAGTACTGTTTCCAGCATATGGTTCAATTTTCTATCATATTCAGCAGGAGTTATTCTAACCGTATAGGCCGGCACATTGCTAACAATAACGTGCATATTACGATCATAGAATATCCCACGTAAAGGAGCCTGCTCAACTGATTTTATACTATTATTTGATGATTTTTGATCGTAGGATTGATGCTCTAATATCTGCATCTGGAACAATCTGAAAGTAAGAAGAGAAAATACAACGACAATCATAAAGTAAAGTATAGACTTTCTTTTGACTGAAGCAAAATTTTCTGATCTCACGAAAAGCTCCTGCGTGGTTTAAATATTACAATTATTAAACTAAAAACGGCTGTATAAATTCCAGGAAGTAAGCCTAGCTGGAAAATTAAGGACAACAAGTTTGTATTTAGTTCTATGCTGCTAAAAAATGCGTTAATTACTGAATTAATAACTGAACAAAGTAAAACAATCAATGCAAAATTATGAGCCTTAAAATAAGTATCGATTTTATTCTCATTCGAAAAATACCCTGCAATAAAACCGGCTAATGTTTTTGCGAGCATAGAACTTCCTAATAAACTACCGGTTATGATATCAAAAAGAAATCCATAAATGAATCCAAGCACTGTACCGTAAACCTGCCCGTTTCTGATTGTATAGAAAACTAATAGGATTATTATAAGATCTGGGGCAATACCGTTAATGGCAATTAAAGGTATCACAGTTGTCTGAATAATCAGCAGAGGGAAGAAAAATATTATTGAAAGGATATATTCAGTTTTCATTTATTTCCGATTATAAAAATTCAGTTCAAGATTATTTTTTTCCTTGCTCTCAACAAGCTTTAGAACAAAAACGTGTTCAACCCTGCTGAAATCAACAAACGGTTTTACTCTTACTTCATTAAATATACCTGATGACGCTTTTGTCAAACCAGCCGCCACTCCTACTGGTAGCGGAACAGGAACTATTGAGCTAATTTCTGAAGTAACTATTCTATCGCCTGGCTGTACATCAAAAGTTTTAGGTACATTTATTATAACAAGCTCATCTCCATTCCATTTCATTATTCCGTCTATTCTGCTTCTTTCATCTTTTACAGTAATTTTTAAATCGATGTTTTTTAATGTTCTGATAATTGAATAATCATCCGAAATATCGTAAACAATACCAATTAGCCCAAGATCATTTATTACGGGCATGCCGGGCAAGACCCCATTATTCTTCCCAACGTTAATTGTTATTGTACTTTGAGAAACATTAACTGATTTGGAAACAACTGTAGCTGGCTGCAGCGGAAAGCTTGTTGTATCTTTAAGAACAAGAAGACTTCTTAATTCTTCATTCTGAATTCCGTACTGTCTCAGTTTGTTAACCTGAAGCATAAGATTTGCATTAATCTGCCGCAGTCTTTCATTTTCACTTTTGATTTTTGCAATATTGGTTAAATCTGAGACTACAGATGTAAATGCAGCAAATGTACCGAACGCAAGAGCTCTGACGTTTTTAACAGCTGGGGTTTTATTTATAGATAAAGTATAGAGGCTGGTAATAAGAAGTATAACAAGAATTATATATTCTTTAAAATTTTTCCAGATACTTAAGAAAAATCTCGTCATTAATATCTTCTATTGCGGATTAATACTTTTGAATAATGATTTAGATTATCAATTACTTTTCCTGCACCTCTCACAACTGCGGTAAGAGGATCTTCCGCAACATGAACAGGAAGATTAGTTTCCATCCTGATTCTTTCATCGAGACCTTTAAGCAATGCACCGCCTCCTGTAAGCATTACCCCACGATCCAGAATATCTGCAGATAACTCAGGCGGAGTCCTTTCAAGTGATTGCCTTACCGCATCAACAATCTGTACGACTGCTTCATTCAATGCTTCCCTGATTTCTACAGAGCTTACTTCGGTAGTTTTTGGAACACCGCCAACAAGGTCTCTACCTTTAACCTGTATAGTAATTTCTTCTTTTAATGGAACAGCAGAACCAACTTCACATTTGATAGCTTCTCCAGTTCTCTCACCAATCAATATATTATGATTCTTCTTGAAATACTGCATAATTGCATAATTCATCTCATCGCCTGCAATACGTATAGATTCTTCATTAACAATTCCAGATAGAGCAATAACTGCTATTTCAGTTGTTCCGCCACCGATATCGATAATCATATTTCCAACCGGAGCTTCAACATCAATTCCAATTCCAATAGCCGCTGCCATAGGTTCTGCGATCAAATGAACTTCTTTAGCACCTGCATGTTCCGCACTATCACGTACAGCTCTTTTTTCAACCTCAGTAACACCGCTGGGCACAGCAACAACAACTCTCCTGCTGGAGAAGGCTCCACCACGCACCATTTTAATAAATGCCCTTATCATACCTTCGGCTATTTCAAAATCAGCAATTACACCATCTCTCATTGGCCTGGTAACCCTGATTTCTTTATGCTCCCTTCCCTGCATTTCCTTAGCTTTATTTCCTAAAGCAATAATTTTTTTTGTGTTCCTGTCAAATGCAACAATTGAAGGCTCGTTAAGTACTATCCCTTTACCTTTGACATAAATCAAAGTGTTGGCAGTACCAAGATCAATTGCAATATCAGCAGAGAAAAAGTCAAAAACTCCCATAGTGCCTCTTAATGTTTAAAGTGCCTTATTCCGGTAAATACCATCGAAATATTATATTTATTTGCGGCTTCTATTACTTCTGCATCTCTGACCGAGCCGCCCGGCTGAATAACAGCGGTAGCGCCGCATTTAATTATTTCTACTAAAGTGTCGGCAAACGGAAAGAATGCATCAGATGCCGCAACTGAATCTTTTAGATCAAGCCCGTGTTCATCAGCTTTCATCTTTGCAAGTTTTGCCGAATCTAACCTTGACATTTGCCCGGCTCCAACTCCAAGTGCTGTTTTATCTTTTGCGAAAGCAATAGCATTAGATCTAGTGTGTTTTGCAATTTTCCAGGCAAAGAGTAAATCTTCCATTTCCTTTTTTGTCGGTTGTTTTTCTGTTACAATCTTCAGTTGAGCTTCTAATGCTGTAATATTATCAGCATCCTGAACAATCAAACCTCCGGGAATAGTTTTCACTACATTTTTTGTATCTTTCAAAGGTTTCAATTGTTTTAGTAACCTGCGATTTTTCTTTTTCTTCAAAATTTCAATTGCGCCATCGCTAAAAGATGGAGCACAAATAATCTCAAGGAAAATTTCATTCAGTCTGTTTGCAACTTCTTCTGTCACCTCTGTTGTGAAAGTAACAATTCCACCAAATGCTGAAACCGGATCACCTTTTAAAGCATTTTCATATGCTTCAAGAATATTACTTCCTGTCGATGCTCCGGCAGGATTATTATGCTTAATAATTGCACAAGACAGATCACCAAGATCCTCAACAAGCTCAACCGCTGCTACAAGATCAAGAATATTGTTATAAGATAATTCTTTTCCGTGAAAAACCTCGAAGTAATCGAAGAAATTTCCGTAAATACAAGCCTGCTGATGAGGGTTTTCTCCATATCTTAAGCTTTTTTCATGCTTTAGATTTAACCGAATATGCGATTTTTCCAACTCAAATTTTTTCTCCAGAAAATTAGCAATATGTGTGTCATAATTTGAGGTATGAGAAAAAGCTTCACCGGCCAATCTTTGACGGGTCTGTAAACTAATTTCACCAGAATTTAATTCTTCAATAAATTTATCGTATTGACCGGGATTCGTTAAGACTGAAACATCGTTATAATTTTTTGCTGCAGCCCTAATCAGGCTTGGGCCACCAATATCAATATTTTCAATAATATCCTCCAAAGTAGAATCCGGGTTTTCTACTGTTTTAACAAAAGGATAAAGATTTACACAAATGATATCAATTGGAGTTATATCGTTTTGTTCTGCTTGTTTCTGATCTTCAGGATTATCTCTTCTGAATAAAATGCCACCAAATATTTTTGGATGAAGAGTTTTAACCCTTCCATCAAATATTTCAGGAAATGAAGTTATATTACTAATTTCTGTAACCTCCACTCCTTCTTTTTTAAGTATCTTTGCCGTGTTACCCGTGGCAATTATCCCATAGTCTTTCTTTTCGATAGCTTTTGCAAATTCTACAATGTTTGATTTATCAGATACGCTAATAAGGGCAAGTTTATTCAATTTAAGATTTTCCGGTTTAAGTCAACAAAAATGGTTATAGTTTATCAATATCTTCTTCACTAATATTTTTAATCCCTGCAGCAAATTTTCCAAGTACAAAAGGTAATAATTTGTGCTCAACCTTTAATACTTCTGCTGCTACTTCTTCAGCATTTTTACAATTGCTAATCTCAATTTTCTTTTGGGCAATTATTTTCCCGGTATCATAAGTTTCATCTACAAAATGGACAGTTGGACCGGAGAAATTATCACTAGAATTAAATACTGCCTTGTGAACATTGAGCCCATACATTCCTTTTCCACCATAGTGTGGCAGCAATGCAGGGTGAATATTAATAATTTTATTTTGAAAATTTTTAATAAATTCTGTTGGAATTAGTTTTAAAAATCCAGCGAGAACTATTAAATCTATCTCCAGTGCTTTTAGTGTATTAACAAGTTCAGAAAAATTTATTTTGCCGGGAATATTTCCTACGATATAGGTCGGGACAGAATTTTTATTTGCAATTTGAAAAGCAGGACAGTCGGTCTTGTCGCTAACCACTGCTTTAACATCGATTAAATTCCGCGTAAATTCTGATTCTAAAATAGCTTGCAGATTTGATCCTCTGCCGGAAACGAAAACCGCTATTTTCAAAATAAAGTTGTCCTAAAAAGTGCTTAAAATTAGCTAAATAGTAAAAAATAATCAATTAAAACACCGCAAATAAAGCTTAAAATCTAATATTTTTTTTTACTTCTTATTCCAAAAAGTAGATTCTTTAATTTATTCTGATAATCAAAGTTTTTGAAACCCTCGGCTTCCTCAATATTTCTTTTTGCGCCTTCACTATTCCCCAGCTTTAACTGGGCTCTGGCAGCAAAATAATAGGAATATGGCTCAATCCATTTTTCATTTTCAATCTGGTAAGACTTAATCAATAAAGCACTATCTGCCGAAGCTTTATAGTTGCCAAGCAAATACAGGGCATCACTGATGTTAAGCATAGCCTCAGCTTTCACATCTTCCGATTTTGTGGTGTCCTTTAATTCATTCAAACTGTCAATTGCAGTTTTAAATCTGCTCATTGCAATATAATGGTTAAAACGGACCAGGTTTTTATCGTCTTGATTAAAATTATGTTCAGAAAAATATTCGCCTCTTCTTTTTGCATACACGTCGTCTTCAATATCAGTGTTGCCTCTGTTTGTCATTTTGAAAAATGTGGTGGCAACATTCTCTTGTTCCATTAGTTCGTAACAAATAGCAAGCCTGTAATTTGTAATGCCTGTGTAATCATTTTCCGGAGTGGTGAGAATAAATTTATTATAATAAACAGTAGCGGAATCAAAATTATTTTGCTTAAACTGAATATCTCCAAGCAGGAAGTTTGATAAAGCAATAAGCTGTGGTAATTTTATATTTGAAGCTTTAACTATTTTATGAAGCAATTTATTGGCAGCATCAAGTTTTCTTTCTCGAATCTTTACCACAGAGAGTGAATAACTGAATAACAAGTTATCAGGATACTTTTGGAGAAGGTTATCCAGAAATTTAGAGGCTTTCCTATAATCAGCAAAAAAATCAGAAAGAATTTGTGAATAATAGAAACTTGCTTCAACTTTAGTAAATGTCCCTTTATTTACCGCTTCCTGAAGATAAGTTAGCCCTTTTTCTTTATCTCCTTTCATCCCTGCAATACTAAGAGCCCACTGAAAGGCTTTAGGAATCTGTCCCAGGGCAAAATTATAAAGTCCCAGTCCCAGATATGCATCGTAATATTTGGGATTTATCTCAATTACCTTTTTTAAAAAACTCTCTGATCTCTTTGTCGCCCATACAGCATCCAGAAATTTACCTTCCTGTGTAAATGCCATAGCACGATAGCTGTAATTTGCTCCAAGTATATAAAGTAAATCCGGATCATCTGTTAAGGTATCAATTTTAGCGACAGCTTCATCAATTGCCTTATCAGAATATTCTAAAAATTTATTAAGATCATCCTTATCTTTATTGCTGAAGTAATACCAGAAATAAATTCCAGACATATAATGATAGCCTCTTGGGTCATCAGGATATTTATCTATTAGTTTCTGGAATGTATTTTCAGATTGGGTCCAGTTAAAATTATAATAACTGTCCAGTCCTTTTAATATAGTTGATTTTATCCCGGTTTGTGGTAAGGCAATCCTGGTAATTCCAAATAGAAAAACCAGAACCAGGTATAGGAAAAAACATTTTTTCATTTTAATTGGTAAAACTGCAATAAAGGATTGTAAAATAGAATTTATTTGCTTTCAGAATATTTAATGGCGGCCTTTACGAATTCCCTGAATAATGGATGTGCGTTAGTTGCACGGGATTTTAATTCAGGATGAAACTGGCAACCAAGGAACCACGGATGTGACGGAAGTTCAACTATTTCAACAAGCTCTTTATCAGGGGAAAGTCCGCTGAGTATCATTCCTTTTTCTGATAATTTATTTCGAAATTTATTATTCACTTCAAATCTATGGCGATGTCTTTCTGAGATGAAATCGCTTTTATATGCTTTTGCTGCAAGAGAACCTGGACTGAGTGTGCAGGGGTAAGCACCAAGCCTCATGGTAGCGCCCATATTTTTAATATTTTTCTGACCTTCCATCAAGTCAATAACACTGAATTTATTTTTCTTAAATTCTGAGCTATTTGCTTTTGATATTCCGGAAACGTTCCTTGCAAATTCAATAACTGCGCACTGCATACCCAGGCATATTCCGAAAAATGGGATCTCATTTTCACGTGCATACTGTACCGCTCTTATCTTTCCTTCAATTCCTCTTTCGCCAAAGCCACCAGGGACTAATATGCCGCTCACACCTTTTAAATAATTTTCCGGCTCATCAACTTCGAGTTGTTCCACGCTAATTGCACGTATTTTTACCTTTGCATTATTTTCAGCGCCTGCATGAACAAAAGATTCCATTATACTTTTATAGGCATCAAGATGTTCTACATATTTTCCACACAATGCAATTTCTACTTCTTTTTCCGGATTCTTGATTTCCTGTACTAATTTTTCCCAGCCTTCAAGTTTAATCTTTTTATCCGGGAGATGTAATCTTTTTAATACGATCTGGTCCAATTTTTCTTTAAAAAGCACCAGTGGAACTTCATATATTGAAGAACAATCGTAAGCAGACATAACTGATTTTGAATCTACGTTACAAAACAGCGCAATCTTATCTCTTAATTCTTTGGTTAGTTTTTTCTCCGATCTACAAACCAGTACATCAGGTTGAATTCCAAGTTCAAGAAGCTTTTTTACACTATGCTGTGTGGGTTTTGTTTTAACTTCGCCAGCTGCAGAGATATAAGGAACAAGAGTAACGTGAATAGCCATTGTATTCTTTCGGCCGAATCCGAGCATTAATTGCCTCATAGCCTCGATGAATGGAAGACTCTCAATATCACCAACAGTTCCGCCGATTTCTGTAATTATAAAATCATACTCACCTAATTCACTAAGCTTTGTCATTCTTTGCTTAATTTCGTCGGTGATGTGCGGAATTACCTGAACCGTAGCGCCTAGATAATCCCCTCTCCTTTCCTTCTTGATAACATCATCATAAATTTGCCCGGTTGTTGTGTTATTAGACCTGGTCATATTTACATCTAGAAATCTTTCATAATGCCCAAGATCTAAATCAGTTTCAGCACCATCATCTGTCACATATACTTCACCATGCTGAAATGGGCTCATCGTACCCGGATCAACATTTATATAGGGATCAAATTTTTGGATGGTAACTTTAAAACCGCGTTGTTTAAGAAGGAGACCAAGTGAGGAGGCAGTAATTCCTTTCCCTAATGAGGAAACGACACCACCCGTAACAAATATAAATTTAACTTTTTTTCTGGAGGCCATGTGTGTTGTTTTTGTATTTAAATATAGAGCAATTTATTACTAATATCAATTTTGCCTGCCCTATTTGTATAAATAATCTTAAAATTAGTGATTCAATAAGTTCATCAGGAAAATCTCAACAAAAAGAAACCCGGGGAACAATAATTTTAGTTTTAAAGATATTTTGTTCTTTCAGGTTCCGGAATTTTATAAAATTGGGTAAAAGAATGGTCAATTTAAATTAAGTAAAACTATACCTTTTTAGCTTTTAATTCAATTTTTTGATGATTATTATTACCAAAAATGAAACTTTTCTGTTCAATTACTGTCAAATCCATAAATAATTAAATATTAAATGCCATTTTATATTAAATTGTATGAATTAATTTACACTTTAGTATAACCAAGATTTATTTAAACAAAATCACAACCAGTTTTAGAGAAAATATCATTTTGAACGTAAGAAGTATTTTTAGTGCCTTCCTTGTGAGCCTTTTAATTGTCATTTTTTTTACAGACACACTTTCGGCTCAGGATACAACGGAGAGTTTGGCTTTTAAAAATAACAGGCCGCACAGGCGTATTACTTATTTTTATCAACCCGACCTCTCTTACCGTATATGGCAACAATTTAAATTGGTGCAGGAAGCAAAATCCGGTGACCCGATTGCTATGCACGAGCTCGGAATCAGGTATTTGGTTGGCGAGGGTTTCCCTGCCGATACTGTAAAAGGAGCTGAATGGATTGGAAAAGCAGCCGCTTTAAAGCTAACAGCTGCTGAATATAATTATGGTATTTTATTAAATAACGGATGGGGAATAAAATGGAATCCCTTCAAGGCATATAACTATTTCAAGAGTGCTGCGTTAGACGGAATGCCACAGGCTGAATATATCTTCGGAATGCTTAATACAAATGATCTGGTTCTCAAAAAAAACTGGGATACAGCATATTACTGGGTAAAAAAAGCAGCAGATGCCGGCTATAGTCCAGCTGAAGATGCTCTCCCTGAACTTAAAAAACATGCATCTCCCTCAATATTGGATTCCACAAGCACTGCCGGAGATTCTCTAATATCAAAGAGATTTAATCCCCAGCAAGATGATCAATCGCTGGCTTCTAATTTAGGACTGGTTTTTATTGACTTCAGTTCAAAAACTGATTCTGTTCCTGTAATTTCCAATAGAAAAATACTCGAAGGCATCTTAAGAAATAGTAATAGTTCTTTGGTAGATACACTTGGAATTACAATAAAAAATGATTCCTCTCTTTTTGTAAATAAAGGAGGCCTACCTTATCTGGTACAGTGTGCAGAAGCGGGAAATCCTGAAGCATTAACTTTAATTGGTAAGCTTTATCAGGAAGGAATTTATTTTTCAAAAGATATATATGCAGCTTCATATTATTATATCCGGGCTATCAGACTGGATTCCCCGAATTCTGGTGCATTATTATGGTACCTCATCAAAACACCTGATTATTTTGTTAAGCTGAAAAAGCTTGTGGATAAAAATGATCCAATTGCAATGTACGTTTGGTATGGCCTCTACATAACCGGCTTTGATCATCAATTCACTGATGCTGACGCAATAAATCTTTTAGTAAAAGCTGCAAAATTAAATCATGCACCTTCCATAGTTGAACTAGGGCTTGCATATTTTACAGGTAAAATTGTTAATGAGAATAAAGATAAAGCAGTTTCATACTGGATTAGAGCAGAAAACCTGGGAAACCATGAAGCAAAAATAAGATTGGCTGCTGCGAACGTGTTAGGCGAAATCAAGAACGGTGATCTGGATAGTTCAGTAAAAGAATTATTTTTTGCCGTAAAATTTGGCTCTGTTCTAGCTCAAGTTGCTCTTGCTTATTGTTATGAAAAAGGGATAGTGGTAACAAAGCATAAACCAGAAGCTGTAATGTATTATAGACTCGCTGCTCAAAGAGGTAACAGGTTCGCCTACAATGAATTAAAAAGAATGTACGACCAGGTAAGACCTGCTGACTTTAAATAATTTTGTTCATAAAATATTTTTCTCTAACAGGTTAATCGTTCTCTGAGATATTATTTTAGAGTTTATATTTACTAAAATTCAGTAAAAAATAATGTACAATCTCATATCACCCGAAAGTTCAAAATTACCACAAATAGAACTGAGCATTTTTGCAACAATGTCAAAAATGGCACTTCAGCATAATGCGATAAATCTATCACAGGGTTTCCCTGATTTTAATTGTTCGCCGGAATTACTCGAACTTGTATCAAAATATCAAAGAGAAGGATTTAATCAATATGCTCCTATGCCGGGTGTCTTACAATTAAGGGAAATGATTTCTAATAAAATTGATGAGCTTTATAAACACCGATATGATGTTGAAAAAGAGATCACGATAACTGCGGGAGCAACTCAGGCATTATTCACCGCAATTTCTGCAGTTATAAAAAAAGATGATGAAGTAATAATACTAGAACCTGCTTATGATTCCTATCTACCGGTTGTATTACTTAACGGTGGAAAGCCGGTTTTTGTATCTCTTTCTCAAAAAAAATTTTCATTCGACTGGAATACGGTAAAAGATGCAATTACTGATAAAACACGAATGCTAATAATCAATTCACCTCATAATCCAACCGGAAGCGTATTAACTGAAAATGATATCAAAATTCTAGAAGAAATTACCAGGGATACAAATATCCTTATTGTAAGTGATGAAGTTTACGAACATATTATTTTCGATGGGAAAGAACATCTTAGTCTTTCAGGATCTGAAGAACTTTCAAAACGAAGTTTCGTAATTTCTTCCTTTGGTAAAACTTTTCATTCTACAGGATGGAAAATTGGTTATTGTGCGGCACCTGAAAATCTTACCAGGGAATTCAGAAAAGTACATCAATTTGTAGTTTACGCTGTAAATACACCAATACAGTATGCTTATGCTGAATACTTATCAGAGCCATCTCATTATATGGAACTTCCAGATTTCTACCAGCAGAAACGAGATTATTTAATTAATATTTTGGCAGATTCAAAATTTAGAATTAAGCCTGCAAAAGGGACGTACTTTCAACTTCTGGATTATTCAGAAATATCAGATATTAACGATATGGATTTTGCAATTAAAATGACTAAAGAAATTGGTGTAGCTGTTATCCCTATTTCACCATTTTGTACATTGGATAAAAGCAGAAAATTAATTCGCGTTTGTTTCGCAAAAAATGAAGAAGTGTTAAAAAAGGCAGGCGAGAAATTAAATTCAATTTAGCTCGTATTATTTTGATTTATAACCGGTTCCTCCACTTTTTGTAAAATAATAAGACCAATTATAAAAAAGATTCCAATTGCTAATGCGGCAATTCGTTCGTTGGATAAATCAGAAATTATTCCATAAAATAACGGTCCAACCACAGCCGAAGACTTTCCAAATAACCCGTCGTAAAAGCCAAAGAATTCAGCTTCCCTTTCTTTGGGAGTAAGTAAAGCCATTAAACTTCTGCTACATGATTGTGAGGAACCAATGGATAAACCGGCAAGCAAACCAATAATGTAAAACTCAAAAATTGTACTGATAAAGTAGGCACCTATAATTACAGCAATCCAGATGAAAAGAGTAACTGTTATTGTTTTCTTCGGACCAATGTGATCTGAAATAATTCCAAAAATAAAAGAACCTGCAACCGCAGTGCTTTGGACAATTACAAAAAAATAGATTATTTCAGCATCATCCATCTTTAGAATATTGGTTGCAAAAATGGATGCGAAAGCAATAATTGTAATAATCGCATCATTATAAAGGAAGAATGCCAATAAAAATTTTTTTACAGATGGATAATCATTTTTAATAAATATTGATTTTAAAGTCAGAAAACTTTTCTCAATTCCCTTTTTTAGAAGACCTTTTCTCAAAGGATTATCAATACGTGGTTCACTTACAAAACCAAACAAAGGGATTGAAAAGAAAAGGAAAAATGCGGCTGCAATTACGAAAGATAATCTAATGTAAAAATAATAAGCCGGGGCAGTTGGCTCCGGCAAAAGAAACATTACAATTAATAATACTGTGAGTGCACCGATATATCCCATTGCAAATCCGTAACCCGAAACTCTGCCATAGTTTTTCTTGGAAGTAAGATTTGGCAGAAAAGCATCGTAAAAAACAAGCCCGGCCTCAAACCCAATATTAGCCACAATAAATAAGACCATTCCCAGAATAATATCCCCTTTCCCTACGAAAAACATTAGTGCTGTACATATAACCGAGATAATTGTAAAAAAGAGAAGGAATCTTTTACGATTACGTGAGACGTCTGCAATTGCGCCCATCGGGGGGCTCAGGAGAGCAGCCAGAACCATTGAGATACTAACAGCCAGCCCCCAGAGCCATTTCTGTCCGGAGGCCACATAATTAGTAAAATACTTTGAATAAATTACTGTAACGATAATTACAGAAAAAGCAGTGTTGGCAAAATCGAAAAAAGTCCAGCTTATTATTCTGCCTTTTTCTTTCATTTGCTTATTTTTTTTGCGTATCCGCACCCTTTGCTGCGGAAGATTTAGAAATTGTTTCTTCTACAAGTCCTCTACCAGATTTATTAAGCTCCCCTGATTTTTTTAATTCGGAAAGAATTGCATCAAGGATTCCATTAATAAATTTACCGCTACCTGAAGTACTGAATACTTTTGCAATTTCAATTGCTTCATTTATTGAGACTTTCGGTGGAATATCGGGGAAAAATAATATTTCACAGATTCCCATCCTGAGAAGGAGTTTATCCATGAGAGCAATCCTGTTCATTTCCCAATTTGCAACGCGGGTTTTAATTTTTTCATCCAGATCATCCTGGTGAATAATCACACGGTTAACAAGGTCCTCTGCAAATTGTCTGTCTGCTTTATCCGCCACATCTGTAAGTATTGCATCTATATGTGCAGAGACAGAATCTTGATTCATCTCCACAGAGTAAAGTATTTGAAGAACTTTTTCTCTAACCAGTCTTCTTTTAGAAATTTGAGCCATATGTAAAATCTGAATTTATAAGAACAATATAAATATAATTAACTATAGGTTATCTATTAAATAATTCATTACGCCTTCCTGAAAAATAAGATTTCCCAGTATAAATATTGCTTATTTTCCCAACGGAAGAAAGTCTCTCTTCTGCCATTCTGTTTGAAGCTTCATAAGTCGGAATTTTTTCTTTTTCTGAAATTTTGAGTATTTGCAGGATAGTATCATAAATACTTTCTGCCTCACGGAGTGCTCTGTCCTGATTGTAACCTTCTAGTTCACTTGCAATATTTATAATTCCCCCCGCATTAATTGCATAATCAGGTGCATAAACAATACCTTTCTCAGTCAATTTTGGACCATGTACATCTTCAACTTCAAGCTGATTATTTGCCCCACCTGCAATTATTTCTACTTTTAGCCTCTTTAATGTATTATCATTTATTATAGCACCTAAAGCATTAGGAGAAAATATTTCAGTATCTACATCATAAATTTCATCCGGTTTAACGACTGTAGCTTTTACCTTTTGTGTTAATTTTGTAAGTCTTTCTTCGTTGATATCAGTAACAAATATTTCAGCTCCGTCTCTTGATAAATGTTCGCATACATAACTCGCTACATTACCAGCTCCCTGTACAGCAATTTTCTTTCCTTTAAGAGAATCACTTCCCCATCTATATTTGGCGCATGCTTTGATACCCATGTATACACCATAAGCTGTAACAGGTGAAGGATCCCCGGAACCTCCCAGGGACTTTGAAAAACCGGATACATATTTTGTTTCCATCCTGATATATTCCATGTCCTTTTCAGACGTACCAACATCCTCCGCAGTAATATACCTGCCTGCCAGACCTTCTATAAATTTTCCGAATGTTCTGAAAAGAAGTTCATTTTTTTCTGTTGCAGAATCTCCTATTATAACTGCTTTGCCGCCACCCAGATTCAATCCGGAAACTGCAGCTTTATATGTCATTCCCCGGGAAAGTCTGAGAACATCTTTAAAAGCATCTTCGTCGCTTTTATATTTCCACATTCTTGTTCCACCTAGTGCTGGCCCTAGCGTTGTATTATGAATTGCAATTATTGCTTTTAACCCTGCTTCTTTGTTTTGACACAATACTACCTGCTCATGTCCGTAACCTTCTAATGTTTCAAAATTAATCATTACTGTATTCCTATATTAAATTATTAAATTGCGAAGAACCAAAATACGAGAAGCGCAATACTTTCTCTTATTCTATAATAAAGTCGGCTATCAAAACTATATTTTTGATCAGATGCAGCGACTTTCACTTTAATGTTATAAAAATCACAAATTTGCTTTACTCTCATTAAGTGATATGCATCTGATATTACTATTATTTTATTAATATTTCTTGCTTTAATAATAGCTCTATTTATAAACCGAATTTGCTCAATAGTTGATGATGTTTTCTTTTCAATCCAAATGTCACTCGGGTCAATATTTTTATTCTTTAAATAATGGTAAGCGACTTCTGCTTCACTCATTTCACCCGGTGCGTGCCCTCCTGTAAGCTGAATTTTCGATAAAACTCCAAGCTTATATAACTCTGCAGCTTTTTCCGTTCTTGAAGCCAGGCTGGGGCTTGGTTGGTTGTTCGACCAGACAGCTGCCCCTAAAACAACACCCACATATTTCCCTTGTTTATACGTATTAAATTTAAAATGGTCTTCTTTATTAGACTGTAAATAAAAAAACGCGAAAACAAACAAAAATATTACAATCAGTACAGAATTTATAAAAGCTCTCAAAATTAATAATTCTTTTCGTCCTAATAAAGTAACCCACAAAATTGAAATAAATAAAAATTCTAAAAACTTATATACTGAAAAGAAAAACCCTTTTAGAACATCTTTCAGAGGGTGATCAAGTATGTAAAAATTAGGTGATGAAAATCCTATGCTTTTATAGATTTCAGAAAAGGCCAACATAAAAGTCATGAGCATGACTAAAATAATCAGCAAAGATGGCCGATAGGTTATTTTTGATGACCTTGTATAAAGAACTATGCTGATAATTAAAAACAGGCTTGAGATTAAATTTAATAGATTACCTGTATAAAACAGGTTGAATTCTTTAATAGCGAGACCCTGTCCTTTATACTTTAGAAAATAAAGAACCAGAAGGTCTATAATGACTATTAAAATTACGACTAAAGTACAGGACCATTTATTTCTTTTTACAGGCAAGGAAGCTGGCATATATTCTCAAATCATTAGCTGGAAAGAAATTCAAAAATAAAGATACAACATATTTAAAACTAAAAAAGGCACTCAAATGAGCGCCTTTTTTCGAAATTTCTAAAATATTAGTTGTTCAATCTAAAAATAACTGGAATAGAAACCTGCACTTTTACTGCTGTCCCTCTTTGCCTTCCAGGTTTGAACTTTGTTGCTTTCACCGCTTTTAACGCAGCTTCATCACAACCAGCACCTATTCCTTTAAGTACAATCGCTTTTGTAACAGTTCCTGTTTCATCAACAAATGCCGTAACATAAACCTTACCTTCAACTCCGGCTCTTTTAGCTATTTCCGGATATACGATTTTACTTTGAATTGCTGCAATTCCTCCGATTGGTTCGGGCATATCCTGAACAGCTACAAAGTATTGCGGTTCTTCTTCAACCTTTTTTTCAGGAGGAGGAGGTGGTGCTTGTACATCTGCATTAATATCAAGATCGGTTGAACTAATATCTATGTCCTGTAATACATCATCCGAAGGTGCTGCGATTGGGATCGGAGGCTTCGGTGGCGGTGGCGGTCTGTTCTCCTGTTTTGTCTGCTGAACGTCCTCTACGTTAAATAATTCCTGAGTATCAGAGGCAATTTTCTCAGCAGGTTTTAAATGCGGGAAAAATTTAAATGCTACTATTAAAACTGCAAGAGAAATTATAAGACTAAATTCGAAGACTTTTTGATATTTAGATCGTAAATCAACTTTTGGATTTTTTCTAAGTGCCA
>Ga0210085_1000394_pt1 | contig 18525 bp, 14 predicted proteins | sample China_Galinas_PW_5_FD_184866 | JGI IMG/M metagenome (GOLD analysis project Ga0210085, IMG submission 184866) | Wetland microbial communities from San Francisco Bay, California, USA, that impact long-term carbon sequestration - China_Galinas_PWC_D1... | ecosystem: Environmental > Aquatic > Marine... | reverse complement strand
CGTAGCCCAGGATGCAGGCAGTCGCCTCGTCCAACATGCGCACCGTGCCGCGGAAGGTCTGGAGCACGGCCGCCTGGAGCCAGTCCACGTAGGGGTCGTAGGCCTCCACGGGCAGGGTGACCACTAGGTCCTCGTCCCCTGCGCCCGCAGTCAACAGGACTTGGCCGATCAGGTCCTCGGCCGCTTGGCGCGGGGTAACGAGAGCTCCGTTGATGCGCCGCGCCCGGTTGTTGTTGCGCAGGATATCCAGCTTGGCCCAGCGGAAGGTCCCGCGGTGGCTTGCCAGCCCCGCGCTCTCCACCTGCGCACCGGTGTGCAGGGTATCGCCCTCGCCGTAATGGACCAGGGAAGGCACCACCGCGGAGGCACGCTCCTCCTCGGACCCCCGGGGACGATAACGGTAGACTTTGGTCAGATCGGCGAGGCACAGGGTCTCGATCCGCCGGGCGCTCGTGCTCCAGCGCGCCAATACCGTGTTGCAGGTACCGAAATCCAGGGCCATGGTCATGGCGTCACATCGAATTGCATCGAGACGGAGGGTGCAGAAGGACCAGAGGCTTATGTAGAGTATCTGAATTTCCGGCGTCCGTGCTGAGGTATGTCCCGACTGTCCAAATTTCTAATCGGCACCATGTTGCTGGTGATAGCGCTCGTCACGGGCACAAATGCTGCGTATTGGCTGGGCGAGCGCCTGGAAGACGACCCGCAGGGTACAGGCAGTTGCGCCGTTCTGGTGTTGGGTCATCCGACCCGCGCCGATGGCCGCCCCGATCCCGTACAGGCTTTTCGCGTCGAGGCGGGCGTCGAGGCATTCCGGCGCAATGGCTGTAAGGCGTTAGTGCTCTCCGGTGGTGCCGCCCACAATCGATACGTCGAGGCCGAAACGATGGCGGAGCTGGCTCGGCGGCCCGGCGTTCCGAGCACCGCTTTGATCGTCGAGGGCAAGTCGACGACCACGTGGGAAAATATCGGTTGTTCGACGCCACTCTTGCGGGACTATGATCGTATCCTCATTGTCTCCGAGTTCCTGCATGCGTTGCGGGCGAAGGGATATGCGTGCGAACAGGATGAAAGTCTGTGCGAGCGAGTGCGCGCCGTCGGCCCTATGGGGCCCTGGAATCTCTGGTGGTGGCGCGTACCCGCCGCACTTTATGAGCTGAGCAGGTACATCAACGGCAAGCTGATTTACGAGCGTCATCCGGAACGGAATGCGCCGGTTTGTCCCAGTTGATCCTGGCTGCGGTTCGCCCCGGGCTCGAAAGCCCGTTCATGGCAGTCGATCATCGTCGTCAGTCACTCCAGAATTGCTGGATTGGTCAGCGCTTCCCCGATAAGGGCACCAGGCCTGTAGCTCCAGATCTCCTGCATCCTCGATCTCCACAGCTCGCCGGTCGGCGGCCTCGCTGGTCTCGTCGACGGTGATGCCGCCGGCCACGAAGACCCCTTGGAATGCGCAGAGGATGCCCCGCAATGCCTTGGCGCGACTGGCTACCGGCCCGCTCGTCCTTTCGAGGGCGGCTCTGTGGCAAGCATAGTCCTCGGGGCTGCCGCCCACGGGGGCATGGAGCAGGCTCGAGTCCCCGCCGCAGGACTCGACCCAGAGGACCGGATCCTCGCCGGCTCGGGTCTCTGCACCGAAGCCCAGAAGTCGCGCGGTAAGCCGCTCCGGCCAGTGGTCGCTCTCCGCGGCGCCGGCCAAGCTGCTGGCGCCCACCAGGCCACGTTCGTAACCCAGGTAATGACCTCGGACCTTGCGGAAAGGGTCATCGGCACCGAGATCCGCGCACAGCTCGGCATCGCTCGGTCTCTCGCTGCGCCAGTGATCGAATATATCCACCAAGCCGTCGGGCAGCTCCGGACCGGGCTCGACCTGGAACGTGCCGAGGCTGCGGTAGGCGTCCACCGCGCGATCAACGGCGGCACGTTGAACGGCATGGGAGGGACGACCGGGTGTGCCAAACCAACGCTCGCACAAATCCAAGGTCTCCAATAGCTCCAGATGACGGACCTGCTCGAAGAGGCCGTCCTCGTCCCCCACCAGCGCTAGGCTCTCCAAGCCCTGAGCACGATCCAGAGCACCGCCGGCGATGGCCCGACGGTAGGCCGCCTTGATCCCCAAATCCCGGCTGGCGGCGACACCCTGGGCGAGACGCACCCGTAGGGGCGCGGGGGCCATGGCGAAGGCCTGGGCCAGGAGTGACCCATCGGCGTCGTCGAGGGCGGCGTAGCCGGCGAGATCTCCCCTCACCAGGGCGTACAGGGCCTCGAAGGCGGGGGTAGCGGGCTGGCGCGTCTGCTCGGCGATGAGCCGCTCCAGCTCCCGGGACTGGGTGCGCACCCAGGCGGCGTAGATGGCGTCGTTGACGGCCTCGTCAGCCACAGGCAAGGCCCGCGCGAAGGCGGCCACCACCTGGAGGACCTGGGGGTCCGCGCCCGCTGTTGCCGCCGCGAGGACTTCGCTGGCCAGCTTGCCGGGGATCGGTTGCTCCGGGGGCCAGCCGAGCCTCGCCAAGAGACCGGCCAGGGCCGGCTTCGGGTCCTTCGCAAAGGCAGCCCACAGGACCTGGACCTTGGCGGCATCGGTTTCTGGGGAGAGGCGACCCAGGCCCTGCAGGATCTCGTCGGGACGCGAGTGGTCTTGCTTTAGCGCCTGCGCCAAGACCTCGATCCCCACCGGATCCGTCGCGGTGACGAGTATATCGACCGCCCTTCGCCGCCGCAGACCGCCGAACAGGAAACCGGTGTCGAACAGCCGGTTGCGTGCCTCGTCCAGGGTCATCTGTCCGCCCTCAGCGTCTCCGAGAAAGCCAGCATCGGCCTCAAAATCCGCGCGGCGGTGCACTCGAAATCGGCCCTGATAGGATCATCGCGAATGGGATCGCGTCCGCGAAAGGCGATGCGGACCGCCACATCCGACTGCTCCGGCACCGGGTTGAAGCGGCCGGACCAGGCTTGCTCGAAGGCGTTCCCGTATCCCTGCTCTACCCACGCCAGGGAGCTCTCGGGGAAGAAGGCCAGGGGTTCCTGCAGTCCCTGCCAGCGCAGGTCGAGCAGATCCGCCAACAAGGCCGCGGGGTCTTCCACCGGGTGCAGGGTCAGGGTCAGATCCTTTGCGAGCCAGGTGCTCACCGGCTCGATCCCCTTTGGTGCAAGGCAATTCAAGACAAGGTGCCGGACCCAGGCCCGCAACCGATCCTTTGCCTTGAGGTTCCCGAAACGATGGTCCAGGAGCCCGGTCGGCTGCAGGCGGTCCAACCGCCCCTGCAGCCGGAAACCCGCCAGAGACAGGTCCACCTCGATGGGCTCTAGGGCCTCGGACAGTCGCCCCTCCAGGCGCCGGACGAAGGGCTCCGCCTCGGCGAGCTGCTCGTCGAGCAGCAGCTCGCCGGGCGCGCCTTGGGGCAGGGTCCCCTCCCCCCGCAGCCGGGCCAGGATGGACGCCCGATCCCGGCCGGCGAGCAGCCCCTGAGCCAGCGAGTGCCGCAGCTGGTAGCGCTCCAGGTTGTCGCCATCGAAGGGCTCGGTGTCCTCCAGGATCTCGACTTCCTCCGGCAGCCTCAATCCGAGGCGCCGTGCCAGGAAGTAGTGTGCCGGATTGCGCAGGAAGCGGATCAGGTCCTCGATGTCGAGGATCCGGAGATCCTCCGCGGGCGGTCCCAGCTCGGCATCGAAGAAGGCCGGGATCCGGTCGCCGGCCTCGGCCCGAGCCGCGTCCGACCAGGTATGCGCGTAGCTGAAGAGCCGCCGGTCGCTGCCGTCGAAATAGGTGCGACTGAAGGGCTGGAGCGGATGATGTACGACCAGGTGCTCGGCCAGGTCGGCTCCGCTCGCGAGCCGATAGCCTTGTCGCAGAGAATCGAGCAACTCCTCGACCACGACCGAGGGCACCTTGAGGCTGTTGTCGCGCGGGTCCCTGCCGACCCAGCTCAGGTAGAGGACCTCCCGGGCGGAGAGCATGGCCTCCAGGAAGAGGTAGCGGTCGTCGCGGCGGCGGGAGCGGTCTCCGCGGCGCGGGTGCCGTGCCATCAGGTCGAAGGAAAGAGCGCGCTGAGAGCGCGGAAAGTCAGTCCCGTTCATACCAATCAAGCAGACGACCCGGAACGGTATGCTGCGCATGGGAACCATGTTGCAGAAGCTGACCCGTCCGGTGAGGAAGCGCTGGGCACCGCCCGTGTCTTCGAGCAGCCCGAGAAGAAGTGCGCGCACCACGTCCAGGGACACCGGCTGATCGAAGCCGGCGGTCTCGGCCCGGGAGACCAGCTCGCCGAGCCCGTCCCGCACCCGCTGCACCCGGGCCTCCTCCTCGTCGTCGAGGGCGAACAGCTCCCCGATAAGCCCACCGATCGCCGAGTGCCAGCCGGCCAAGTCCCGAGGTGCGGTGAGACGGGTGCGCCAGGCGCCGAGGACCTCGATAAAGGACTGCAGGATGCCGAGGTAGGCCACCTCGGCGCCTTCCACATCCACATAGGGCAGCACGCCGGCGTAGGGGTCGGCGTCCGGGTCCGGCGGCAGCGTGTAGCCGAGAAAGAGGCGGTTGAGGCCGAAGGCCCAGCTGTTCGCCTCCTCTTCCGGCAGGCCCAGATCGGCGCGCATGCTCCCGTCCAGGGCCCAGCGGACCCCGCTCTCACGCACCCAGGTGCGGATGCGCTCCAGCCCCTCTTCTTCGAGGCCGAAGCGCCGGCGCACGGCGGCGATCTCCAGCAGGGACAGGATCTCGCTGGTCTCGAAGCGGCTGCGCGGCAACGCGATCAGGAGCTTCAATGCCTCCAGCACCGGCTGCTCGGCGGCCACCCGCCGGTCGGCGATGGACCAGGGGATGCGCCTGGGCGCCTCGGCCGCGCCGAAAACCGCCTCCACGTAGGGTGCATAGCGGTCGATGTCCGGGGCCATGACGATGATGTCCCTCGGCTCCAGGTCCTTCAGCCTCTCGAACAGGTCCAGCAGTCGGTCGTGCAAGACCTGGATCTCGCGCAGAGGGCCGTGGGTACTGTGCAGCTGGATCGAGTGGTCGTCCGGCGCGATGACTCGCGGCTCGTCGGTCGCCCGCGGGTCGACCAGCGCCAGCAGGTCCCGCTGGACGCGCTCCAGCAGGCTGTCGACGGCCTGGCTCACGAAGCGGTCCCGGTCAACGCCGCCCAGCTCCAGCAACTGATCGAGGAACACCTGCCCCGCGTGGCCCAGGGAGGCCAGCAGGGGATTTCCCAGGTCCAGCAGGCCCGTGGGGTCCGGCAGACCGGCCCGCTGCGCCTTTGCCCGACGCCGTGCCTGGCCGCGCTCGTCCACCAAGTCCGCCCAGTACTCCCGACAGGGATTCAGAAAGAAGACATGCACCGGGACATGTTGCGCCAGAGCCCCGAGGACCCGCACGTAGACGGGCGGCAGGGCGCTCAGGCCGAACAGGCTCACGCGCTCGGGCAGGGTTCCGGACCCGGGCACGCCCTGCCCCATCGCCTGCTCCAGCTCGACCAGTAGCCGCGCCCGATGGGCATGGCCGCCGTCGGCGTAGAGAGCACGCCAGAGCGTGGCCTGCCAGTGCTCGTCGGCCCCCTCCTCCCAGCCCAGAACCAGGTCCGGGCGGAACACGAGATACTGGTCGAACAGGTCCGCGATGCGCCCGCTGAGCTGAAAGAGCTTCAGCCCCGCGCTGTCGTCCGCAAGATAGCGAGTCAGGGGGGCGAAGGCCGGCTCTCCGAGCAGAGCAGGCAGGAGCTTGTGCACGCGCCACAACAGGGCGCCCTTCTCGAACCGGGTGGCGTCCGGCGCATCCGGCAGCCAGGCCTCCAGCACTCTCCACAGGAAGCTCGCTGGTAGGGGAAAATCCATGCAGGCGCTGATCCCGTTGCGCTGGGCCAGCACCTGGGCGATCCAGCGGGCCATACCCTGGTTCTGGACAACGATCATCTCCGCTGAGAAAGGATCGGCAAGCGGTGCGGAGACCACCCGTCCCAGCTCCTTGGCCAGCACCTCCAGCCGGTTGCTGTGGTAGACCTGGAGCATCAGGGTTTGGCCAGAGGCGAGCTGGCCAGGGTGGCATCCGACTCGCTGCCGGTTACCATGAGAGTAATGGATGGCCGGCCCTCGGCTTGGCGCCGATCGACTTGGTGCATGAGGCTGAAATCCGTGAGATCGCTAAACTGAGATAACCGGGCTGGGCCCCCTCCCTTCCAGCGGAAAAACATCCGCCGCGCAAACCCTTGGCGAAGTCGAGCCCGGAGCCGAGAAGCGCCCCGAAACGGCTCAAGCGTAGCCGTTGGGGTTCTGCGACTGCCAGCGCCAAGTGTCGCGCACCATCTCCTCGACCCCGAGCCTTGCGGTCCAGCCGAGCTCCTTGTTCGCCAGCGCCGGGTCCGCGTAGCAGTTGGCAATATCCCCCGGGCGGCGCACGACGATATCGTAGGGGACGGACCTTCCGCTCACCCGCTCGAAGGCGCGTACCATCTCCAACACGCTGTAGCCACGGCCGGTCCCCAGATTGTAGGTGACCAGACCGGGGCCCGCGGCCAGCCGCTCCAATGCCTTCAAGTGCCCCTTGGCCAGGTCCGTCACGTGGATGTAGTCACGCACGCCGGTGCCGTCTGGTGTGTCGTAATCGTCCCCGAACACCTGCAGCCGCGGCAGCTTGCCCGACGCCACCTGGGCGACAAAGGGCATCAGGTTGTTCGGAATGCCGTTGGGATCCTCCCCGATACGCCCGCTCGGATGGGCGCCCACGGGATTGAAGTACCGCAACAGGGCGATATTCCAACTCGTATCCGAGGCATGCAGATCCTTGAGGATTTCCTCGATGAAGAGCTTGGAGCGACCATAGGGATTGGTGGCCGAGGTGGGGAAGTCCTCGCGGATCGGGACCGAGGCCGGATCACCGTAGACGGTCGCCGACGAGCTGAACACGATCTTCTTGACTCCCGCCTCGACCATAACCCCACAGAGGGCCAGGGTGCCGCCGATATTGTTCTCGTAGTACTCCAGCGGGATCTCGGTGGACTCGCCGACTGCTTTGAGTCCGGCAAAGTGGATGACGGCGTCGAAGTGCTTGCGCCGGAACAGGGCCCGCAGAGCCGCGCGGTCTCGCAGATCGGCCCTTACGAAGCCGGGCTCGCGGCCTGCGATCTCGGCCACCCGGTGCAGGGCCTCCTCCTTGCTGTTGCAGAGGTTGTCGACGACCAGAACGTCGTGGCCTCCCGCCAACAGCTCCACACAGGTGTGGCTTCCGATATAGCCCACCCCTCCGGTCACCAGGATTCGCATGCGCGTCTCCCCCTCTGAAACCCGACGAAGCTCGCTTTGCCGATCAAATCCCTCATCGACGACACGGTCGCGATGTGCGCTTACCGGATGCTGCACTGGGAACCGGCAGGGAGCACGAGGAAGACCGGCGTACCCCGGGGGGCACGCCGGCAATCAGGGTAGTGTCAGACCGATATCGTGGTATCAGACGGACCAGGTATCAGACGGGCTGCGTGTACAGAATCAGCTCGGGGTAATAGACCTTGCCCTCGGTATCCTGTGCCTGCAGCTCGGCAGCCTTCTTGGATGCCTCGGCGTAGGACATCTCCCCTTCCAGACACCCTTTCTCGAACGCGACCCTGTGCCGCCAGCCGACCCGGTAGCCGGGGTCGTCGGGACGACGCCACAGGGGATCACCTTTTTGATAGAGCACACCGGCCATGTTCGCTTCCTCCGTTCGGTTCAGATCAGGCCTTGCCCGGCTCGCATGCCGGGCGACCACAGCATGGGGTCTCGAAGGCGTGGAATAAAGGGGCACCCACTTTGCCGAGCCCGGAAAGCAGTCTCGGCACCGTCTCTTTCTCAGGCGGCACGGACCCGATTCACCCACTGGATGAGGGTCCGGTGAAGCTCCTTCAACCCGAGCGGCTTGGTCACATAGTCGTCCATCCCAGCTTCCAGACACCGCTCCCGATCGCCCGGCATGGCCAACGCCGTGACGGCGATGATGGGGATGAGACGCAAGCGCGGCTCGGCGCGCAGGAACCGTGTTGCCTGCAGGCCATCCATCTCTGGCATCTGCACATCCATGAGGATGACGTCCGGTCGCTGCCCCTTGGCCAGGGCGATCGCCTCGACGCCGTTCTCGGCAGTCCTCACGTCCCAGCCCCTGACCCGCAGATAGCACGAAAGCATCTCCAAATTGCTCCTATTGTCTTCCACCAAGAGGACCGAGGGCTGGAAAGACAGAGGCATCTTCATGCCGGTCTCGTCCGGCGAATCCGCTTCGGCGGGGATGTTTTCGGCGCTCTGCGCCTCCGGGCTCCAAGGCAGACACACATGGAATCTGCTGCCTTTTCCAGGTGTGCTCTCGACATCGATGGTGCCGCCGTGAAGCACTGCCATTCCCTTGGCCAAGGCCAGTCCGAGCCCGGTGCCGTCGTACCGGCGCGCCAGCCCGCTGTCGAGCTGCACGAAAGGCTTGAACAGGCGGTCGCGCTGCTCATGGGGTATGCCCACGCCCGTGTCCCAGACGCTGATCCGGACCAGCCTCCGCTCCCTGTCCCCCACGACATCCAATCCGATGGCTCCGCCCTCCGGGGTGAATTTGACCGCGTTGCCCAAGAGGTTGACCAGCATCTGCTTCAGGCGGCGGCTGTCGCCCCGCAGGAGACGGGCCTCCGGGTCGATACTCGTATGCAGCGCCAGGTCCTTGGCCTTTGCCGCGGGGCGGATCAGCCGCAGGCTGGCCTCCCATAGCTGGTCCAGAGGCACGTAGTCCCATTCCAGCTCGAGCCAGCCGGATGCCACCCGCGACATGTCCAGGACCTCGTTGATCAGCTCCAACAGGTGGGCGCCGTTCTCGTGGATGGTATGAGCGGCCTTGGCCTGCTGGGGGGTCAGAGCACCCAGGAGCTCGTCCTCCATGGTCTCGGAGAGACCCAGTATGGAGGTGAGCGGGGTACGAAGCTCATGGCTCATGGCCGCGAGGAACTCGTCCTTCGCCTGCGCCGTGCGCGCCAGCTCCTCGTTGGCGCGGTCGAGCTCCGCCGTACGCTCGCGCACCCGCTCTGCCAGGCGGGCGCGCTCCTCCGCCAGGGCATCGTTGGCCGCTCGCAGCGCCTCCTCGGCCCCTTTGCGCTCCGAGATGTCGGAAAAATTCACCACGGCGCCCACCAGAGCCCCGTCTCGGTAGATGGGGTTGGCATGGTAGTCCACGGGAAAGCTGCTACCGTCCGCACGCCAGAACACCTCGTCGTCGACACGCACGGGCACGCCGTCACGGAAGGGCTGGGAGGCCCGGCATTCCTCGCTCGGGTAGGGCGAGCCGTCCGCAAGCGAGTGATGCATGGTCTCGTGCATGCTCCGACCTTCCAGCTCCGCCGGGGTCCCGTAGCCGAGCATCCGGGCGGCGGAAGGGTTGCAGAAGACGCACCTTCCATCCGTGGCGACCCCGTAAATCCCCTCGCCGGCAAACTCCAGAAGCAACCGGGTCTGCTCCTCGCTCCGCCTCAGGCTCACCAGGGATCGTGCCAGGCTCTCCTGCATGGACTTCATGGCCCGGAGCATCTGGGCGTTCTCGTCCGTGCCCGAGACATGAATGGGCGTCGAGTAGTCACCGGCACTGACCCACCGGGCAATGGCCGTAGCCGTTGCGATCGGGCGACCGACGGCTCGATCCAGCAGCCAGATGAGCAGCAGGACCGCGCCGGTCATGACACCGCCCATCAACAGCAGTATGCGAAGCTCGATGTCTCGCGTAGAGGCGTCGATCCGTGCCAGGGCGCGATTCTTGTACGCCTGGGCCGCCGCGACCACCTCGTCGATCAGACCCGTAGGCTCACGGTCGATACCCCGCACCTTCAGATCTACGACAAGGGAGGGGTTGGCGCTTTCCGGCTCATAGTGCTGCAGGGCGGACCGGTATTGCGGTCCCAGCTCATGATGGGAGCGAAGGAACCGCTCTGTCGCGGCTCGCGCCTCTTCGTTCCCGGACAAGAGGGGAAGCAACTGGCCGATTGCCTGCCGTGTCTTGCTCTCCTCATCCTCGAACTGACTGAAATACTTCTTGAAAAGCTGCGGGTCCTGGCCGCGGATCAGAATGTTCTTCCATTCCTGAACCTGCTTCTTGAAGTGGACCTGAGCAGAGAGGGCAAAGGTGAGGATCTGCGAGCTGAGCTCTCGGACCTGGGCCTCGCGGAGCGATGCCTGCTGGTATTCGTACAGCCCGTAGAGTCCGGCACCCAGATTGATGACCAGGACGAGGATCAGACCGGTCGTGAATTTGGCTCGAATGCCCATGGAGCTGGGAAGAATAGCATTCCAGGGCATACCTTTTCGGGGATTTCATCAACGAAGGCCGTTCTCCTCCCGAGTCAGCGGCGGTACCGGATCCGAATCTCAATTGCTGGACTGGCTCATCCAACCGTCATCCAGGGTATGTAGGAAGGCGACGATATCTTCCACCTCTTGATCGGTTAGACCCAAGTTACCCAGCTCATCCCTATTGACATTTTCCGCTACTTCCGGGACAGGCCAGCAATTCCGCCTCATTGCGGCGCTGTCGGTTACGAACTTCGGAACGCAGGTCCGTTTGGTGTCTCGGGTGTTGTAGAAATCCACCACACCCCGCAGGGTGCTGAAGTAGCCGTTGTGCATATACGGGGCGGTCAGGGCGATGTTTCGCAGCGTGGGTACCTTGAGCTTGCCGTCTTCGTCGGCAGAGTGGACGAAGTCTCCTAGCCCCTCGTCCACAAAGCTCCGGCCATCGAAGTTGTATTGTTTGGGCATCCGGTAAAACGGATTGCGGGGGTTTCTGGGCACGCCGAGGTTATCGTAGGTGAAGTCGGTAAACAGGGGTGGCGTCCCCTCATCGTCCGTCCGGCTGGGATGGCAGGCAGCACAGTTGCCCTTGTCTTCCGCCTCGAACAGCTCCAGGCCGTGTTGCTCCTGCGCCGTCAGCTCGGCCTTGCCGGCCTGCCAGGCGTCGTACTTTGAGGTGAAGCGATTGAATGTCCGGGTGTTCTCGAAGGCGGCAATGGCGTCGGCTATATCCTGGTAGGCGGCCTCCGGGTCGGCGAAGACATCCCAGCCATAGACGTCCTTGAAAAGCTCAGCATAGGGGGCGGCACGCACCTTATCCACCACCTGTTCTTTGCCCTCATTGGCCATCTCCAGCGGGTTCAGGAAGGGTCCCTCGGCCTGGTCTTGAAGATTGGCGGCACGCCCGTCCAGAAACTGACCGCCCTCGTACACACCTTCCTCCGCGTCGTAGTGGAAGACTGGGCTGTAGGCTGCATACATGGCGGTCGGGGCATTGCGCTTGCCGAACAGCCTCGGATTCACCCCCTGTGAGGTGGGGATCCGCTTGTCCGGATCGGTGAAGGCGACATTCGCGTCGTGGCAGCTGGCGCATGACTGGCCGGCCGGTTCGGACAGGCGGGTGTCGTTGAACAGGAACCGGCCTACCCGTGCCTTGGGAGGCAGGAAGCGGGACGATGTGCTCATCATTTGCGCTTGGGCGGGTACCCTTGCGTCACCCTGGCTCAGTGCGGCTAGCGGAGAAAGCGCGGCAATCAAACCGGAAAGGCAGGCGAGCTCGATCTTCATGATAATCCCTCATTTACAACGGCCCCACGAGCAGTCTGGACCGAATTACGCAGCTACGGGAGTGAGAAGACAGCCCCCAGGCAGAGGCTGCCCCTCTTAACGCTTACTTCAAATTCATGCAGTTGGCGTAGTAGGTGACAGTCGCGGGCCAGTCGGAGAAGATCCCCAGGACCTTCACCTTGCGCGCCAGCACATCCAGTGCCTTGTACATGTCGCTGTCCGTCTTGATCGCTCGGCCCTCCGGGTCGAACCGGTAGTACCAGCCGGCCATGGAGGCGCCGTAGCGCAGGTCGGAGCGCTCGAAGGTCCAGGTGATGATATCCAGGCCCGCACGTTTGATGTCCTCGGCGTAGTCCGAGGGCACCACCTCGTCGGCATCGTTCACCGCCAGCAGCGCCCACATGGGTGGCGCGAAGATGCGCACCCCCTGTTTTCGTAGCGCTTTCAGCTCATCGAAGCTCAAACGTCCGATGGGTGGGTTAGCGGTCGGGTCGATGCTATCCAGATAGACCGCTTGCTTACCGAAGGCGGGCTCGTTCTGGAGCCAGTAGAGGATGTCGTTCAGGTTGAAGGATTGGGCCCAGGTGTCTTTGGGGGACACGCCGCCCGCATCGAGCTCATCGATGAACTTCTGGGCGTAAGCCTCCTGACTACCGAAAATGTCTTCCAAGCGGTCCTGGTGAGTGGCGCTCTTCAGCTCAGGGGTGTGCTTGACGCCGTTCGCTCGGTTGATGGCGATGCTCTCCTTGAAAGACACCACATGGGAGCTGGGGGTGGTGTACAGGTTGGTGCGCCAGCTTGGCGTACCATTCAGGAAACCTTCTACTGTGGTGGCGTCGGGATCGCTGCCATCCATCTTAGCCTCAAGGGTCTTGAACTCCGCCAGGGTCAGATCGCTGGTGCAGCACTGGATATCCGATCCATTCACAAGGTTCTCCGCATCGTCGAATGCCGGCGCTACCGTACAAGCACCGGCCAGATCGGTGGCGACGATATTGGTGGTGGCCTGCAGGTCGCACTCGCTGTGACGGCACACCAGCTCACCGTCCGACGTGAAGGTCACATCTCACTCGACGATGCCGGCACCCATGCGCGCCCCGGCCATGTAGGCAACGTCCGAGTGCTCGGGAAACTGGAGCGCGGCGCCGCGATGGCCCATAGAAAATCGGTGCGGGAGAAGGAGCCGTCCTGACACTGCATCAGGCGGTCTTTGAGCTTGCCCTCGTCCATGCCCTGCACCAGGTAGAAGGGTCTTGGACCGAGCTGCACTTCGCCGACTGTCCGTTTCTGGCCATACTGATTTCCATGGCCGCGATCGAAGTGGTCGTAATCATCGGCTACGGAGACGGTGGCCGCCCCCGCTGTGGTCACCAGGGCTAGGGCCATGGCTAGGTTCACTTCTTTGCGCATTGGTTTGCTCCCATCAAGCGAGGTTGGTCATGAGCCCCCGGTGCGACGGATGCGACATTCGGGTAAGACATTGGAAGCCATCGCCAGGGCCACCCGCCGTGGCTACAGAGACCGGGTAAAAGCAAGATCTGGGAAAGCCGGGCACCGGGACTGGCCAGGGCCCGGCATAGGGGTAGTTATACTGCGTATAGTCATAAACTGTGATTTTTTTTCGTATTTTGCGTATGAAAAACAGTTAGTAACGGTAGGTTGCACACACAATTTATGCCTATACGCAGTATAGCTACTTGATCGCCGGCAGGGCGCCGTCTTCGGTACCTATGTAGCCGATGGCGGTCATCAGCCGGTTATTCCACTTCTCATCGAGCAGGATCTTGATCCCGGGCGTTCCATCCTCGGGATTGTCCTCCCAGTCGGGATTGCCGTCGCTGAATTCCCCCGGGTGCTGGAAGTTGCCCATGATGTAGGCAAAACCCTTGTAGTTGTCCACCACCTGCAGACCGGTGGCTTCGGCGCCCGCCGGCACGGACAGAATGCGGGACAGCTTTTTGGTGTCCACGTTATAGGCCCAGACGTAGTTGTTCTGGCGGTAGCCGGTGTCCTCGCCGACGAACAGGGTACGCATGGCCTCGGAGTACTTCAGGTTGTCACCGTCGCAGACCTTGTCCTGGGGGCAGTAATTGCCATCAGCGGCATCCGGGTTAGTGTTCTTGTCGTTGTCATAGCTACCCAGCAGCGCGGGCATGCTGACCATGTCGGTCGCCACATAGCGGGAGCGGATGAAATGGCCGTCGGAATCCTTCACCCGTCTTTTCAGGGCCAGCTCGTAAAAAGCGCCGCCCTCGTTCTTCGCCAATCGGATGTCGCCCTCGTCATCGCTCATGCCCCCTTCGACACGCGAGATGACGATGTAGGCCTTCTTGTCCTTGGCATTGTGGGTGACGCCTTCCATTTTGTTGAACTCGGTAGTGGCACCGAGGTAGGCGGCGTAGCGGCGAGTCTCCAGAAACGCGGCAGCCTTCGCGATTTCTTCCTGACTCATGCCCAGACCGTTGCTGGTCCTGAGCCTCAGCCACTCGGTGCCCATGTAGGTATGGAGCTTTGTGTAGGAGGACGGATCGGCGGGCTTCTCGTTGCTAACGTCGAAGATCTCGCTGAACTGAATGCCCTGATCATCGACCATTTCCTTGATCTCTGCGTCCGAGGCATGGCCAAGACGAATCCAGCTCAGATTGGCGCTGCCACCATCCGCGCCGGTGGCACTTGTCTGCTGCCATTTGCCGGCATAGAGAGTGCCCTCAGACAGGTTGCCACGGCGATCGGCCACGAATAGGAACAGCCCGGTGAAGCCGCCGTCGTCACCCATATAGACGGTACGACCGTCGGGCTGAACGTCTGCCAACTCGCGGGCGATGCGGCCCAAGGCGTAGTGCTTCTCGACGGAGGTCGTGCCGTTACGGTGTACTTTCACTTCGGGCACTAGACCGTAGTGGTAGGCGTTCGCAGTCAGGGAATCCTCGACTGTGCCGGTGCCGAAGTAGTAGTAACTGAAGCTGTTGATGTCTGTGTCGTCACCCGAGTCGCTGGCTGCGGTGATGCCTTCGCGGGTCTTGGCGTCCGGCTCATATTCCTCGGAGCCAAGGTGGGTATTCCAAGGAGAGAGGGAGGCGGCACAGTGGATCCAGCCACCGTAGACCTTTGCGAAATCGATGGGGTTGTAGTCGGTGACTTCCAGTGCTCCAGAACGTTTATTTTGGTCGATCAGGGCCAAGCTCATGAGCGCGGGTAGCCTGCTCCAGTAATCCTCGCCTTCGGCCAACGGCGGCAGGCCGGTGGTCGATCCGCGGTATTCGTAGTGGGTGACCAGGGCGAGGGGACGGCTCTTGCGGGGATTGGCAGCACGCATGCCGGGGATGATCATCAGGGAGTTGCCATCCGGCGCGTCGGAGGTAACCTGCTGGCCCCCAAGCGCATTAGACTTTAGCTCACCGCCGATCTCATCGGCGACCTCGTCGGGGTACAGGATCGGGTCGCCATTCACGTCGAACAGGCCACCGACCACCTTACCGTTGACCTCCTCGGTGGTAGCCATCAACTGGTGATACTCGAGGTCGTAGACCTTCTCGTAGGTCCCCTTTTTACCGTGCTGGCCGCGGTGGTTGCGGTAGGTGACCTTCATCTTGGCCCCCGTATAGATATCCGTCCTTTCATCAAGGGTGGCGGGCGGGTCCATACCGATGAATTCCACCGACTTGACTGGGAGCTCGGCTTGGGCGCATTGGACGAGAGAAAGGCCGGAGAGAACACCGGCGACACTCACAGCAAGGACTTGCAGCTCCATGATCAGGCTCCTTCTCGGGTTGCGGGGGGAGGAGCCATATTCTCGCAAGACGGGATGACCACAGCATGATCGATTGAAGTCCGTTTCTCGTCCACAGAATGAAAGTATTGCGAAGTTCAGAGCCTTCTGAACAGGACCCTTTCCCACACTGATCCGCGACCAGCGCACCGACGCATCCAGGCTCTTGACAGCGTTTCGGGGCGGCTCTGCGCGTCCCATGCACCTCAGCTCTCCGCTTCGCGTCTGAGAATAAAGTCCAGGACGCTGTCGATACGGCGGAGGGTCGCCTCCTTTCTCACCGGGTGCAAGGTCACGTTAATCCGCGGATGATCTTCGCTTTCCCCTCTTGTGGCTTGCCCCGGAAGCTCCGGAGTCAACCGGAGCAACACCTTCATAAAAAGGACACGGACCTCTGGTACATACGTGATCGGCCGCCGAGAGAGTCAGCCACGCATCGGCAAATTTCGCCATCTCAAGCTATCCATGAGGAAATCGTCATGCGCAAACCTGATCACATTCGCGCCTGTCCCGCTCGCGAAGCGTCCTGCACCCAGAGCCGCCTCTTGACGGCCATCGCCGTCCTGTTTCTGCTCTCGGCGGTCGTCGGTACGGCCTGCGCGACGGAGAACCACGAAACCTACAACCACCGCACCGGCAGGTCCTATTCCCTTGGCCTGTGGGGCGACCTGCCGTATTCCGCGGAGCAGGCTGCAGGGGTCACGAATATGATCGAGGACATCAGCGCACAGCACCTCGCGTTCACCGTGCACGACGGCGACCTGAAAGCCGGTGGTGGAGAGTGCACCAACGACGTCTACTACGCTGCACTCGGTTTCTTCAATAGCCTGGAAGCGCCGGCGATGTTTACGCCAGGCGACAACGATTGGACTGACTGCGACCGCCCTGCCGCGGGTGGGTACAATTCGCTGGAGCGACTCGACTTCGAGCGCGACCTTATTCTTCAGCACGCCTTTCTCGCTGGGACAGCACCGCATGCGCCAGGATGTCCAGGCCGCACCCTGTGTCGAGAACCGTCGCTGGAGTGTCGGCGGAGTGATCTACGCCACCCTGAATATTCAGGGCTCCTGTAACAACCTGTGCGATGTCGACCCTGACCCGGTCGAGTACGCAGGACGCAATGCGGCGAACATCGAATGGATGCAGGAGACCTTTGCTGAGGCAAGGAGGCGCCACGCCGCCGCGGTCATGTTCATCTCGCAGGCAGACGTGGGCTGGGACGAGTCCGACCCCACCCGCGCGCCACTCCGCAATCCGCAGACGCTGGCCCAAACTGACGTTGAGCCCAAATACGACGGATTCAAAGAATTCCTGCTCGCCCTGCGCGACGAGGTCATCGCCTTCCGCAAACCCGTAGCCTATGTCCACGGCGATTCGCATTATTTTCGCATCGACAAGCCGTTTCTCGACGCTGGCGGCAAACGCCTGGAGAACTTCACCCGCGTCGAGACATTCGGCGATCACCAGGCAAACGGCACCAACGACGTGAACTGGCTCAAGGTCCTGGTCGACCCGCGTAGCCGCGAGGTGTTCTCCTACGAGCCGCAGATCGTTCCCGCCAACCGTGTAGCCGTGCCCGCTCCGTAACCCCCGAAAGCCGGCCAGCAGCTGAGGGACGTCGGGCGCGGCCAACCGCGCCTGTTGCGACGTGCGCGCCGCGGGGCGGGCAAGGCCTGCCCCGTGTCTTTGACCGAAACGGATTTCCAGCCAGCCCGGGGATCCTGAGCTCCGGGAAGGGCGACTCGTAACGGGGGCGGTCCTCGCATCGTCCACCTTGCGAAGAACACAACAATCAGAGAACGGACCCCGTTCCCTCAAATAGCCGTCACATGCCTCAGGCATACTCAGGCCCCAGCATCCAGGGAATACACACTTGCGATCAGCCTCGGCGTGAGGACCTGTGCGACTGGTCGGCGGGTAATGTTCCTCAACCGCGAAGATCGAGGCGACCGCCGCACACAGGTGCCGGCACCGATGATGAAAGACTGCGGGACGCCGGAAAAGGGTTCTTGCTGGCGTAAGCTCTGATGGAGAGCAATGTGAAAGTGAAGAGACGGGATACGCTAGCGACCTGTGCTTTTATGGCCGGGGTCCTGCCACTGCATGCGGTGCCCGCCATGGCGCACGACAGGCTCGGGACCCTCGGTATTCATCAATGAGCTGCACTATGACAATAGCGGCTCAGATACCGGCGAGGCGGTCGAGATTGCGGGTCCTGCGAAGACGGATCTGAGCGGGTGGAGCCTCGTGCTCTACAACGGGAGCTCGACGCAACGCAAGGTCTACAAGACGATCAGCCTGTCGGGCACGTTGCCCTATCTGGACTCTTCGGGCTACGGCGTGCTCGATTTCGGCACACCTGGTCTTCAGAACGGTGCTCTGGACGGGCTCGCACTTGTTGACGCCTCCGGCAGCGTCGTCCAGTTCCTGAGCTATGAGGGATCGTTCACAGCTGCGGATGGTCCTGTGGCTGGGATGACCAGTGTCGACCTCGGGGTATCCGAGCCCTCCAACAGCCAGGCGACTGACTCGCTCCAGTTGCAGGGCACGGGAACGACTTACGATGATTTCACATGGGGTGGCCCGATCCCGAATACATTTGGCAATATCAACACCGGCCAAACCTTCGGAACCGCGCCCGGCAACGCCGAGGTCGTTGTGACCTGCGGCGGAACGCTCCTCTCGACCGAGACCCTCGTGGCCACGAGGACCATCGAGGCATCGGACGCCGACGGAACGGTCACGAACATCGCCATCACGTCCGACCCCGTCGAAGGCATTAGGCTCGATGAACTGCTGCCGGTGTCGGGAGTTGGAGAACCCGCCGGTGCAACTCTGACGGTCGGAGCCGACACTGCTCCTGGCGACTACGACGTCCAGATCACGGCAACTAACGACGACGAGATCCCGCAGACCGGCACCTGCTCCTTCGAGATCATCGTCCATCCCATCCTGCCGATCGGAGAGGTGCAGGGCACGGTGAGCGACGCGGACGACGGTCTGACGTTCGAGTCGCCATACGCGGGCGACTACGTGACGATCAAGGCGGTCGTCACGCAGCGGATCCTGTCGCTCACCGGCTCCGGTGGGAACAGCTGGGGCTACTTCCTCCAGAACACCGGAGAGACGGCGGACGGCAACCTGGACTCCTCGGACGGAATCTACTTGTATACGGGCAGGTACGACGACATCAAGAACCC
>Ga0210085_1000393_pt1 | contig 18529 bp, 13 predicted proteins | sample China_Galinas_PW_5_FD_184866 | JGI IMG/M metagenome (GOLD analysis project Ga0210085, IMG submission 184866) | Wetland microbial communities from San Francisco Bay, California, USA, that impact long-term carbon sequestration - China_Galinas_PWC_D1... | ecosystem: Environmental > Aquatic > Marine... | reverse complement strand
AGGCTGGGCTTTGCGGCGCTGGCCGAGCAGGCGAAGGCGGCGCTCGCCGCCTGACGTTGCGACCACTCGCGCCTTCGGGAGAGGGGAAAGGCCGCGGTCTTTCCCCTTTTCTATGCGGGCCTCGCTGCACTGATACGATTGCAAGACCATGGCCGACGACTCCGGACTCGGCATCGAAGACCTCCGTCAGGAAGCCCTGCGCGCGGCCAAGACCGCTACAGACCTCACCACCCTCGACCGCGTGCGGGTGAAATATCTGGGCAAGAGCGGACTCCTTACCGCGCGACTCAAGCAGCTCGGCAGACTGCCCGCGGAGCAGCGGCCTGCTGCCGGGCAGGTCATCAACCGAGCCAAGGTCGCGGTGCAGGAGGCAGTCGAGGTCCGCAAGGCCCTACTGGAGCAGGAATCGCTGTCGAGCCGCCTTGCCGTGGAGCGGATCGATGTCACCCTACCTGGGCGCGGGCAGCAGCCGGGCGGTCTTCACCCGATCACCCGCACCCTGCAGCGCATCGAGCGGCTTTTCAGCAATGCCGGATTCACGGTTGCCGAGGGGCCTGAGGTCGAGGACGACTACCACAACTTCGAGGCCCTCAACATCCCCGCCCATCATCCGGCGCGGGCGATGCACGACACCTTCTACTTCGCCGAGCACCTCCTCCTGCGGACCCATACCTCCCCCGTCCAAATCCGGGTGATGGAGAAGGAGGCCCCACCGCTGAAGATCATCGCCCCCGGGCGGGTGTATCGCTGCGACTCGGACCTGACCCACACGCCGATGTTTCATCAGGTCGAGGGGCTGCTGGTGGACGAGGAGGTCAGCTTCGCGGATCTGAAAGGGGTCCTCTACGATTTCTTGAGCAACTTCTTCGAGCGGGACCTCAAGCTCCGCTTCCGGCCTTCCTACTTTCCCTTCACCGAGCCTTCGGCAGAGGTGGATATCCAGTGCGTGATGTGCGGCGGCACGGGCTGCCGCGTCTGCAAGCAGAGCGGCTGGCTCGAAGTGCTCGGCTGCGGCATGGTCTATCCGGAGGTCTTCCGCCACGTCGGCATCGATTCGGAGCGCTACCTGGGATACGCGTTCGGGATGGGCGTGGAGCGGCTCGCCATGCTGCGCTACGGCATTAACGACATCCGGCTTTGTTTCGAGAACGATCTCAGATTCCTGGGGCAGTTTGCCTGAGGGCATCCGGCGCCCCCGGACTCGCGGATCGGCCGGCCTGACACCGGCTGCGCCGCCGACTGCGGAGGCAGGTGTCTGCCGGGCTGGCCGCGGGCTTTGGACGAAGGGCAACGGGCGATGCGATTCAGCGAGTCATGGCTTCGGGAATGGGTGGACTTGGCAGAAGTGGACACCCGCGCACTCGTAGCCCAGCTAACCATGGCGGGCCTGGAAGTAGATGCAGTGGAGCCTGCGGCGCCTCCCTTCGAAGGAGTCGTGATTGGCTTGGTCGAAGCTGTCGAGCCCCACCCGGATGCCATGAAGCTGCGGGTCTGCCCTGTGGATGCCGGCCAGGGCGAGACGCTGCAGATCGTCTGCGGGGCCGCGAACGTCGCCGCGGGGATGAGGGTGCCGGTGGCCCTGGTGGGCGCAAATCTCCCCGGGGGCCTGAGGATCAAGCGAGCCCGGCTGCGGGGGGTCGAGTCCTTTGGAATGATCTGCTCCGCGGCCGAGCTGGGCCTCGCGGAGTCATCGACCGGGATCATGCCCCTCGACGCGGATGCCGCCATCGGGGAAGACCTCCGCCGCTGGCTGGGGCTCGATGACCAGTGCATCGAGCTCGATCTGACGCCCGACCGCGGGGACTGCTTGAGCCTGGCCGGGGTTGCCCGAGAGGTAGGCGTGATAAACCGCACCCCCCTGCATCCGCCGGCCATGGAGCCGGTGCCGGCCTCCCTGGAAGACTGCTTCCCCGTGCATCTCGATGCACCGACGGCCTGTCCCCGCTATGCATGCCGCGTGATCCGGGGCATCGACCCGGCCGCTGTGAGTCCGCTGTGGCTCCGTGAGCGCCTGCGGCGCAGCGGCCTGCGGAGCATCAGCCCAGTGGTCGACGTAACCAACTACGTCCTCCTGGAGCTGGGCCAGCCCATGCACGGCTTCGACCTCCGTCGGGTCGACGGTGAGATCCGAGCTCGTATGGCCCGTCCGGGTGAGCGCCTTGCACTTCTGAATGGCGAGAAGATCGACCTGCGGGACGACACCCTGGTGATCGCCGACGCACGGCGCCCCGTAGCGCTTGCGGGGATCATGGGCGGAGCGGAGACCGCGGTGGCGGAGGGGACGCGGGATATTTTGCTCGAAAGTGCCTTCTTCGCGCCAGCGGCGATCAGCGGCAAGGCCCGAAGCTACGGTCTTGCCACGGATTCCTCCCACCGATTCGAGCGGGGGGTCGACCCGCGGCTGCAGACGCAGGCCGTCGAGCGGGCGACCCGGCTCCTGCTGGACATCGTGGGCGGCCACCCAGGCCCCGTGGTGGACGTCGCTTCGAGCGCTCATCTGCCCGAGAGGCACTGGCTCCACCTGAGGCGCGAAAGGATTCGCCGGGTGCTGGGGCTCGCCCTCGACGACACGGACGTCGAAGACATCCTTGGCCGCCTGGGAATGGAGCTGCAAACGACCGAAGAAGGTTGGCAGGTGCTGCCGCCGACCAGCCGCTTCGACATCCTGCTGGAGGTCGATCTCATCGCCGAGATCGGCCGTATCCACGGCTACGACAATATCCCGGTGACCCATGGCCTGTCTGCCGCCCGTACCAAGGCTCCTCCCGAGGCCGCGCTTGACCTCGGCCGGGTGCGCGGAACCTTGGTCGGTCGCGGCTACCACGAGGTGATTACCTACAGCTTCGTGAGCCCCGAGCTGCAGGAGCTCGTTGATCCTGACGGGGCGCCCCTGGCTCTCGCCAATCCGATCTCGTCCGACATGGCGGTCATGCGCACAAGTCTTTGGCCGGGCCTGATCCAGGCCGCAAGGCAAAACCAGGCACGGCAGGAGCGCCGCGTGCGCATCTTCGAGACCGGCTTGCGATTCCGCACGGACGGCGGACCCCTCCGCCAGGAAAGCGTGCTGAGCGGTCTCGTCACCGGCACCGCCCTGCCGGAGCAATGGGGTGCGCCCAGCCGGCTCGTGGACTTCTACGACCTCAAGGCAGACCTCGATGCGGTCCTCGCAACCACCGGCGCCGCGGAGGCTTTCCGATACGTCCCCGCGGAACATCCGGCCCTGCACCCGGGCCAGACGGCCCGTGTAGAGCGCGAGGGGGATGCCATTGGCCTCACGGGGATGCTACACCCGGCCGCCGGCGTACGTCTCGACATGGACGGAAACGCCTTCCTGTTCGAGATCTCGCTGGAGGCGTTGGGGCAGGGCGTCTTGCCTGCGTTCAAGCCCCTCTCGAAGTTTCCCGCCGTGCGCCGCGACCTTGCCGTGGTTCTTCCAGAGGACGTCGAGCACCGCAGAGTGCGCGATTGTATTCTGGCCGCCGAGCCCGAACTGCTGAGGAAAATCGTGCTCTTCGACGTCTATCACGGGGAGAAGATAGATTCGGGTCTAAAAAGCCTAGCCTTGGGATTGATTTTTCAGGCGCCGTCTCAGACACTTACGGATGGGGATGTCGAGGGGGCGGTCGCCCGGGTCCTCGCCCGGCTCGGGGACGAACTTGGGGCACGATTGAGGGATTGATTTATGGCACTAACGAAGGCCGACATGGCTGAGCACCTGTTCGACGAGCTCGGGCTGAACAAGCGCGAGGCGAAGGATATCGTGGAGATGTTCTTCGAGGAGATCCGCGCGGCCCTGGAGAAAGGCGAACAGGTCAAGCTCTCTGGGTTCGGAAACTTTGATCTGCGTGAGAAGAACCAGCGCCCCGGCCGCAACCCGAAGACAGGGGAGGAGATCCCGATCACCGCCCGCCGGGTAGTCACTTTCCGTCCGGGACAAAAGCTGAAATCGCGAGTGGAAGCCTATGCTGGAAGCGACCAGTAGCGCCGAGCTGCCCCCTATCCCCGGCAAGCGTTACTTCACCATTGGCGAGGTCAGCGAGCTGTGTGGCGTCAAGCCGCACGTGCTTCGTTACTGGGAGCAGGAGTTCCCCCAGCTCAAGCCGGTCAAGCGTCGCGGGAACCGCCGCTACTACCAGCGGCACGATGTGCTCATGGTGCGGCAGATCCGCAACCTGCTCTACGAGCAGGGGTTCACCATCGGCGGCGCGCGCCAGCAGCTGTCGGGCGAGGGCGCCAAGCAAGACCTCTCCCAAAGCCATCAGATCATCCGGCAACTGCGCATGGAGCTTGAGGAAATTCTCCATATCCTCAAGCGGCAGCCCTGAAGCATGACTGCCGAGGATCAGTACTGGTGGGGGCCTGTGGCCCATAAGAGCAAATAGCTTTTGCAGAAAGGGGGAAACGACCGAAATCGCTCTTGGCAACGGGTCCGCGCGCTCCTCAGCCAACCTTTTCCACTCCAGTCTCCTAATCCCCGTACTCGGTCAGCTACATAAGAGGGCGGTTCATGCTTCAGGGCTGACCTGGATGCGTGGCATTTGGACCGGCGGGGGGCGACACGCTATATTAAAATGCTGCCCGGCGGCCAAGTCGGACCGACACGGAGGACGGTTTGCAGAGGCGTTAGCGTCTTTGCCCGGCCCGATAGCGGCCCCCCTGCTGCCAATATTGTGCTGCCTCTGATCCGAGCTCGGGGCTCGCAGACGCAAGCAGATGGGTGCTGCGCCGGAGGGCGAGGGGTCGCCCAGGGGTTTGCCAGGAAGCAAAGTCAAGACATCGGTAATAGCGGAAACCGATGCGGTAGTCGGTGGGGGGAAGCCAGATTCCAGCCGCCGGAGGCTTGAGAGACAGCGAACATGCAAGTATCAGTGGAAACCGGGGAAGGGCTGGAGCGGCGAATGACGGTCGGATTGCCGGCCGATAGCATCGAAGCGGAGGTCGACAAACGTCTCCAGCAGCTGGCGCGGACCATCCGCATGCCCGGCTTTCGTCCGGGAAAGGTGCCCGTGAAGGTTCTTCGGCAGCGCTACGGCGGGCAGCTGCAGCAGGAGGTCTTCGGCGATCTGGTCAAGTCGAGCTTTGCCCAGGCGGTGGACCAGGAGCATTTGCGGCCGGCGGGGGCCCCTCGAATTGAGCCTCAGATCTATGAGGCAGAGGGGCGTTACGGTTACACTGCAGTCTTCGAGGTGCTGCCTCAGTTCGAGCTCGGGTCCTTGCAGGGTGAGACGATCAAGCGGCCGGTCGCCGAGGTGGCGGAGAGCGATGTGGATGCCATGATCGAGCGGCTGCGGCTGCAGCGCCGGTCCTGGGCCCCGGTAGAGCGTCCGGCCCGGGAAGGCGATCGTGTCTCCATCAGCTATGGCGGTACGGTCGGCGGAGAGGAGCTGCCCGCGGGGAAAGGGGACAACGTCTACGTCGAGCTGGGGGCAGGGCGCATGATTCCAGGCTTTGAGACCGGGCTGATCGGCGTGCAGGCGGGGGAGGATCGTCAGCTTGACCTGGTCTTCCCCGAGGACCATCGGTCGGAAGAGCTGAAGGCCAAGTCGGCCCAGTTCGAGGTGCACATTGGCGCGGTGGAAGAGCCTGTGCTGCCGGAGGTCGACAAGGAATTCGCACGGGCGTTCGGTGTCCGAGACGGCGATCTTGCCCGCTTTCGGCAGGATGTTCGCGAGAACATGGAGCGTGAGCTCAACCAGCGCATCAAAGGCCGCATCAAGGAGCAAGCGATGGATATCCTCCTCGCGAAGAACCCTATCGATTTGCCCATGGCTCTGGTGCGCCAGGACATCCGCGTCCTGAAGGAGCAGACCCTGAAGGAGCAGACGAGGCAAGGCGCGAGCGGAGCCAAATTCGAGCTGCCGGACAGTCTGTTCGAGAAATCTGCCCGGCGGCGGGTCGCCCTGAGGCTGGTGATCGCAGAGGTGGTCCGAGTCAATGGCATGAAGGTTGACCCCGAACGTGTTCGGGCCGCGGTGGAGGACTTGGCCGCCAGCTATGAGGATCCGCAGGAGGTCGTTGACTTCTACTATAAGGACCGGGAGCACCTGGCCTCCGTTGAATCCCTCGCGCTGCAGGACCAGGTCGTAGACTGGGTTTTGAGCCAGGTGGCAGTCGAGGACGAGTCCGCCAGTTTTCAGCAGCTGACGGACGCCGGTTAGCCCGCTCCGCCCAACGTGCAGTGAGAGTGAATCGAGAGGCCACAATGAGCAAGCTTTCCGGGAGTACGGAGTTTGATCCGAAGGCTCTGGGGCTGGTGCCGATCGTCATCGAGCAGACGGCCCGCGGTGAGCGCTCGTTCGATATTTACTCCCGCCTGCTGAAGGAGCGCGTCGTTTTCATCGTTGGGCCGGTGGAAGATCACATGGCGAACCTGGTGGTCGCCCAGCTGCTGTTTCTGGAATCGGAAAATCCCGACAGAGACGTGCACCTCTATATCAACTCGCCGGGGGGCTCAGTGACTGCCGGCCTGGCGATCTACGACACCATGCGTTTCATCCGGCCGGACGTCAGCACCATGTGTATCGGGCAGGCGGCGAGCATGGGCGCCCTTCTGCTCGCCGGCGGCGGCGCCGGCAAGCGTTATTGCCTGCCGCACTCCCGCATGATGATTCACCAGCCGCTCGGCGGATTCCAGGGCCAGGCAACGGACGTGGACATTCATGCCCGGGAGATTCTGCATATCCGCGACCAGCTCAACCGTATTCTTGCGCACCACACGGGGCAGCCGGTGGAAAAGGTGGCGGAGGACACGGAGCGTGACCGCTTCATGGGCGGTGAGGCTGCCGTGGAATACGGCCTGATAGACAAGGTGCTGGAGCAGCGAGGGCCTTCGGTAGCTACCTGAGAGGTTGCCCTGAAAGTCGCGCGCAGCGCGCTCCGCATCTCCTTCGCCCTCTGGGAGGGGGACGGGTGAGGGAAACGCTCATGGTGGCAGCGCCTTACATTTGCCGGGGTGGCGTTGACGCCATGGCCGTTAGCGGGCCGATGGGCGCACGAAGCCGCGGCTTCGTAAGGTCGTTCAAGGGGCGCCAGGGGATTCGGGAATGTGGAGCTTGCCCGATTTCCTCCGTCGTCGCTGCCTTGCCATCTCTCGGCAAACGGTTATGATTAACTCCACCCCACGGCGGACGGCGCGCAGCCGCTGATCCGGGACGATCCTGCGGAGATCCAGACTGCGATGAGTGGCAGCAACCACGGCAAGGGCGACGACGGCAAGCTTCTCTACTGCTCGTTCTGCGGCAAGAGCCAGCATGAGGTACGCAAGCTCATTGCCGGTCCCTCCGTGTTCATCTGTGACGAGTGTGTCGAGCTCTGCAACGACATCATTCGCGAAGAGATGCAGGATGGCATCGGGGACGCGACGAGCAAGCTGCCGAAGCCTCGCGAAATCCACGACATCCTGGATCAGTACGTCATCGGCCAGGAGCAGGCCAAGAAGGTTCTGTCGGTTGCGGTCTATAACCACTACAAGCGGCTCGAGACCACCGGCGCCAAAGAAGAGATCGAGATCGCCAAGAGCAACATCCTGTTGATCGGCCCGACCGGCTCGGGTAAGACGCTTCTGGCCGAGACCTTGGCCCGGCTGCTGAACGTGCCCTTCACGATCGCTGATGCCACGACCCTCACCGAGGCGGGATACGTTGGAGAGGACGTCGAAAACATCATCCAGAAGCTGCTGCAAAAGTGCGACTACGACGTTGAGAAGGCCCAGACCGGGATCGTCTACATCGACGAGATCGATAAAATCTCCCGCAAATCGGATAATCCGTCGATCACTAGAGACGTGTCCGGGGAAGGCGTTCAGCAGGCCCTGCTGAAATTGATCGAGGGCACCATCGCGTCGGTGCCACCCCAGGGTGGGCGCAAGCACCCGCAGCAGGAGTTCCTCCAGGTCGACACCGCGAACATCCTGTTCATCGTGGGCGGGGCGTTCGCCGGTCTGGAGAAGGTGATCCGTAACCGCTCGAAGAAGGGGGGCATCGGGTTTTCGGCAGAGGTCCATAGCCAGGACGACGACAAGAAGGTCGGTCAGCTGCTCAGCGAGGTCGAGCCAGAGGACCTGATCAGGTACGGGCTGATTCCCGAGTTCGTCGGTCGTCTTCCGGTGATCGCCACGCTGGAGGAGCTTGATGAATCGGCGCTGGTCCGGATCCTGACCGAGCCGAAGAACGCACTGATCAAGCAGTACCGGCGATTGTTTGACATGGAGGGCTGCGAGCTGGAGCTACGCGAGGACGCGCTGCGGTCCATCGCGCACAAGGCGATGGACCGCAAGACCGGGGCGCGTGGCTTGCGCACCATCATGGAGCAGGTGCTGTTGGATATCATGTACGACCTGCCCTCAATGCGGAGCGTTTGCAAGGTGGTTGTCGACGGCTCGGTTATCGCTGGAGAGAACGCCCCGTTTGTGATCTACGACGGGGTCGACAAGCAGCTCGCCGTCTCCGATTGAGGGCATCGGCCCCTCAACGCGGCGTCCAGACCCGGAATACGGGCATCTCCGGCGGCTTTAGTGCCGTTGAACTACGACCGCGACGCCCTAACTATCCGGTCAACTCCACTCCAAATCCTGTCTTGTCCGCGGCATCCCGCCTGACGAAGGTGCGTGAGACCTGGTGTCCACGCGATGCGCGCCTGGGCCGAGACAACAACTGAGCACAGTTCCCCATGGGCGAGAAAGCAATCACTACCATCGCGACAACTCTTGCCGGACAAGAGGTACCGGTCCTGCCGTTGCGGGACGTGGTCGTCTATCCGCACATGGTCATCCCGCTGTTCGTCGGCCGCGAGAAGTCGATCCGGGCATTGGACAGTGCCATGGGGAGCGACAAGCAAATCTTGCTGGTGGCGCAAAAGAGCGCTGATGTGGACGACCCATCCGTCAACGACCTGCACTCGGTGGGGACCCTTGCGAACATCCTGCAGCTCCTGAAGCTGCCCGACGGCACCGTGAAGGTGCTGGTCGAGGGGAATCAGCGGGCACAGGTCGAATCTTTCGTCACCACTGCGGACGCCTTCTCCGCCGTTATCTCCCCTCTCGATGAGGAATTGGAGGCGGACGAGCGTGAGCAGGAGGTGCTCATGCGCTCGGCGGTGACCCTGTTCGACCAGTATGTAAAGCTGAACAAGAAGGTCCCGCCGGAGGTGCTGACATCCCTGTCGAGCATCGACGAGGCGAGCCGCCTGGCCGATACCATGGCCGCCCACATGTCCCTCAAGCTCGACGAGAAGCAGCGGGTGCTCGAGATGGTGAACGTCCAGGCGAGGCTGGAGCATCTGATGGGCCTCATGGAGTCGGAGAATGATGTCCTTCAGATGGAGAAACGCATCCGGGGCCGCGTGAAGCGGCAGATGGAGAAGAATCAGCGCGAGTACTATCTGAACGAGCAGATGAAGGCGATCCAGAAGGAGCTGGGTGAGCTGGAGGAGGCGCCGAACGAGATCGAGGACCTGAACAAGAGGGTCGAAGCCGCCGGCATGCCGAAAGACGTCAAGGCCAAGGCGTTGGCGGAGCTCAACAAGCTGAAGCTGATGTCGCCAATGTCGGCCGAGGCGACCGTTGTGCGCAATTACGTGGATACCCTGGTCAATGTGCCCTGGAAGAAGCGCACCCGGATTCGTAACGACATTCGTGTCGCGGAAGAGGTGTTGGAGGCGGATCACCACGGACTGGAGAAAGTCAAGGAGCGGATCCTGGAATACCTCGCCGTCCAGCAACGGGTGCGCAAGCTCAAGGGCCCGATTCTCTGCCTGGTGGGGCCGCCGGGCGTCGGCAAGACCTCGCTGGGCCACTCGATCGCCCGCGCAACCAATCGCAAATTCGTTCGCATGTCCCTCGGCGGTGTGCGGGACGAGGCGGAGATTCGGGGGCACCGGCGCACCTACATCGGGGCCCTGCCCGGCAAGATCATTCAGAATCTTTCACGGGCTGCGTCCAGGAATGCCCTGTTTCTGCTGGACGAGATCGACAAGATGGCGATGGACTTTCGGGGCGATCCCGCCTCGGCACTGCTCGAGGTGCTCGATCCCGAGCAGAATCACACCTTCAACGATCACTACCTCGAGGTGGACTTTGATCTGTCCGAGGTCATGTTCGTAGCTACCGCCAACACCCTGAATATTCCGCCGGCGCTTCTCGACCGCATGGAGGTCATCCGCCTTTCAGGCTATACGGAAGACGAGAAGGTGCGCATCGCGGAGAAGTACCTCATTCCGAAGCAGAGGAAAAACAATGGCCTCAAGGATGGGGAGGTGATCATCCGCGAGGTGACGCTGCGTGACATCATCCGCCATTACACCCGGGAGGCCGGGGTGCGCAACCTGGAGCGGGAGATCTCGAAGATCTGCCGCAAGGTCGTGAAGGACGTCCTCCTGAAGAAGCGCAGCGGCGCTGTCGTCGTGACCTCAAAGAGCCTGGAGAAGTACCTGGGCGTCCAGCGCTACCGGTATGGTCGTGCAGACGAGGTGGACCAGGTCGGCCAGGTCACCGGCCTAGCTTGGACGGAAGTGGGCGGCGAGCTGCTGCGCATCGAGTCGGCCCTGGTCTCCGGCAAGGGCAAGTTTACCTTCACGGGGCAGCTCGGCGAGGTCATGCAGGAGTCGATTCAGGCCGCCGCGACGGTGGTGCGCAGTCGGGCGGACTCGCTTGGGATCGATCCGGAGTTTCACCAAAAGTTTGACGTGCACATCCATGTGCCGGAGGGGGCCACGCCTAAGGATGGTCCAAGCGCCGGCGTCGCTATGTGCACCGCACTGGTGTCGGCGTTAACGAAGGTGCCTGTGCGTTCAAGCGTGGCGATGACGGGGGAGATAACGCTCCGCGGGGAGGTATTACCGATTGGAGGGCTCAAGGAAAAGCTTTTGGCGGCCCACCGGGGCGGCATTGAGACGGTGATCATTCCGTTGGAAAACGAGCGGGACCTGGCGGAAATTCCAAAGAACATTAAGCAAAACCTGGGCATCCGGCCGGTGCGGTGGATCGATGAGGTATTGGATATCGCGCTGGTCGAGCGCCCGGAAATGAAGGCGGCTGCTCCGGAGGAGACGCCGGGTCAGGCACCGGAGGAACGGCCTGCTCCTAAGGCAGCGAAGAAGAAGGGGACGGGTGCGCGGACGCACCACTGAGGGGATGGCGCCCAATATTGGGGGATTGGAGGGCGTCGTTGCCTGGTTTATGGGTGTATTAAAGTGACTTGTTCTATGCGCGGCTCCTCTCGGAATAGATTGGCTTCGGCATACCTGCCTTGCAGCCCAATTTTCATGCGGTTTGCTTGACAGCTGTTAGCGCGCTGGCTATAACCAGGCAACCTGAGCAGAGGGGGGATTGATACCTAATCAGTCCCGGTGCAAGTGAAGAGCGTTGGTGATTGGAGCTAAGGGGGGGATAATGAACAAGTCTGAAGTGATTGAAGCCATGGCAGAAGCCGCAGATATCTCCAAGTCGGCTGCGGCGCGCGCTTTGGACGCTTTGACGGATACCGTCGCGGCGGTGCTGAAGAAGGGTGATAGCGTTTCCCTGATAGGGTTCGGAACCTTTTCAGTGAAGGAGCGGGCCGCGCGGACCGGGCGCAATCCCCAGACAGGGGCGAGTATCAAGATTGCGGCGTCGAAGACGCCGTCATTTAAGGCTGGCAAGGGCCTGAAGGACGCTATACAATGATGGCTCGTCTTCGGGGTGCTTAGCTCAGCGGGGAGAGCATCGCCCTTACAAGGCGAGGGTCGCAGGTTCGATCCCTGCAGCACCCACCAAGCGAGCAAGGAGTGGTAGTTCAGTTGGTTAGAATACCGGCCTGTCACGCCGGGGGTCGCGGGTTCGAGTCCCGTCCACTCCGCCAGTAGATCTTAAGACGGGGTATCTTGCGAGATACCCCGTTTTCGTTTCTGGCTGTTCTGGCTCTCGATCGATTGCGTCATGCTGCAGACCATTAGAGAACGTGCACAGGGTTGGATCGCCTGGGCGATCGTGGTGCTGATCAGCATTCCTTTCGCCCTTTGGGGCATCCAGTCCTACCTGGGTATCGGCGGCGAGCCGGTGGTGGCAAGCGTCAATGGCGTGGACATTACGCAGCGGGCGTTCGATTACAAATACCGTGAGGTCCGTGCCCAACTGCGGGAGCGGCTCGGCGCCGCCTACCGTCCGGGACTCTTCGACGAGAAGACCCTTCGGGCGAAAGTTCTCGATCAGATGATCAGGGATAACCTGCTCCTGCAGGTGTCCCATGACATGGGGCTGCGTGCATCGGATCAGGAGGTGCGTGCGTTGATCGTGGCGAACCCGGCGTTCCAGAAGGACGGCCGGTTCGACGACGCCACCTACCAGCGCGCACTGCGGCTGCGCGGCATGCGTCCGCCCGAGTTCGAGAACGGCCTGCGGCAGCAGATTGTGAGCACTCAGCTTGGCCGGGCCGTGGTGGCGAGCGCGTTTGTCACAGGGAAGGAGCTGGATCAGGCGATTCGGCTCCAGGGTCAGGAGCGCAACATCAGCTACTTCATCGTGCCGAAGGATCGCTTCAAGACCGACGGCAAGCTGACCGACCAGCAGATCGATGCCTACTACCGGGCGCACCAGGCACGTTTCAAAGTCCCGGAGCGGGTCAAGCTCCAGTATCTGCTCCTGAACGCTGCGTCAATGGCACCGAAGGAGACTCCCTCGGAGGATGACCTGCGTCAGCTCTACGAATCCGAAATCGACCGCTTTACCCAGCCGGAGCGCAGGAATGTCCGGCATATATTGATTACGGTCGACCCGAATGCGGATGCGGCTAAGGCCGAGGCGGCCAAGGCGCGCATCATAGCGATCCGCAAGCGGATCGAGTCCGGGGCGGACTTTGCCGAGGTCGCGAAGGAGGTTTCCGAGGACCCAGGGTCTGCCGCTCAGGGTGGTGACCTCGGGTTCATCGAGAAGGGTCTCATGGATCCAGCCTTCGATCAGGCTGCCTTTGCGCTCAAGCAGGGTCAATTGAGTGAGCCGGTGCGCACGCGATTCGGGTATCACCTGATCGAGGTGACAAAGATCGATCCCGTCAAGGTCAAGCCCTTCGCGGAGGTCAAGGACCAGCTGCTTGCGCAGGCGAAGAAGCGGCAGTTAGAAGGGGCCTATTACGACTTGGCTGAGAAGCTGGCAAACCTCACGTTCGAGTCCCCGGACTCACTGGAACCCGCGGCCAAGGCCCTGGGACTCGAGGTTCAGACGACCGGCTGGATAGAGCGCGGCGGCGGCAAAGGTATCTTCGCGAGCCCCAAGGTGATTGCGGCCGCGTTCAGCGATGATGTGCTCGAGGACCGGCACAACAGCGAGGTGATCGAGCCCGAACGCAATGCTCAGGAGTCGATCGTCCTGCGGCTTGTGGATCATGAAGACGCGACTGTGAAGCCCCTCGAAGCGGTTCGAGAGCAGGTCGTCGCGAACCTGCATGATCAAGAGGCTACCGAAGCGGCCAAAGCCGCGGCGGGCAAGCTGACCGAGCAGCTCAGGGCCGGTGGGAAGATGACGCAAGTCGCCTCCGGTTACGAGCTCAAACAGCCGGGGCTCGTCACCCGGACAAAGGCGGATATCCCCTCCGCCGTGCTCGAGCGCGCCTTCCGGCTGCCGCGCCCGCAAGAGGATCGTCCAACATATGGAAGCGCCTTGTTGGCCCACGGGGATGTCGCGGTGGTCGGCGTAACGGGTGTCGTGGACGGTTCGCCGAGCGCCTTGGGTCAGGCTGCACGCGACCAGGAAGGCAGGGAGCTGGCGCAGGCGATCGGCAGCCATTACTACGACGACGTCGTGGAGGACTTGGTGAGCCGCGCGAAGATCACCCGCAAGGCGGTCGTGGAGTCGGGCGATTGAGCTGCCGCGGAGTGCCTGGTCTCAGCCCAGGCCGCGACCACTGGTCTTCGCTCTCTGGGGGCGCATCTCTCGTGGGTGCCGGGCTCGGTGTCGGTCGGGCGGATGTCAGCGATCCTGGCCTCTTCCCGACCACCATCTGCAAGCCGACCTGTACCGGCTCCGTCTGTATCTCTCCCCGGGGCGCAGGCTCAGCTGAGGCCCAGGATATTGAAGCCGGTATCCACGTACATGATGTCGCCGGTGATGCCGCTTGCGAGGTCGGAGCATAGGAACGCGGCGGCGTTGCCGACCTCGTCGATGGTGACCGTTCGCCGCAGGGGGGTGTCCCTCTCTACCTGCTTCAGCATCGAGCGGAAGTGCGAGATGCCTGATGCCGCGAGGGTGTGGATCGGCCCGGACGAGACGGCGTTGACCCTGGTGCCCTGCGGGCCGAGGGATGCCGCCAGGTAGCGGACGTTGGCCTCCAGGCTCGCCTTGGCGAGCCCCATGACGTTGTAATAGGGGACGGCGCGCACGGATCCGAGGAAGGTCATGGTGAGCAACGCGCCGTTGCGGCCCTCCATCAGGCGCCGGCTGGCTTTGGCAAGGGCGCAAAAGCTGTAGGAGGAGATCTCGTGGGCAGTAATGAAGCCTTCTCGGGTCAATCCGTCCACATAGTCGCCTTGTAGCTCGTGTGCCGGGGCGAATGCGATAGAGTGGACGATCGCGTCCAGTCCGTCCCAGCGCTCCCCCAGCTCCGCAAACAGGTGGGCAATCTCCGCGTCGCTGCTGACGTCCATGGGCAGAGCGATCTCCGATCCTAGCTTGGCGGCGAATCCCTCTACCCGTGTCTTGAGCTTGTCGTTCTGGTACGTGAGGGCGATCTCAGCGCCCTCGCGACGCATCGCCTGGGCGCAGCCCCAGGCAATGGAGCGATTGCTCGCCAGGCCCGTGATCAGAATACGCTTGCCTTGTAGAAACCCCATGGGTATCAGCTCTCCGTTTCATCAAGTGTCGCGCAATGTGTCGGCATCTGTCCGACTCGCCGCCGCAGGAAGATCGAGGCCCAGGCGAGCTAGGAACAATACAGAAACTTGGCGGCGCGCAAAAGAAGAATCGACGTCGCTAATGGCGGTCGAGGTGGACACCGCTTGTACTCCGAGGGACGCGCAAGGGCAGCGGGTGTCGCCGCTGACAAGGCCCCGCGCGAGGTGCGAACATTAACGGCCCAACGCCGGAGCAACATTATCCAAAGTGGCAGCGAGGTGAAAGGTCGCTCAACGCCATGGATCCGGGGGGCGCGGCTGCCCGCTCTGTTGGCCGCTGCAGCCTTCGTCATCCTGACCGCCGGCTGCGGCGACAGGCCCTGGAACGATCCCTATCCATCGAGCCGGGCGGCTGCCAACATCCTTTACAGCTCCTTCGAGGAGCGGCCGAAGCATCTGGACCCGGTGCGCTCCTACAGCGCCAACGAGTACGTGTTCCTGGCCCAGGTCTACGAGCCGCCGCTGCAATATCACTTTCTGTTGCGACCCTACCGCCTCGTGCCCCTCACGGCGACCAAGGTGCCGGTACCCCGGTATTTCGACGCCGCCGGGAAGGCGTTACCGCAGGATGCCCCCCCGGACCGGATCGTGGTCAGTGAGTACCTGATCCGCATCAAGCCCGGGATTCGGTTTCAGCCGCACCCCGCCTTTGCGAAAGATCAGGCCGGACGATATCGCTATCAGGTGCTCACCCCCAGCGACCTCGACGGCATCAACGTGCTGTCCGACTTTGCAGAGCGCGGAACCCGGGAGCTGACGGCTGAGGATTACGTCTATCAGATCAAGCGACTCGCGGTGCCCTGGCTGCAGTGCCCGATCGCCGGCGTGATGCAGGACCACATGCAGGATTTCAAGGAGTTGACGGCGCGCATCAAGGCGGCGGCTCCGCGAGTGCCCGCCGGTGAGGCGCGTCCGTTTCTGGATCTGCGGGCGATCCCCTTTTCCGGCGCCGAGGTGGTGGACCGCTACAGCTATCGGATCCGCATCAAGGGCAAGTATCCCCAATTCATCTACTGGCTCGCGATGCCGTTCTTCGCGCCCATGCCCTGGGAGGCGGATCGCTTTTACAGCCAACCCGGGATGAGCCAGCGCAATGTCGTTCTCGACTGGTACCCCGTTGGAACAGGCCCGTTCATGCTGAGCGAGAACAATCCGAATCTGCGCATGGTCCTGGAGCGCAACCCGAGCTTCCACGGCGAGCGCTATCCCTCGCAGGGGATGCCGGAGGACCGGGCCGCGGGTCTCCTGGCCGATGCCGCGCGGCCTTTGCCCTTCGTGGACCGTGCCGTTTACAGTCTGGAGAAGGAGAGCATTCCTTATTGGAACAAATTCCTGCAGGGCTACTACGACAGCTCCGGTATCTCCTCGGACGCCTTTGATCAGGCTATTCGGTTCAGCGCCCAGGGGGAAGCGACCCTGACCCCGGCTATCGAGGCGAAAGGGATCAAGCTGTCGACGGCCGTGCAGACCTCCGTCCTTTACCTGGGGTTCAACATGCGGGATCCGGTGGTTGGGGGTGACTCGGAGCGCGCCCGGTTGCTCCGCCGGGCCGTCTCGATCGCAGTGGACTTCGACGAGTACATCTCCATCTTCGCCAACGGGCGCGGGGTGGCTGCGCAGGGACCGCTACCAGCGGGCATCTTCGGATACCGCCGGGGCGAGAAGGGAATCGATCCCTACGTGTACGAATGGCGTGACGGCCGTCCTGTGCGGCGCAGCGTGAGAGAGGCGCGTGCCCTGCTTGCGCGGGCCGGCTACCCCGGAGGCCGAGATCCGGCGACCGGTCAGGCCCTGACCCTTTACTTCGACACCACTGCCACCGGACCGGACGATGCAGCACGTCTCAACTGGTTCCGCAAGCAGTTTGCGAAGCTCGACATCCAGCTCGTGGTGCGGGCCACGGACTACAACCGCTTCCAGGAGAAGATGCGGGAGGGGACGGGCCAGCTCTTCATGTGGGGCTGGAACGCGGACTACCCTGATCCGGAGAACTTCTTTTTCCTGCTGTACGGTCCCAACAGCAAGGTGGATGGAGGAGGGGAGAACGCCGCCAACTACTCGAACCCCAAGTTCGACGCCCTGTTCGACCATATGAAGAACATGGACGACGGGCCGGCGCGCCAGGCGGTCATCGATCAGATGCTGGAGATCGTCCGCCGGGATGCTCCCTGGATCTGGGGCTTCTACCCCAAAGCCTTCGTGCTTCATCACGCCTGGCTCTTCAACGCCAAGCCGAACCTCATGGCGAACAATACCCTCAAGTACCTGCGGCTCGACCCGCGGGAGCGCGAGCGCCTTCGGGATCGGTGGAACCAGCCGATACTCTGGCCCCTATGGCTTCTGGGTGTCGTCCTCCTGCTCGCCGCAGCGCCCGCGGTCTACATCGTCCGCCGGCGTGAGCTGAGCGATGCGCGCGGGGAGCTGCGGCGGAGAACAAGGGGGCCCGGACCGTGACCGCCTACATCATTCGCCGCCTGCTCTACGCGATCCCCATCCTCATCGGGGTGAATCTGATTACCTTCTTGCTCTTCTTCGTCGTGAGCTCGCCTGACGACATGGCACGCATGCAGCTTGGGCTGAAACGGGTCACGCCGCAGGCCATCCGGACCTGGAAGGAGGATCACGGCTACGACAAGCCGCTGCTCTACAACGCGCGGGCGTCGAGCCTCAGCAAGGTGACTGACACCATCTTTTTCCAGAAATCCGTCAAGCTCTTTGCCTTCGACTTCGGCTCTTCCGACAGCGGGCGCGACATCGGCTATGACATCTCCCGGCGCATGTGGCCGAGCTTAGCCATTGCAGTGCCGGTGCTCCTGGTGGGCCTGCTGGTGAATATCAGCTTCGCGCTCTTCGTCGTCTTCTTCCGGGCAACCTACATCGACTTCGGAAGCGTGGTCCTGTTGGTGGCCATGATGTCCATCTCGACCCTCTTCTACATCATTGGCGGGCAGTATCTGCTGAGCAAGGTCCTCCACCTGGTGCCCATCTCCGGCTACGACACGGGGCTGGCCGCCTGGAAGTTCCTCATCCTGCCCGTCATCGTGAGCGTCACGGGGGGCATCGGCACAGGGACCCGCTGGTACCGCACCCTCTTTCTGGAGGAGATCGTCAAGGATTATGTCCGCAGCGCCCGGGCAAAGGGCCTGAGCGAGCGCCTGGTCCTGTTTCGCCATGTGCTGAAGAACGCCATGATCCCGATCCTGACCGGCGTGGTCGTGGTGCTGCCCTTGCTCTTCATGGGGAGCCTCATCACCGAGTCCTTCTTCGGCATCCCGGGTCTGGGCAGCTATACCATCGATGCGATCAACAACCAGGACTTCGCCATCGTGCGCGCGATGGTGTTTCTCGGATCGGTGCTCTACATCTTTGGCCTGCTGCTGACGGATCTGTCTTACACCCTGGTGGATCCCCGCGTTCGATTGAGCTGAGGGAAGAGCATCTTGCCCGTCATCCTCTGGACCGACGCCCTCATCTACCTGCTGCTGGTGCTGGCGGCTGGGTTCGGCGTCTACGCGTCGCGCCACGCGCATCTGCGCGCCCCCTGGGGGCGGGTGGCCCGGAGCCGGGTGGCGGCCGCCGCGGCCGTGGTGCTCGGCTCTTACGTTGTCATCGGCCTGTTTGACACCGTGCACTTCCACCCGGCGGAGGGCCGGAATGGATCCTCCGGTCAGAC
>Ga0210085_1000392_pt1 | contig 18536 bp, 16 predicted proteins | sample China_Galinas_PW_5_FD_184866 | JGI IMG/M metagenome (GOLD analysis project Ga0210085, IMG submission 184866) | Wetland microbial communities from San Francisco Bay, California, USA, that impact long-term carbon sequestration - China_Galinas_PWC_D1... | ecosystem: Environmental > Aquatic > Marine... | reverse complement strand
CTGCCGCAGATCCGCTTCGCAGCGGCGATCGTCGAGGGCTGGATCCGTCGTACCTGGCAGGTCGGCAGGCCGCGGTCGAAGATCTTGCCGCCCTTGTTGATCCCGATCGCGATCTGGCGCAGCTGCGCCGGCGGGTCGCTGCCGTCGGTCGTGGCGAAGCCGCTGTCGACCGTGACCGATACCGGCGCGGTCCCGGTGCGCGGTAGGGACTTCGGCACGATCCCGCCGTTGAAGGAGACGACCAGGTTGCCCTCGATCTTCTTCTCGGCCTGCGCGGCGCCGGCCGCGCCGAGCGCGAGCAGCAGCGCCAGCGCGAACAGGCCGGCGGTTTTCAAGCTAGATGAACCTCGAGGAGTCGATCCGGCATTCCCTGAAGCCGAAGGCGATCACCGTGTTGTTGGCCCGGTTGTTGTTGCGGTTGAGATTCACCGCCAACTTCTGCGCCTTGAACTTATTGTTCGACTTGAGCGCCTTGCCGATCAGCTGCAGGTAGGCCTTCTCCTTGAGCAGGTAGCGGAACCACTGGTTCAGCTTGGCCGTATCGCCCCCCGGTTTCGGCAGCCTGCCCATCTGGCGGATGCTGCGGGCGAGCGCCCCGGACGCGCGGATGAAGCGCTTGCCGGCCGGGGTCAGCCGTCGCTTCTGCACCTGCCGTTTGACCCCCTTGAGGATGCGTGAGTTCGCCTTGCCGTTGGCTGCGCAGATCGGCTCGAGCCGTTCGACGTATTCGCCCCGGGTCAGTTCGCCCTCCGCCCCGATCGCGACCGGGACGGCGACGAGCAGCGCCAGCACAGCGGCCAGCACGAGCCTGGGCAGAGACGACGACCTCACTGAGCTTCCCACCTGATCAACCCTCCTGTTTACGCAGACCGGCCGGGGCGTGCCGATGCCCGCCCCGGGTGCCCCTGTCCGAAACCCGAAGACAAAAAATACACGACTCCCAGAGGCGCTCTCTAGCCTTAACCCGCGCGGGAGCCGTGAAGATCGATCTTCGGCAGGATTTTCTCCAATGGTTTGGGCAGCCACCAGACTCGGTCGCCGAGTAGCAGCATCAACGCCGGCAGCAGGACGATGCGGACGACGGTCGCGTCGAGCAGCACCGCGACCGCGAGCCCGGTCCCGAGCTGGCTGACCAGAGCGACGTCGGCGCCGGCGAAGACGATGAACACGGCCATCATGATCGCCGCCGCGCCGGTGATCACCCGCGCGGTCTTCTCCAGGCCGAAGACGATCGCCTCCTCGTTGGAGGCGTTGTTCTCGTGGTGCTCGCGCATCCGCATCAGCAGGAAGACGGCGTAGTCGATCGAGAGGCCGAAGACGATGCCGAAGATCCCCGCGGCGCCGATTGCGTCGACATAGGTATGGCCGCCCAGCGGCCAGCCCGCCGGCACCTCGAAGAGCAGCGTGAGCACGCCGAATGCGACCGCGACGGTGACGAGGTTGAGCGCGACCGCGATCGCCGCCAGCAGCACGGCTCGCAGGACGACGACGAGGATCAGGAAGGTGGCCAGGGTGATCACCGCGATCATCAGCGGCACCCGCTCGGAGATCGCGTCGCTGTAGTCGATCAGCTGCGCCGCCCCACCGGCGACTCCGGTCGTCGTCCCGCTCGCCGCGGCCAGCCCGGCCGCGTCCTCGCCCAGGCGCGCGTTCAGCGTCCGCGAGCCGTCGGTGTTGAAGGTGTAGCGGGGGATCACGACCATCTGCGCCGCCTGGCCGCCGCGCTCGAGGTCGACGATCTCGGCCGCCGCCTCGCGTTCGCGCTCGGGCGCGCCCTGCAGGGCGGAGAGGACGAAGTAGCCGGAGTCGAAGATCCCCGGCGAGGAGCGCCGGAGCCGGTCGAGTTTGCGCCCGGCGCGCCCGGCGCTGACGCTGACCTCGACGTTGGCCCGCCGCAGTCCTCGCTGCAATGGCTCGGAGCGGCGGAAGCCCTCGCTCAGGTTTGTTTCCAGTGCCCCGGCTCCGCCGGTCAGCTGGCCGAGGCCGTCGACGAGCTGGGCGGCGCCGTCGCGCAGCTGCTCGAGGCCGCCGGGCAGATCGCCCGCCCCGGCCGAGAGCCGTTCGATGCCCTGCTGCAGCTTGCGGTTGCCTTCGGTCAGCCTGACCTCGCCGTCGTGCAGCCGCCTGGCGAGGCTATCGACCCGTTGCGCGTCATTGCGGGCGATCGCCAGCGTCTGTACCAGCCGTTCGGCTTCGCGCAGCTCGAGCTCGACGCTCGGGTCGCCTGCTGCGCGCTGCTTCAGGCTCGCACGCAGGCTGCGTGCTTCCTCGAGCGCCCGATCGCGCACGCGGTCGAGCAGCGCGCCGGTGTCGCCTTCCAGCGAGAGCGTGCCGAGCTGCGCTTCCTGCTGCGCCTCGGTCAGCCGCTTCGAGCCGTCCTCGAGTCGCGCCACCGCGGCGGTCGCTTCTTCGGCTCCCGCCGCCGCTTTTGCCAGCCCCGCTTCGAGTTCGGCCGCGCCCTCGCCCGCCCGGCCCGAGCCGGTTGCGAGCAGGCCGGCGCCGTAGCTGGCCTTGGAGATGCCTTCGCGCAGCTGCCTGACCGCATCGGTGGCGCCGCCGAGCCGCTTGCCGAGCTTCTTCAGTTCCTTCGGCGTCGCCTCGCCGCGTTCGGCCAGCAGGTCGTTGCCTCCCTTGCGCAAGCGCCGCGCCTCGGGCCGGATCCGGGCCGGCCCGATCACCGCCTGCACGCCGGGGTCTGCGGCGATCCGCCGTTGCCAGCGGCTCAGCGCGGCGAGCTTGCGCGGCCCGGTGATCGGCCCATCCTCGGAGACGGCGACGAGCACGAAAGGCGCTTCCCAGCCCGGCCCGGTCGCGGCGGCGATCGTCTCCGCGTCCTTCCGGGCCGGGTTGTCCTCCGGTAGCTGCTCGGCCGACGGCGGCCCTGTCTGCAGGGCGAGCACCGGCGCCGCGAACAGCAGCAGCAGGCCCCCGATCAGCAGTGCCGCCAGCAGCGGCCGGGCGAGCGCGCCGCGGACCAGAGTCATCAGCCTGCCGCCGTCGGCGCCGCCGCCGATCCGCCAGCGGTCGATGTTGTCGCCGATGAGGACGAGCAGCGAGGGGCCGATCAGCGCCGCGACGACGACGCTGATCGCGGTGACGAGGATCGCCGTCCCGGCGAGTGAGACCAGCAACGTGCCCGGCATCACGAAGAGCAGCGAGATCATCGCCAGGAAGAGGGTCGAGCCGGCGAAGGCGGTGGTGCGCCCGGCCGTGCGCCGGGTCATCCGCGCCGCCTCCAGCGGCGCCGCCCCGGCTTCCAGCTCCTCGCGGAAGCGCGAGACCATCAACAGCGCGTAGTCGACGCCGAGTGCCAGGCCCATCATCGAGCAGACGGTCAGGGCGAAGCCGTCGATCGCGATCCAGTTGGCGGCGATCGCGAGCACGCCGCGGGCGGAGATCACGGTCACCGCGCCGAAGGCGAGCGGGATCGCGGCGGCGACCGGCGAGCGGAAGACGAGCAGCAGGACGAGGAGCAGGAAGGGGACCGCGATCAGCTCGGCCCGCTCGGTCGAGGCGAAGGTCTCGTCCTGCAGCGCTCGCAGCAGGCTGGCGAAGCCGGACTGGGTCGCGCGTACCGGCGAGTCGATCTTCTCGTCCAGAGTCTGTTCGAGATAGGGGACGGTCTCCTCGACGGCTCGCTCGGAGTCGACGTGGAAGTCGACCAGGATCAGTGCCTTGCGTGGCCCCGGGCGCAGGCGCTCGACACTGCCCTTGTCCCACGGCGAGACGGTCGAGACGGAGGGGTCCTCGCGCAGAGTGCGGATCAGGCGGGGGCCCTGGCGGTCGAGCGCCTGTGGCGGCCCCTGTAGCAGGATCGCGAAAGGGGCAGAGTCGCCGAAGTGCTCTTCGACCAGCTTCCCGGCGCGGTCGGACTCGGTGCCGGCGATGCCGATCGAGACCGGCCGCAGCTGGTCCTTGACGCCGCGGCCGGCGATCGCCAAGGCGACGATCGCGACGATCGCGACGACAAGAACCCTCCCTGGGCGGCGCAGCGTCACCCGAGCAAAGCTAACGGACGGCCAAGGCAATAAACTGCGCGGCCGTTCGGTGGCAGAGATTGGCTGACGAGGCGAACAAGCGAAACGGAGCCGAGGGCGCGAGCCCGGCGGAGCGGGCGAAGCCCGACCCTCCCGGCTACTTCGAGGGCGAGTCGATGACCCGCCGCCGCGCCTTCACGGTCGCCTCGCAGGCGCTCGGCGGCGTCGCCGGGGCGGCGATCGTGCTGCCCGCGGTGGGCTTTGCCGTGGCGCCGATCTTCCACCGCGGCAAGGAGCGCTGGGAGGCGGTCGGCCCGGTCGGCGACTTCGTCGAGGACACCTACCGCCAGGTCGTCTTCACCGAAACCCCGGGAATCGGCGACGCCGGCAAGACGACCGCCTACGTCCGCAAAGGCTCGAAATCGCTTGGCGAGAACCCGAGCGAGATGATCGCTGTCTCCAACCGCTGCGCCCACCTCGGCTGCCCGGTGCGCTTCGTCGAGGCGGCCGGCAACTTCATCTGCCCCTGCCACGGCGGCGTCTACGACTTCGTCGGCAAAGTCATCGGCGGCCCGCCGGTGCGGCCGCTCGACCAGTTCCAGGCGCGGATCCGCAACGGCCAGGTCGAGCTCGGCCCGCGCTTCAGCGTCACCTCGCAGCTGGAGCCGGTGCGCGCCCGCGACCCGGGCGAGTTCACCGGCGGCATCTGGGAATATCTGTACCCGCCCCGCCCATCCACCTTCCCGCCGCCGAGCGGCTGATCGATAGGCGACGATGAAACTCGACTCGCTGATACCCGCCCCGCTGCGCAAACCGGCCAAGCCCGGCGAGGGCAACGGCGCCAAGGGCGCGGCTCCGGCCGACCTCAAGACCTCCCCGCCGGAGCGCCAGTCCGACGCAGCCAAGCTCGGCGACAAGGCCAAGGAGGCGCCTGCCGACGTCCTCGCCTGGGTCGACCAGCGCACCGCGGCATCGGGCTTCCTCACCGGGATGCTCTTCCGCAAGGTGCCGAAGGGGACCAACTGGTTCTACACGCTCGGCTCGGCGACGCTCTTCGCCTTCATCGCCCAGGCCCTGACCGGCGTCTTCCTGGCGATGTTCTACACCCCCTCGACGACCCAGGCCTACGCCTCGATCTCGCACATCAACAACGAGGTCTTCCTCGGCACCTTCGTGCACGGCATGCACAAGTGGGGCTCGAGCGTGATGGTGATCCTGATCTTCCTCCACATGGGGCGGACCTTCTTCTTCGGCGCCTACAAGTACCCGCGCGAGCTCAACTGGGTGATCGGCGTCGTGCTGCTGATCCTGACGATGACGATGGCCTTCACCGGCTACCTGCTGCCCTTCGACCAGCGCTCCTTCTGGGCCTCGGTTGTGGGCATCAACATCAACGGCACCGGCCCCGTCGTCGGGCCCTATCTGAGCGACTTCCTGCGCGCCGGCCCGGAGCTCGGGGCGACCACGCTCTCGCGCTTCTACGCGATCCACATGCTGCTCATCCCCGGCGCGCTGATCGCCCTGATCGGCGCCCACATGTATCTCGTCGTCAAGCTCGGCACCACCGCACCGCCGTGGGTCAGGGCCGACCGGCCGAAAGCAGCAAGGGCCAAGTCCCAACTGAACGGTGGCGGACGATGAAGCCACGTGACAAGCAGGCATATCTCGAGGAGTACGAGCTGCTGAAGAAGAAGGGCAAGCCCTTCTTCCCCTACGCGGTGATGAAGGACTCGGCGATGGCGCTGCTCGTCGTCGGCGTGATCATCCTGATGTCGGTCGTCCTCGGCGCCGAGCAGGGCCCCAAGGCCGACCCGACGACGACGACCTACGTGCCCCGCCCCGAGTGGTACTTCTTCTTCCTCTTCGAGCTCCTGCGCGTGATCAAACCGCCGGAGCTGGTCCCGATCGCGACGATCGGGATCCCGACGATCTGCATGGTCCTGCTCCTCCTGCTGCCCTTCTACGACCGCGGCCCGGAGCGCAACCCGGCGCGGCGCCCGATCGCCACCACCGCGGGCGTGCTGACGATCATCGCGATGGCCTACCTGACCTTCCTCGGCGCGACCGCCGGCTCGCCGACCGAGATCGAGATGGAAGTCGCGCCTCAATACGAGGCGGGCAAGGAGGTTGCGGCCGGCGCCGGCTGTCTGGCCTGCCACAACATCGGCGAGAACGGCAACCACGGCCCGGGGCCGGAACTGACCCACATCGGCTCGCGGATTCCGCGCGCGGCGATCGTCCGCTCGCTCGAAATCGGCCCGGGTATCATGCCCTCCTTCCGCGACCTGCCTCCGAAAAAGCTCGAAGAGCTCGCCGATTTCCTCGCCTCACTCGACTAAGCCGTCCCGGGACTCCGCCCAGTTCGCGGGGCAGGTCAACCGCATGTTCGACCGGATCGCCGGACGCTACGACCTGCTCAACTCGGTGATGACCGCAGGCCTGCATCACCGCTGGCGGCAGCGCGCTGCCGACCAGGCAGCGCTGAGCCCCGGGGACGCGGCGCTCGACGTCTGCTGCGGCACCGGCGACCTGGCGTTCGAGCTGGCCCGGCGTGTGCTTCCCGGCGGTCATGTGGTCGGCTGCGACTTCTCCGAGCCGATGCTCGATCTGGCACGGGAGAAGGTGGGCGAAAACGCCGCGGCGGGCGTCCGTTTCGAGTGGGCCGACGCGCTGCAGCTCCCCTACGACAGCGGTCGCTTCGACGCCGTCACCGTCGGCTTCGGCGTGCGCAACCTCTCCGACCTCGATGCCGGCCTGGCCGAGATGCGCCGGGTGCTGCGGCCGGGGGGGAGGCTGGTCATCCTCGAGATCACCCAGCCGGCGCGGCCGCCGCTGTCGACCTTCTACTCGCTCTGGTTCGATCGCGCCGTCCCGGTTCTCGGAAAGCTCGCCGGGGACCCGGAGGCCTACAGCTATCTGCCCGAGTCGGTGCGGAGCTTTCCCAGCCCGCGTGGCCTCGCCGAGAAGATGGACGCAGCCGGGCTGGAGGGGATCCGCTGGACCGTCCTCGCCGGTGGGATCATCGCGATTCACAGCGGCGTCGCGGTCGGGTGACGCGCGACTCGGCGGTTCCGCCGCCGGTCACCGCGGTCCTCGATGCCTCGAGCCGCTGGCTGCCCGCGCGGCTGGGCGAGGTCGAGCAGCTGTTGCGCGAGCAGGTCACGGGCCACGGCGAGTTGCTCGGGGGCCACGCGGCAACGACCCTCGAGGCGGGGGGGAAGCGGCTGCGGCCGATGCTGGTCCTGCTCTGTGCCGGCGAGGAGGCCGGTGAGGAGGCCGTGCGCGCGGCGGCGGCGATCGAGCTGATCCACATGGCGACCCTTGTCCACGACGACGTGCTGGACGCCGCACCGCTGCGCCGCGGCCGCCCCACGATCGCCGCCACCTCGGGTCGCGAGCGCGCGACCGCGACCGGCGACCTGCTCTTCTCCCGCGCCTTCGCCCTGCTCGCGGCGGCGGGCGACCGGCGCGCGATCGCGCTGCTTTCGAGCGCCTCGGTCGCGCTCGCCCGCGGCGAGCTGGCGCAGCGCCAGGACGCATACGACACCTCGGTCGACGAACGGCGCTACGTGGAGCGCTGCCGGCTGAAGACCGGCGCCCTGTTCGAGTGCGCCTGCCTGCTCGGCGGCGACGTGGACGCCCTCGGCGAGTTCGGCGCGGCGATCGGCCTCGCCTTCCAGCTGCTCGACGACGTGCTCGACGTCTCCGGCCCGCCCGAGCGCACGGGAAAGGCCCGCGGCACCGATTTGCTCGACGGCACCGTCACGCTGCCGCTGATCGTCGCCGGCGAGAGCGATCCGGAGATCCTCTCAGCCGACCTGCGCGCGCTCGACACGGCGGCGGCCGCGGCGCTTTGCGACCGGATCGAGGCCAGCGGAGCGCTGCGCGAGGTGCGCGGCCGGGCGCTCGAGCAGGTCGCGGAAGCCAAGCGCCGGCTCGGCACGGCCGGCTTCGATGCCGAACGGCGCAAGCTGCTCGACCTGGTCGCCGATGGCGTCGTGCAGCGCTACAGCTGAGCGCGGAAGTCGTCGGCGGTGATCAGATCGGCGGCGAGCGCGGTTGCGAACGTCTCGACGATTTCGCGCATCGTCTCGCGTTCGAGCTCCTGCAACTCGGCGGTCAGCGCCTCGGCGCCGTCGTCGAGCGCTTCGTCGAAGGCGTCGATCTCCGCCTCGCCGTGGATGCCATCGCTGCGCCACTCGCATTCGGGGCAGCGCCGCCAGAGGTGCCAGTGCCCGCGCTTGGCGGTCTGCTCCCACCGCGTCGGCTGTACCAGCCCCGAGCCGCACTCGGGGCAGACGTGAAGTCCGCTTCCGGTCTTCGTGTCTGTGCGGCTCGCGTTGTTCATTGCTCTGACTATCGAACACGCGAAGCGGCATTTTTATCCGCAGTTTCCCGCGGACCTCTCAGAAAAACCCAGAATCGGGTAGCGGCGCCCACTCTTTCGAAGCGATCCGGTCGCAGCCGGCGCCCGTTACCATGGGCCGATGCTTGGAAACGTCGGTCCCCTCGAGATAATCGTCGTCCTGATCATCGCCCTGGTGGTCTTCGGCCCCAAGCGCCTGCCTGAGCTCGGCCGCTCGCTGGGCAAGGGCATCCGCGAGTTCAAAGGTTCCGTCACCGGCGAGAACGACGATGACGAGGACGACGCACGTCCCGCCTCGCGCCCGGAGATCGAGGGCGGCGACGGCGAGAGCGCGCCCGTCGCCGAGGAGCCGGTCGCCCAGAAGCGACCGTAAACCGGGGCGACGGGAATGTCGCGCCGCGTCAGGCCGGTCTCCCACGAAGACCGCCTCAGCCTCGTCGAGCACCTCGACGAGCTGCGCACTCGCCTCGTCGTCTGCGCCGCCGCCTTCGGCGTCGCGCTGGCGCTCAGCTTCTGGCAGAACCACCTGCTGCTGGAGATCGCCTCCGGGCCGTTGCCGGGAGACAGGCAGCTGATCACCTTCGGCGTCACCGAGCCCTTCACGACGACGCTGACCGTCGCCGCCTACGGCGCGATCGTGCTCTCGCTGCCGATCGTCCTCTATCAGGCCTACGCCTACGTGCTGCCGGCGTTCAGCGACACCGAGCGTCGGGTCGCCCTGCCGATCATGCTGCTCGCCCCGGTGCTCTTCCTCGCCGGCGTCGCCTTCGCCTACTTCATCGTCATGCCGGCCGCGGTCAAGTTCCTGCTCAACTTCAATGACAGCGAGTTCAACATTCAGGTGCGCGCACGCGACTACTACAGCTTCTTCTCGACGACGATGCTCGCCGGCGGGCTTGTCTTCCAGCTGCCGCTGGCGATCCTCGCGGTCACCCGAACCGGCATCGTCAGGGTCGAGCAGCTCAGCTCCAACCGTCGCTACGCTTACCTCGCGATCGCCCTGCTCGCCGCCGCCCTCCCCGGCGTGGACCCGATCTCGATGCTGATCGAGATGGTGCCCCTGCTCGCCTTGTACGAGTTGAGTATCTTGCTTGCCCGTGCCTTCGGCAGGCCGAAGGTTGCGGGCGGCGTGGGAAACCCTTCGACCCAGGAGAGATAGGAAGCGATGGCAGAGGGCGAGCGACGGATGCTGTTTGACACGCGTGGACGCCGCAAGCACGTCATTCGCGTCGTCTACGCGGTTCTTGCTCTGCTGATGGGCGGCAGCCTCTTCCTCGTCGTCGGGCCGGTCAACATCGCCGAACTCATCGGCGACTCGAACACGACCAGCGCTTCCAAGGTGCTCGACGAACAGGTCGAGCGGCTCGAAAAGCGCGTCGTTGAAGAACCGAAGGAAGAACAGCTGCTGCTGGCGCTGACGCGGGCGCAGATCGCGGCCGGCAACGCCCAGATCGAACCGGTCGCCGAAGGCGAAGTCCCCGTCGTCGGCGCCGGCGCGCGGCAGGACTTCGAGGCCGCCTCGCAGACCTGGAACCGCTACCTGAAGCGGGCCTCTGAACCGAATGCGACCGCGGCCCAGCTCGTCGCCGGGACGTTCTTCCGCCTGGCGGAATCGAGCGCGACCGTGGGCGAAGCCCAGGAATACGTGGCGGAGGCGGCCACGGCACAGCGGATCGCAGCCGAAACCAGCCCCAGTCTCGGCTCGCTCAGCACGCTGGCCATATACGAGTACTTCAAGGGCGACTTCGCCGCCGGCAACAAGGCCACCAAGCAGGCGGCGGCGAAAGCGCCGTCCAAGTCCGAAGCCAAGCAGATCGAAGAACAGCTGGCCGAATACCGCAAGCGCGGCAAAGCCTTCGCGAAACAGAAGAAGGAAGCGGCGAAAGCGGAAGGCGAACGGGGCAAGGAAGCGCTGCAGAACCCCTTCGGCGGCTTCGGCGCCGCCGCTCCTCCGGGCGGATAGAGGCTGCGGCCTCGCGGCTCTTCGCCCGCCGCGCGCGCTTCCTATACTTGCCGGCCCCGGGCCGTTAGCTCAGTTGGTAGAGCAGGAGACTCTTAATCTCAAGGTCGTAGGTTCGATCCCTACACGGCCCATCGAACCGGACGGCTCAGCGGCGCATGCGGCAGGGCTTGAAGACGCTGCCGTAGATGACGTTGCCGTCATCGAAGGAGAAGTAGCCCTGGGTCTGCAGGATGTAGTCCGAGCAGCGGGCCGAGACGTAGCTACGCCGGGCGCCACGGAAGCTGTAGCGGCGACCTATCTTGGCGTCGATGCCGGTCAGCGCGCCGGCGCCGCCGGCGATCTCGGGGATGTCGAAGCTCGAGCGGTAGCCGTAGATGCCGCGGCGTCGTTCGATCGGCACGACGACGACATAGCTCTGAAAGACGGGAACCGCCGTCTGCGCGTGGGCGACGACTGTGATGTTGCCGTTCTGGCGCGGGCCGTTGAACAGCGTCAGCGGCGAGCGCACCTTGATCCGGCTCGCGCCGAAGCTGAGGATCGCGCCGACGTGGCCGCGGCCGACGATCGCCCCGGCGCAGCGGCTGCGCGCCTGCTTCACCGTCGTCGCCTCGATCCGGCTCGGCGCGCAGACCGGCAGCCCGGCCGTGGCCAGCCGGCCGTCGCGGTCGAATTCGACCTTGACGTGGCGCAGTGCGGGCGGCACCGAGCCGTCGGTGGTCTTGATCTCGCCGTGCCCCTGGAAGCGGATCGGCGCGTAGCTGCGCCGCGGCAGCACATGCGGCTGGAAGCCCCCGTCGGCGTGCAGCACCAGCGTCCCGACCCTGACTGTGGCAGCTCCGGCGGAGGCCGCGGCTACGGCCGCGCAGGCAGCTATCAACAGTCCCATCCCCAGTAGCCGCTTTTGCGTCATCGCCATAGAAAACCCCGTTGCCGACCAGGGTAGCGGGGTGCTAGCCGCGGGTCTACCGGCGGACCTTGCAGGGCTTGAAGACGGTGCCCTGGACGAAGCTTTCGTCCTTGAAGCTGAACTCGGCCCTCGCCTGCAGCCGTCCGTCGGCACAGTGCGCGTTGGCGAAGCTCAGCGTCCTGCCCCTGTACTTCCACTTGCGGCCGATCGTCAGCCGGCCGGACAGCGGCGAGCCGTAGTCGTTGACTATCCGGGGGAACTTGGCGACCGTTTTGAAGCCGTAGCGACCGTTGCGGATCTTCTGGATCTCGATCAGGATCACGTAGGTGGTCGGCGCCGGGTAGTCGAGGTGGGCGTGGCCGAGCACGGTCGGGTTGCCGTGGCGCCGCGGGCCGTTGAACAGGGTCAGCGGGGAGGAGGCTCTGATTCCGCGCTGTTCGGGCAGCTCGACCAGGGCCGTGCCGAAGCCCTTGCCGACGATCGAGCCACGACAGTTCCGACGTGCCCCCTTGACCGTCGTAGCCACCAGCTTCCGTTGGGTGCATTTCGGCAGGCCGCGCGTCTCGACCGCGCCGTGCTTGTCGAATTCGAGCGTCAGCGTGCGCAGCGGCGAGGGCCGGGTGCCGTCGGTGGTCGAGAACTTGGCGTTGCCGTAGAGCTTGATCGGCGCGTTTCTGCGCTTCGGCAGCTTGGTCGGCGCGAAGCCGCCGTTGGCGGTGATGACGATGTTGCCGATCCGCAACTTGATCGCCTGCGCAGCCCCGGCCCACACGCCGACCAGCGCGAGTGCGCTGAGCAACACCAGCGTCCTTAACAGAGTCTTCCGCATTGCAGCCCCCCTCCATAGCCCCCGACCGCCAAACTAGCACGGTGGCTTTGAGGAGGAGCAGGGGCAGGCTGCTGCGCCACCCCCGCCGCGTGCTCGCGGTAGGGGCGCTCGCGCTCGTCGTGCTCGGCATCATCGGCGCCGGCGTCGAGCAGAAGCTCAGCCCGACCAGCCTCGAGATTCCCGGCACCTCGTCCTCGCGCGCGAACCGGATGCTGCGCGAGCACTTCGGCGACAGCGCCCCCTTCGTGATCCTCCTGCGCGGCCCGCGGAAGGCGCTCGACCGCCAGGGCCCGCGGCTGATCCGCGCCCTGCGCCGCAATCCGACCGTCACCACGCTCTCGCCCTGGGATCTGGGCGCGGTGCAGCGCCTGCGCCCCAACCCGCGCGAGGCGATCGTCATCACCGACTTCCACGTCGGCATCGACGAGGCGGTCAACGAGACCGTGCCGGAGCTGAACCGGACCCTGGCAATGCAGATCCAGCCGCCCGTGCGAGCCACGCAGACGGGCTACGCGACGCTCTCGCGGGCGATCCAGGACGATTCGATCGCCGCAACCGAGCGCGGCGAGCTGATCGCTCTGCCGATTCTGCTGATCGTCCTGCTGATCGTCTTCCGCTCGCCGCTGGCTGCCGCGATCCCGCTCGCCTTCGGCGCCGTGACGGTGATCGCCTCGCGCGGCCTGCTGGCGATCGTGACCGAGTGGTTCAGCGTCGACGCCTTCGCCCTCACGGTCTGCACGATGATGGGCCTGGCGCTGGGGGTCGACTACGCCCTGCTGATGGTCTCGCGCTTCCGCGAAGAGCTCGCGGCGGGCGTCGCTCCGCGCGAGGCCGCCCGTCTCACCAGGCATACCGCCGGCCGGACGACGATTTTCGCGGGCAGCACGCTGATGCTCTCGATGGCGGTGGCGTTCTTCATCGTCCCCGGCTCGCTGCTCGGCTCGCTGGCGGCGACGTTGCTGCTCGTGGTCGCGCTCAGCGTGCTGGTCGCCGTCGTCGGCGGGCCGGCGGTGCTGACCCTGCTCGGCCCCAACGTCGACCGCTGGCGGATCGGCCCCGCGCCCACACCGGGCCGTTCGGCGTTGATGGCCTTCGTCGCCGCGGCGCTGCGCCGGCCGGTTCCGGTGGCGCTTGCGATCGGCGCCCTGGTCCTCGCGCTCGCGGTGCCGGCCCTCGGCCTGAAGACGGGGCCGCCGAGCCAGACCCAGCTCGCCCACGACGATCCGATCCGCGAAGACTTCGAGGCGATCGAGCGGGCGATCGGGTCGGGCTACGACGCCCCCTTCGTCGTCGTCGCCGTCGCCGAGGAAGGGACCGTCACCGAGCCGCGGCGGCTGGCCGCGCTGGGCGCCTGGCAGCGCCGCGTCGCCGAGCTGCCGGGGGTGCAGTCCGTGGTCGGCCCGGCGGAGGTCTCCGAGGCGGTCAAGCCGCTGCGGCAGGCAGGCGCCGTGCTCGCGAGCGGCGACAGCGGCCCGCTGGCGCAGCTCGGGCGCCTCGGCCGCAATCTCGGCCGCGCGGCCTCGGGGGTGGCCCAGCTGCGCGACGGCGTCTCGCAGGCGAGCTACGGGGCCGGGTTGCTCGCCGAGGGGTCCGGTCGGGCCGAGGAAGGCGCCGAGCTGCTCTCTTCCGGGCTGGCGCAGGCGGAAGCGGGCAGCGAGCGAGCGGTGAACGCGCTGCGCACCTTCGCCGACGGCACGCGCAAGCTGGCCGGGGCGCAGCACCGCGCGACGCTGGCCTCGCTCAACCTCAAGTTCGCCCTGCAGAGCCTGCCGGAGAACCTGCGCCGCAACGCGCTCAACCGCTCACGGAAGCTGGAAAAGTCGCTGAACGAAGAGGCGAACCAGAACGTCCCGCGACTGCAGGGCCCGGCCGAAGAGGCGGATTCCCAGCTGCAGAGCGCCCTGCAGGAGCTGGAGGGGATGACCAGCGGCAAATCCGACCCCAACTACGAGGCGGCGCTCGACGCCGTGCGCGGGGCGCTGGCGGCGCTCAGCGGCACCGACCCGGTCAGCGGCGAGCCCTACGCGGACGACTATTCCGGGCTGCCGGCGGAACTGACGGCGCTGCAGGAGCGGCTGACCGAGGACGCCGGCCAAGCGAAGCAGGTGACCGACTGGCTGGAGTCGGGGATCTTCCTGCTCAAGCGGCTGAGCCGGGGGGCGACCAAGCTCAACGACGGGCTGCGCAAACTCGAGGCGGGCGGGAAGAAGCTCGCCCACGGCTCGGCCCGGCTGGCGCGGGCGGCGAGCGGGCTGCAGGACGGCGTCGAACGCCTCGCCGCCGGCGCGACCGCCTTGGCCGACGGGCTGGCGCAGCTTCGCGACGGCGCCTCCGCGCTGGAAGAGAACCTCGCGCTCGGCTACCGCGCGTCGGAGCCGCTGCAGACCGGGCTGCGCCGCGCGACCGTCCAGGTGCTGTCGAGCAGCGCCAGGCTCAACCGGCAGGCCAGACGGCTGCGCCGCGAGACGCCGGGCCTGTTCGACTCCGGCTACTTCGTCCTCTCGGCGCTCGACGGGGCGCGGCCGCGGACGCGCGAGCGGGCCGCAGAAGCGATCGATCTGAACGGTGGTGGCCAGGCGGCGGCGATCCTGGTGATCTCACGCTTCACCTTCAACTCGCCCGGATCGATCGCGCTCGACGCGCGCCTGCAGGAAGAGGCCGACGTGCTCGCCCGCGAAACCGGCCTGGCGACCGGGGTCGCCGGCGGGCCGGCTCAGCTCAACGACTACAGCAGCGTCACCCGCGAGCGGATCCCCTACGTCGTCGCCGCGATCACGCTCGCCACCTTCCTCGTCCTCGTCCTGATCCTGCGCGCGCTGCCGCTGGCGGCGATCGCGGTCGCGCTCAACCTGGCCACGGTCGCGGTTGCTTTCGGCATCCTCACGCTGCTCTTCAACCTGCCCGAGGACTGGCCTCTGGGCGGGCGCAGCTACGTCGACGCCGTCGGAGCGACAGCGATCTTCGGGGTCGTCTTCGGGCTCTCGATCGACTACGCGGTCTTCCTCCTCGTGCGGATGCGGGAGCACTACGACCGCGAGCGCGACAACCGCGCGGCGATCATGTTCGGCCTCCAGCGGACCGCGCGGGTGATCACCGGCGCGGCGGCGATCATGATGGCGGTCTTCGTCGCCTTCGCGGGGGCGCCGATCGCCACGGTCAGCCAGCTCGGCGTCGGCCTTACCGTGGCGGTGCTGCTCGATGCCACGGTCGTCCGGATCGTCCTCCTGCCCGCGTTGATGCTGTTGCTGGGCGATCGCGTCTGGTGGCTGCCGAGACCGCTTGCCCGAGTCATCCCCCGAATCGACGTTTAAGGTCAGCGCGAGCCGTTGATGCAAACGCGTTGACTTCCAGTTAAGCCAGGCAGGGCCGCACGCGTGGCGGCTGATCGCTCGGATACGATTCGGCGGCTTAATTCCTCTGTATGGAGGCGGGGGAATCGCAAGCGACGACCCGTGGCTGCTAATTCCTTAGGCGAGGAGAAAAGCCCGGCAAAAGCCCGGGGAGTCGCCCCCGCGCGAATTGCGGCCATCGTGGCCCTGGCGATCGTCGTGATCGCCCTCGCCGTCGTCCTCTTCGGCGGCAACGGCAGCCACAAGTACAAGCTCGTCTTCCAGAACGCCGCGCAGCTCGTCCCCGACAACCAGGTGCTGATCGGCGGCCAGCCGGTCGGCTCGGTCGAAAGCATCGACCTCACCGACGAGAACCTCGCCGAGATCGAGGTCAGCGTCGAACAGCAGCTGCACGAGGGCACGACCGCGGTGATCCGCGCCACCTCGCTCTCCGGCGTCGCCAACCACTACATCTCGGTCAGCCCCGGCCCGAACAGCAATCCGGAGCTCGACGACGGCGCCACGCTCGGCCTCGGCGACACGACGACCGAGGTCGATCTCGATCAGTTCCTCAACACCTTCCCGACCCCGGTGCGCCGCGCGCTCGGCCAGTTCATCCAGGGCAACGCCGACCAGTTCCGCGATCGCGGCAAGGACGCCAACCGGACCTTCAAGTACTTCGGCCCGGCGCTGAACCGGACGGGCGCCTTCCTCGGCGAACTGAACAAGGATCAGAAGCTGCTTGAGCGCTTCGTCGTCAGCTCGAGCAAACTCGCCACCGCCGTCGCCCAGCGCGGGCCGCAGCTCTCCAGCGCCGTCTCCAACGCCAGCCAGGCCTTCGGCGCGATCGCCAGCCAGAACGAGGCGCTCGACCAGACTCTGCGCCTGCTGCCGCCCTTCATGCGGCAGAGCAACACGACCTTCGTCAACCTGCGTGCCGCCCTCGACGACCTCGACCCGCTGGTCGAAACGGCGAAGCCGGCGACGAAGAACCTGGCGCCCTTCCTCGCCGAACTGCGCCCGGTGCTCTCCAAAGCGGTACCGGTCTTCCGGGACTTCCGCCTCAGCGCCCGACGCAAGGGCTTCGCCAACGACACCGCCGAAGCACTCGGCTTCCTGCCGGCGGTGCAGCAGCGCGCCTCGAGGGCCTTCCCGCACTCCGAAAAGGCGATCGAAGACTTCCAGCCGACACTCAACTTCGCCCGCACCTACACGCCGGACATCTTCAACGGCTTCGGCAAATTAGGGCAGATCACGGGCTACTACGACGGCAACGGTCACTATGCGCGCGCTCAGCTCGCGCTCAATCTGTTCGAACGCGACGGCGAAGGCGAACTCGATCCGATCCGGCCGAGCGACCAGTATGCGCCCTTCGGTGACTCCGCCGATGTCCGCCGCCCCTGTCCCGGCGGCGCCACGCAGGACGCGCCGGATGGCTCCAGCCCGTTCACCGACCCGCCCTTCGCCGGCTCGGCCGCGAGCACCTCCGAATGCAGCCGGGGGGACTCGCCATGAGGAAATGGCTGCTCCCGCTCGGTCTGGTCGCCGCGATCGTCGTGGTCGTCGCCCTGCTCGCCGGCCGTGGAGACGACGACGAATACGTCGTGCGTGGGATCTTCGACAGCGGCGGCTTCATGGTCACCGGCGAGGAAGTCCGCGTCGCCGGTGCCACGGTCGGCTCGATCGAGGCGGTCGACGTGACGATGCCCGGTGAGATCGACAGCTATGAGGAGGGCGAGCCGCGGGCGGTCCCCGGCAAGGCGGTGATCGCGATGCGGATCGAAGATCCCGGCTTCCAGGACTTCCGCGCCGACGCAGGCTGCAACATCCGCCCGCAGTCGCTGATCGGCGAGAAGTTCGTCGACTGCCGGCCGACCCTGCCGCGCGCGCCGGGCGCCGAGCCGGCGCCACCGCTGAAGCAGATCCCCGACGGCGAACCGGGCGCCGGCCAGTACCTGCTGCCGGTCGAGAACAACAGCACCAGCGTCGACCCGGACCTGGTCAACAACATCAGCGAGCTGACCTACGCCCAGCGCTTCCGCCTGATCCTCAACGAACTCGGCGCCAGCCTCGCGGGCCGTGGCGAGGACGTCGAAGAGGTCGTCAAGCGAGCCAATCCGGTGCTGCGCGACGCCGACCGGGTCTTCCAGATCCTCAACGCGCAGCGCAACCGGCTCGCCCAGCTCGCCGCCGACTCCGAGCAGATCCTCGTCCCCCTCGCCCGCGAGCGCCGCGCCGTCGCCGGCTTCTTCACCAACGCCGGCGCCGCCGCCCAGGCCAGCGCCGAAAAGGGCCCGGCGCTGGAAGCCTCGCTGAGCAAGCTGCCGGCCTTCCTGCGCGAGCTGCGCAAGACGATGGCCAGCTTCGAATCCTTCTCCGAGGCGGGCACCCCGGTCGCCGAATCGCTCGGCAAGGCGGCGCCGGCGCTGACCCAGGCGACCCGGGCGCTGACCCCCTTCTCCGCCGCCTCGACCGTCTCGCTGAAGTCGCTCGGCGCCAGCGGCGAGGTCGCCGGCCCGAAGATCCGCGCCGCCGACCCGGTGGTGAAGAAGGCCCGCGATCTCGCCCGCAGCGGCGTCAGCCCGACCAGCGAACTCGCCCGCTTCCTGACCAGTGCGAAGAAGACCGGCGGCTTCAACGGCCTCGCCGACCTGATCTACAACAGCGCTGCGGCGACGAACGAATTCGACCAGTACGGTCACTTCACCCGTAGCCTCACCGCTTTGACGAATTGTCTGGACTACGTCACCTCTCCGACCAGCGGTTGCTCAGCGAACTTCAACGGCCTCAACGCCGGTACGGCCTCGTCGGCTTCCGTCTCCTCGCTCTACGCGCGAATTCAGGACGAACTGGCTCAGCGCAAGGACGGCGCAAGCGCCAGCGGCACCGCTGTCCCCCCGATTGCTCCGGCACGCCCCTCTCCGGCTCCTGGCGGCGAGCCAGGTCTGGGCGAGAGCGAACAACTCGGCGCCAAGGCCGGGGCCTCCGCGTCAGACCGTGCCCTCCTCGACTACCTCCTCGGCCCATGAGAAATCGAGCCGGCATACAGGGAGTCGCGAGCAGCCCCGCGATCGTCGGCGCGGTCACGGTGCTGGTCGTGATCGTCGCCGTCTTCCTCGCCTACAACGCCAACAACGGCCTGCCCTTCGTCGCCACCTACGACCT
>Ga0210085_1000391_pt1 | contig 18578 bp, 20 predicted proteins | sample China_Galinas_PW_5_FD_184866 | JGI IMG/M metagenome (GOLD analysis project Ga0210085, IMG submission 184866) | Wetland microbial communities from San Francisco Bay, California, USA, that impact long-term carbon sequestration - China_Galinas_PWC_D1... | ecosystem: Environmental > Aquatic > Marine... | reverse complement strand
TAGCGGGCCTCGATCAGGTCTTCGGCGAGGTCCAGCGCCAGATTGTCGATGCGATCGGCGAAGGTGAAGCGCACCCGCTTGGGAAACTTCTCGGTGGCCGGCAGCAGCCATTGGAGGAACTGCAGCCTGCGGGTGAGGATGATCGGCTCCTCAGGCTGGCTCATCGCCCCCGCCCTCGGGCTCGGGGGGCGACGGCGGCGCCGCACCGGCAATCAGGGCCAGCAGCTCCTTGCCATATTTCTTCAGCTTGGCCTCGCCGAAGCCCTCGATGGCACCGAGCGCGGCCAGGGTATCCGGCCGGACCTTGACCACCTCGGCAAGCTGACGGTTGTTGCTGATCACATAGGGCGGTATGCCGTCCGCCTTGGCACGCTCGGCACGCCAGTTGCGCAGGGTATTGAACAGTGGCCAGTCATCCTCGGCGAGAAGCTGGCGCCACGACTCGTCGCGCTGCAGGCCCTCGCTCTGCCCTTCGGCGGAAGGCGGCGGCACGGGACGCGGGCGGTAACGAACGACCAACGTCAGATAGGGCGTGTCGTCCTTGAGAAAGAAGTGATCGCGGATCGAGCAGACCTCCTTGTCGGCGAGGAACCGGGTCACGGGGGTGTCGTCGAAGGCATCCGTGGCCGGGTTGAAGCGCAGGGTGAAGACACGAACTTGCATGGACAGGCGATCAGGGGTAACGGCAAGAGCGCCGGGCAGGCTCCGCGGCTGCGCCCGCGGGGCCTGCCCAGCAGCAATGCCGACATTGCGGACCAAGGCAGGCGGGATCGGCGCGGCCAAGGGTAAAAGGGTAACGGGGCCGAGTCATACCTTCCTCGAGAGGCGGAAGCCGAGGAAGTCGGGGCGGCCGCCGGGGACGCTCCCGCGGCGGTACGCAGACCGGCAGTCGTCGGCGCCGTGGCCCCACGAGCCGCCGCGGATGACCCGGAGCGAGCCCGACTCAGGACCCGTTGGGTTCTCGCTCGCGGTTTGCTGCGATCCGTCGGCAGCCTGGTCGCGCTCACTCGCCGCTTTGCGAGCAGCGCTCGCGAGCTGCTCGTAGTAGTCTGCAGCGTACCAGTCGCTGATCCACTCCCAGACGTTGCCGTGCATGTCGCGGAGGCCCCAGGCATTGGGCTTCTTTTCCCCGACCGGGTGCAGCTTGCTGCCGGTGTTTCGGCTGTACCAGGCGTAGTCGTCGAGGCCCTTCTCGTCGTCGCCGAAGCAGTAGCGCGTCGCGCTGCCGGCGCGGCAGGCATACTCCCACTCGGCCTCGGTCGGCAATGCATAGGTTTCGCCGGTCTGCGCACCGAGCCAATCGCAATAGGCCTGCGCGTCCTCCCAGAAGACGCCGACGATGGGCAGGTCCAGCGCTTCGAGGCTGACGCCCCGCTCGCGGTAGTAATGATTCGATCCGGTCTCGATGTGATACTCGTTGCCCGCCTCCAGCCACTCCGGCCAGTGCTCGCCGGTAGCTTCGCAGAAACGCAGGTATTCGCCTGCGGTCACGGGGGTGCGTCCGATGGCGAAGGCGCCTAGGCGGACCGGATGCACCGGCTTTTCGTTATCTCGGCCGCGCTCGTCGCCCATCATAAAGGTCCCGCCCGGCAGGTAGACCATCTGCGGCGCCTCGCCGCCAATTTCGAGGGCGTCGCGGAAGCGCTGGTAGGGCTCGAAGCGCGGCTTGGGCTCAGGCTGCGCGACCTCGGCGCGCTGCTTGGCGTGCTCCTGGGCCCGCTGCCGGGCAAGGGTAAGAGCGTAAAAGGGCCAAGGGCCAGTCCTCGAGAGGCGGAAGCCGAGGTAGTAGCCGCGGACGACCCGGCTCGAGCCCGACTCGGGACCACTCGGGTCTTTACTCGAATCTGGTGCAGTATCACTCGTATCTACTGCAACGCCACTCGTCGTCACTACAGTTCTGCTCGCGAGTTGCTCGTCGTAGCTGTCCGAATACCAGTCGGAGACCCACTCCCAGACATTGCCGTGCATGTCATGGATGTACCAGGCGTTCGGCTTCTTTTCACTGACCGGGTGGGTCTTACCCTCGGCGTTCTCCTGATACCAGGCATAGTCGCCGAGCTGTTCCTCGTCGTCGCCGAAGCAGTAACGGCTCGTGCGCCCCGCGCGGCAGGCGTACTCCCACTCGGCCTCGGTAAGCAGTCGGTAGTGCTCGTCCGTCTGCTTGCTGAGCCACTCGCAGTAGCCCTGCGCATCGTCCCAGCTGACGTTGATCACCGGCCGCTCGCCCCGACCCCAACCCTCATCGCTGGGCTTTTTCTTGCCCGTGTCCGCGCAGTAGCGGTCGTATTCGGCAAAGGTGAGCGGGAACTGCCCCACGGAGAAGGTGGAGACCTGCACTGAATGGGCGGGCTTCTCGTCCGCGTATGGGCTGTCGTCCTGCCCCATCCGGAAGGTCCCACCCGGCAGCCACACCATATCCGGCCCCTCGCTGCCGTCGGCAAGAGTGTCGCGCAGCCAGGGGATGGGCTCCTCGGGCTCCGGCGCGAGGTCCTGGTCCCGCGGACCAAGGGTAAAAGGGTAAGAGTCCAGAGGGCCAGTCCTCGAGAGGCGGAAGCCGAGGTTGCTGTCGCGGTAGCCGGGGTCGCTCCAGCCGCGGTACGCAGACCGGCAGAGGCCGGCGACGTTGCCCCACGAGCCGCCGCGGACGACCCGGTCCGAGCCCGTCTCCGGGCCACTCGGGTCTTTGCTCGCACTACTCTTAGCCTCACTCGCAGTGTGAGCGGCGTCACTCGCAGCTCCGCTCGCAGTCGCTGCAGGGCTTCTCGCGAGCTGCCCGTAGTAGTCTTCGGCGTACCAGTCGCTTACCCACTCCCACACATTGCCGTGCATGTCGTACAGAGCCCAGGCGTTCGGCTCCTTCTTGCCGACCGGGTGGGTGGAGGCGGATTCCGACTGATCTCCGAACCAGGAGTAGGCGTCGAGCCCCGCCTCGTCGTCGCCGAAGCAGTAGGCGGTATCGCTGCCCGCCCGGCAGGCATACTCCCACTGGGCCTCGGTCAGCAGGCCGTAGGTCTGCCCGGTAACCTTGCTCAGCCACTCGCAATACGCCTGGGCGTCGTTCCAGCTGATGCAGACCACCGGGTGATCCTCGTCCTGCGCCATGTAGGGATTGCGCCAGCTGGCGTCCTTCTTGTCTCCATATTCTCCCCGGTTCCAGACCAAGGCGCCCCCGCCTTGCTCCGCCTCCGTCTTGTAGCCGGTCGCCTCGGCGAAGCGGCGAAACTCGCCGACCGTGAGCGGGAACTTGCCGACCGCGAAGTGGCTCTGGGTGACGTCGTGGGCAGGATGCTCGTTCTTCTCCCCGACACCCTCGGGGCTGCCCATGCGGAAGGTGCCGCCGGGGAGCCAGATCATTTCGGGACCGTCTCCGGAGCGGTCCTGGAAGGCATCGCGGAAGGGGGTGGGGGCGGTCGGTGGCGTCGGCTCGGGGGGCTCGCGTGCTGCATGTGCGGAAGCAGCGTGCTGAAAAGCGCGGGCATCGCCTGCTGCAATCGCCTCGAGCCCCGCGGCAAGCTCGGCATAGCGACCGCCGAGCCTGGCCAGCACGGCCGCACCGATCTCGGCAAAGTGACGGGTGTTGGCGTCGTGCAGATCGAGGTCGGCTCCGCCGAGCCGGTCGAGCGCCGGCAGCGCAAGCAGGGCCGCGAAATCCAGGCCATGACCGCTGCGCTCGGCCACGAATGCGGAGACCCTGGCAAGGACCTCCTTGGACTCGCGGGCGCCGACCAGGTCGAGCAGACGACGCCGAACGCCGGAGAGAAAGTCGTAGAAAGGGGTATCGGCATCCATATCCAGAGCGGGCAGTCGTGTGAGCAGACCGCTGAGGAAGATCTCCGCGAGGTGGATCTGTCCGGATTCCGGCAGGCTCGCCCGCTGGATCAGGCGCATAACGGGAAGGGTCAGCGGCGCCGCCGCGAGAAGCCCAGCGAGCCTGCGCGCCAGGGGCGAGGCCATGGCCAGAAAGTCCGCCAAGCGCTCCTCGACCCCGACTTCGGTCGGCTCGCGCACGGCGCCCAGCTCCGCTGCGCCGGCATACCGGGTGTCAGGTCCAAAGCGCACGCCGGCGCACCAGGTCTCCCGCTTACCGGTGAGCAGCTTGCCCCAGGCACGCAGCGAGGAGGGCTCGAGGGTGAGCACCGGGAGATGGAATGCCGGACCGACAGCGGGGGCAGCGGCCGCCAGCAGCGCCTCGAGTTGGATACCCGCCGCCTCGAGGTCGGCAGCTCGGGGCGCACTCACGCGGGAGTAGAGTTGCACGAAGTCGCCTCGGCCAAGGGCGGTGCCATCCCACAGCCGACGCGGCAGGAGCTGCGCCAGCGCAACCGGCGCGACCTCGCTCCACCCTTGCAGCATCGCGTTCACGCCACCCGTGTGCCAGGCGGGCCCAATGCAGTCGCTGACCACCAGGACCAGGCGCCGCACGACGGTTGCGGTCAGCAGCTCGGCACGGCACGGGCGACCGGCCGCGCGGCCACGGCCTGTGCGGAGCACGGGTGCTGCCGCGTCGGTCTCCAGTGACCAAATGCGCACACGCTGAAAGGCGCCGTTGTAAGCGAGCAGCCGGTGCAGCTCCGTGATCAGGGGCTGCACACACCGCCATGCTGGCCCCACCGTCGAGCACCAGCGCGAGCTCGAACCAACGTTCGCGGGCCGGAACCAACGCCGGCGCCCAAAATGCGTGGCCGGCCAGGCGCTGCTCGGCGATGCGCTCTGCTGTCGCATCCTCATCGAGGCGCCGGTGGATGCGGGAGGCCACCCTGCGGTGCAGGGGCCGCAGCGAGCGGGTGAGCCGCAGGGCGTCGGGCAGCGCCGGCACGGCCGGCGAGCGAAAGCCGGCGGCCGGCCGATGTCCACCCTTCCCACCCCGGGGATGAAGCTTGACTTTCGCCTCATCCGCACGTTGTTGCTTCTCCCTGGACAAGGGCTTCGTTTCTGCGCGTTCTGGGGGCCGTTCGGGAGCCTCGCGTGGGGCTGTATCACCAGGTAATCCCTTGCCTTGCGAGTCCCGTTTGCGCCCAGGAGGCAGCGCGGGCGGGGGATCGAGATGGTCGGCGAGCCAAAGAATCTCGGCAAGCTCGCGCGCATCGGGCTCCAGTCCGGCCCGGGCGAGCGCCGGCACCAGAGCACGCAAACGCCCATCCAGGTCTGGCGCCGGCGTCGCGACAGGCGGACCGGCCAGGCGCTGGATCAGTGCACGCAGGCGCTCCCACATGAGAACCGGTCCGATTCAGGCCACCGGTATCATTCGGACAGGGGCCGCCACAGGGCCTCCATCAGGGCCTTGCGGTCCCCGTAGCGCTTCTCGGGATCCGCATCGCGCAGGACCATGTAGACCGCATTGAGCAGCTGGTCCGCGGCCAGGTCCTGGGAGCCGTCGTCCCGCCGTTTGAGGAAATCGGCCATCAGGTTGTCGAGGCGCTTTTCAAATAGTTCGTCCAGGCGGTCTTTGTCGCCCGACTCCGGACCGAAGAGGTGGATTTTGACGATTTCCTTGAGCGCATCGAAAGGGGGCACGGCCATGTCCAGCTTGAGGCAACGACGCAGGAAGGCCGGTGGAAACTCCCGCTCGGCGTTGCTCGTCATCACCACGAAGGGAAACGCCTGACAGTGCACACGCCCGCGTTTTACCTGGATACCATGGATATCGAGCGTCGCCTCGGCGGGGGCGTCGGCGGGCAGGATACGGACCTCCTCCTGGGGCAGGCGCTCGAGCTCGGGGATGGCGAACTCGCCCTCCTCGAAGATGTGCAGCAGATTGTTGGGCAGGTCGATGTCGCTCTTGTCGATCTCGTCGATCAGCAGGACGCGCGGGCTCCCTTCGCGCGACGCCGCGAAGGCGGTGCCCAGGGGACCCAGGCGAAGATAGCTGCCGATCGGGGGGGCGCCCGATCCGCCGGCGGTCTGATCAAGAGAGGCATCCTGCAAACGGGCGATGGCGTCATAGCGGTAAAGGCCATCTCTGAGCGTGGTGCTGGTGGTGATGGACCAGCGCAGCACCTCGCCGAGCGCGAGGTCCTCGGCGACCGCATAGGTGAGGGAGGTCTTGCCGACGCCGGGCTTGCCGGTGATCAACAACGGCCGACGCAAATAGAGCGCGGCATTGACCAGGTCGATCTCTTCGGGTCTGGGGATAAAGCGCTTGCCGCGGGCAACGCGCGCCTGCTCGTCGAAGCGCCGCCAGGGCGGGGCCTCCGGCAGGCGTGCGAGGCGCTCGGGCGCGGGACCGTCGCCGCCGAAGATCCACCAGCGGGGTTTGTTGGTTTCCTCTGACATGGGGTCTCCCTTGGCTACGGATCTCGTCGTGTCGGAAAGAATGCCGCTCAGGTGACACCGGTGAAGAAGCGTCCTGTTTGGGCGCGGATCGCTCTGCGGTTGGGGTCATCCCACAACAGGGTGAGGTGCTCATGGGCCGGATTCGAGTCCTGTGCGCCGAAGTTTTCTTTGCGCAGATCACGCACGGCCAGTGGCAGACGGCCGAGCAGCTCGCTGCCGAGGGACTGCTCCACCACCTTGCAAAAGTCCTGTGCCGCCTCCTTGGATCGGGGCCAAAGGGCGACCGCTACCCCTCGCTGGGCCAGCAAGGTAAGTAGTGTGAGCGCTTTGGCATCGGTTACCTCCGGCACGCTCGGCAGGGCGACGCAAGCGGCCTGATCGATCCTGGTTATAGCCTGTGCGATTACGCTGCGATCAAGGGCGGATATCTCGACGTCGGCACACCAGAGATTGTCCCGCAGGCGCTTGCCAAGACGCACCTTTACACCCTCCCAGAGCTGGCAGCTCATCGTCAACCGCCGTTCCCGTAGCCCCACCACTACGGGATAGTCGTAACCCAAGGGGATGAGGTTGAGCGCATCTTGCGACCAATGCTCGAAGGGGTGAAGCAACAGCTCGTTTGGAACGCGGAACAGAAACAAGGTCTCGTCGGCGTTTACGTCCCAGGCATCGAGAGCCTGCAGCAGCTCGCAGGCAAAATCGGCGATCTTGTCACCGGACTTGACATCGAGCCGGCCGCCGTCGCCGTGCTCACGGCGGGGGCCGGCCTGAATGCCGCCCCCGGCAGGGCGATGCCAGAAGGTGTGCACCTCGTAGGCCGCGACCTCCGCGGAGTTACGGGGCTCGAAGACGATCTCGACGAGCGCGGGCTCGTTTGGCACCAGCGGCTGGCACGGCGGCAGCGGGTCCGTGGCCAGTCCCGGATGATGGCGCACCAGTTGCCGCATGGCCCGGGAAACACGGCGCACAAGCAGCTCATCGGCGCCGGCCCTTGACTGGAGGTAGGCGAGGACGTCGTAGAGGGGATGCCGGCCGTTCTGTGCAAAGCGGGGCCGGTCCAGCAGCCAGCCGACCAAGGCGTCTCCGTCCGGCGGACTCAAGCCCAGCTCCGCCGGGATCGATCTCGCGCAGACGCCTCGGATCTCCTGTTCGGAGACAAGGTTGGCAAAGGCGGCGAAGATGCTCCCGATCTCTTCGTCGAACCCGGAACCGAGCTCCGAGGGCGCGAGCGCGGCGTGCAGCTCGGCCGGCATCCCGGGCCAGATGTCCAGGAGGTGTGCGATGCCAATCGCGCTGCCGGATGTGCTGTGCTCCGCCTTGGTTGCGACGACCGCGAAGACCTCCCCAGTCTCCGGGCAGATGGCCGGGGCACCGCTGTATCCCTTGGCGAGCCGGCCTTCATGCTCGATGGACAGCTCGAAAGCCTGCGCGACCAAGCTGCTGCCCGGTTCGGTCCAGGAAAAGGAATTGCCGACGGAGGCCTCAAGGCAATCGCTGCGGTAAGACTCCTCTGCATTCTTGGACCACCCAGGGATCTGGCAACCCGGCCGCTGAGCGGCCAGCACCGTGAGCGGCAGAGCCTTGGCAACTTGCAATCCGGAAACCCGCAGGACCGCGAGGTCGATTTTCCGCGGGCGCCCTTGCTGGCGCCCATTGGCGACCAGCTCAGCCTGCCGACCGCTGACAAAAAGGGTGGCGCCCTGTCTCGGCTGGTCAACCACATGGGCACAAGTCACCAGCCAGGTAGCCTCCATATCGCAGTAGACGGCGAATCCGGTCCCGAACTCCTTGCCGTCAGAGTGCTCGATCAAGCGTACCGGCGCCGATTCTCCCGCAGTCCAATCCACGCCTTGGGTTCCCTCGCTGCTTGATCCCCCGCCGTCAATCGGTACCCGGGTCCGACTTGGGAACCAGGGTCAGCTTGACGACAAGATTGGCGTTGCCCTTGGCCTTTGTGATGTAGAGATTTCCCTCAGCCTCGAAGCCAAGCCCCAGCTCGACCTCGGCCTGACGCACCTCCATGTCCTTGTTTAGCTCCTTGTACACCTCGGCGATCGGTTTGGCGGCCTTGAGGATGATGGGCTTGATTCGGTCGATGGTGGCGTCCTTGATGCGATCCGCGGCACCGCCCGAGATCTCCTGCACCTCCCCAGTGGGCTTGTCGATCTCGATCAGCACCCCGTCTTCCAGCTCGATTAGTTTGCTCGGCACCTTATTCTTCCCCTCGTCTGCGCCCAAACACTGGGTCCTGTACGCCTATCGCAAACAAGCGTCCAGCCCAAGAAATCCGTAACCCTTTATGACTCAGAGGGATATTAGCGCAACGCCTTCCGGCAGACCAACGGAGGAACGCGCGTTCTAGCCGACCAGTAGCTTGGCTGCAGCCACCTAGGCTTCGCTCGCTTCGGCCAGTGGACACCCCTAGGCATACGCTATTCATAGAAAAAGGTATCGGAGGGACGCGACTTACGCACCTCCGGTGAACTGAAGGAGTAGTACCTAACGTGTTATTGCGGTTAGAAGCGCCTCCAACCTAACCCAGTGCTCTCCCCCGTACCGCCGCGCCAGCGTCAACCGCAGTCCCTGAAGCTTCCCCGCCTCGCGTCTCCAGTCCTGCTCTGCTGCCTGCGCCGCCTCGGTCTCGGTCCAAAGCGCATCGGGATCTGCAAGCTCCTGATCGACCTGCTCCTGGCGGTAGGTGAGGCGATCGCGGTGGAAGGCGCGCAGGATGTCGAGGGCTTTGACCTGTGCAGCCTGCTCGCACAGAGACTGGATGTCGGCCAGGAAGGCGGTTCGGACGCTGTCCTCGGCGCGCTGCCAGCTCGCGCGGGCCTGGGCGTTCTTGAGGTCGTTGGACCGGTCCCAAAGGGGGATGCGCACGTGGATGGCGGCGTTGGGGCCGGACCCTCCGCCCGGATTGTCCCTAAGGCGATTGCCGGACGCTTTCAGCACACGGGAAGCTCATACCTCCCGATAGATCTGCCCGCCCTCTTTCAGGAGCTCGGCGGACTTCTCCTTCATCCTCTCATCCACCGCGATCTCTATGTCCTCGATTCGGTGGGACTCGGCGTAGTCGCGCACGTCCCGGTTGATCTTCATGGCACAGAGTGGTTGCCACCCTCGCCGGCGGTCCGCCGGAGCTCTTCTGGCACGACGTCAACGGCTTTCTCGTGGATACGGACCCGGCCGGGCTCGCCCACGGCATCGGCTCGCTCCTCGCCGACCACGACCACTGCCGCGCCCTGAGTGCGAACGGGCGCAGGGCCGTGGAGGAAGAGTACAACTGGGACAAGGTCGCCCAGTACACCGAGGGTGTCTTCAACGCGGCCTCGAGCACCTGACCGACTTCCCCTCCGGGCGTCTTGTGGACGACGAAGGTCGAGACGCGCAGTCAGAAATCCTGCCGCGAAGATCTGCGGATTCGCTCAGTCGTCGAAAAGAAGCTTCTCGCGCACACCGAGCTCGGCGGCTACGTGGCGCGCCACGGTCTGATTGAGCCAGTTCGGTTGATGGGCATCCGAGCCGATCACGAACTGGAAGCGGCGGACGAAGGGACCGTAGTAGGAACGCCAGTCGCAGCGCCAGACGTAGCGATTGTTGAGCTCGATCAGGCACTCCGGCGGGACCCGGTCCAGGTCGGTGCCCAAGGCGTTGGGGTGGGCCACGATCAACGGCCGGTCCGTCTCCAGAAGCCGGTCGAGGGCCTTGTAGTCGGCGTCCCGATCGTAGCAGTGGAAGATGCGATAGTCCGCATCGGCAGCCATCGCCGCCGATACCCACGGGTGGCCATCGATCTCCATGCCGACTTTGAGCCCGGCACTGCGGACCTCGCGCGCATATTCCTCGAAGCGATCTTCACCCACCAGCTCGAAGTGGTCGCTAATGCCGAGAATCCGTGCATGCCGAATCTCGGCAATGAGACCGATCGTCTGCTCGGCAACGATGGCGCCGTCCCCGTCGGACCAAGTGGAGTGGACGTGAAGATCTTGCGGCAGCATAGTGAGCCCCCCCGAGCTCTCGGACCTGGATCGCGGAAGATTGCCTCAACAAGGTAGCAGAGAGGTTACGGCCCGATGATGCGGTCGGATCCCGAATGCCGCGAGAACAGAGAAATCAATCCCGAGCTTTGGCCGCGATCACCGCGCAGACCGAGATCGACCGGATCGACCCGGGCCGCAAGGTTCTCGCAGTCATGGGAAACGCCAGCTTCCTCGGTTTGGACGTACCAGAGCTACGGTCTGATCAAACGGAAGAACGAGGACACCGCAGAGCTGCATTTGGCCTTCGGCAGCTCGGCAAAGACCAGCGACTTCATCGTCGACCTTCTCTGCGCGTGGTGGAAACGCCAATCCTCAGAGCGATGAAGTATGCTGTCCCTGTTAGTGTACCGACACGGGGATGGTGCGTCATAACGCGGCGATGCACGGGCTTGCCCGTGAGCTGGAATCTCGGGGAATTGGCGATCCTGCACCCCGGATGGGTCCGCACGCGTATGGGGGGATCGTCCACCCCACTTAGTACGCAGGAGAGCGTTCGCGGGATGCTTTCGCTGGTGGATCGCGTCGAGTCCGGCATTTCCGGGGGATTTTTCCGCCACGACGGCGCATGCCTACCCTGGTAACCAGACCAGTGGATCTGTGCGATGACCGATACCAAAGACTCCCTAAGCTTCTTTGGCAGCCCCAAAAGCTTTCAGTGCGGCAGGGAATCCCGAGAGCCCTGTGGCCAGCACGATGGCATGGTTAATCTCCTCGTCACTGGCTCCGGCCTTTCTGGCTTGAGCGATGTGGGCAACCAGCCCCCCTTCATGCTCCATAGCCACGGAAATCGCGATTCGTATCAGCTCCGCAGTCTTTCGATCCAAAGGGCCTCCTTGGTCGCAGGCTGTCTTGAGCTCCGTGTACGCTTTCCAGATAGCAGGAAACTGTTCTTGAAAATCGTCGAGAAGTTGAGCCATTTGACTCTCCGTTTGCCTTGTGTGTGGGAATCGCTCAACGCAAAAATAGCCCATGCGTGACGCAACTGCCAATGCCTGTCCACCCGGCAAGTCTCGGGGTGATGGTACTGACAGGATCCCATATCGGAGGAACAGGATGAAAACCGTCTCGAAGATCAAGTTCTCCGCCGGGGCGGCAGCCGCGGCGCTTGTGCTTATGCTGCAGCCCTGTGGAAGCTCGGGCAGCACCCCGCCGGCGGGCTCGCAGAACAATCCCGGAAATCATTCCGCTGTCGCCATCACCCAGGCGATGATCGACGCGGCCGTCGCGAAGCTCGACGGCATCGCCAAAGACGCCATGCGTCGCAGCGGCGTACCCGGCATGGCGATCGCCGTGGTCCACAATGGCAAAACGGTCTTTTCCAAAGGCTACGGGGTCCGCAGTCTTGCTTCGCCGGAGCCGGTAGATACGCACACCGTCTTCCAGCTGGCCTCCGTTTCCAAGTCGGTCGGCGCAACCGTCGTCGCCGGCGTCGTCGGGGACGGCAAGGTTGCGTGGAACGACCCGGTGAGGAAATACCGCCCGGATTTTGCGCTGGGCGACCCATACGTCACCGAAAACGTCACCATCGCTGATCTGTACAGCCATCGCAGCGGCCTGCCCGATCATGCGGGCGATCTGCTCGAAGACATCGGCTACGGACGAGATGCCGTGCTGTCGCGGTTACACTACTATCCGCTGGAGCCGTTTCGCACGAACGAGCGCTACACGAACTTCGGGTTGACCGCCGCTGCCGAAGCCGTCGCCGCCGCCGTTGGCACCTCCTGGGAGACGCTGAGCAAAACCAGGCTTTATGAGCGCATCGGCATGGACGACACCTCCTCGACCTTTGCGGATTTCATGGCACGCCGGAACAAAGCGCTGGGCCACGTCAAGCAAAACGGCGTGTGGGTACCGACACCGCAGCAGCGCAATCCGGATGCGCAGTCGCCCGCCGGCGGCGTGAGCTCCAGCGTCTCCGATATGGCGAAATGGATGAGTCTTCTGCTGAGCGCGGGGACGTTCGAAGGGAAGCCGGTCGTCAATTCGCAGGCCCTTTTTACGGCAATGACCCTGCACTCCTTTCCAAAAACCGCTGTGCCAGACGGTGTACAGACCGGTCTGCCTGACAACCGACCCGGCATGTACGGCCTGGGCATCGGGGTTGGTGTCGATGCTGCCGGGAGGGTGCGTTACAGCCATTCGGGGGGATTTCTGTTGGGAGCATCAACCGTCTACGTCCTGCTGCCGAGCGAGCACCTCGGCATTGTCGTGCTGACGAACGGCTCGATGTACGGCATTCCCGAGGCCGTCGCCGCCTCTTTCATGGATCAGGTCGAAACAGGATCGGTGTCCTTTGACTGGCTGACGGCCTTTGGACAGAAATTTGCCCCCCATCACACCAATCCGAGCCGGCTGGCGGATAAGACCCCTCCGGAAAACCCAGCGCCGGCGCTGCCCTTTGCGGAATATGCCGGAACCTATGCCAGCGATCTATATGGCCCGGCCGAGGTCGCCGTGGAAGCGAACGGCTCACTGACGCTCGCGCTGGGCCCCGTTCCCAAGCGTTTCACGCTGACACACTGGGACGGCAATACGTTCGCCTACACGCCGGTCAGAGAAAATGCATTGGGCATCTCCGCAGTCGATTTCAACGTCAGCGGCGGCAGCGTCACCGCCGTTACAATCGAGAATCTCAACGAATACCATCAGGGCACTTTCGTCAAACAATAACGTGAGTATGCCGAGGAGCAGAACGCGGGCGATCGCGTTCTGTATGAAGTGGCAGAGGAGAAGGCCAAGGCGGAGCTGCGGGGACTATGTGCCGTTCCGCATCCTGTACTGCCTTGGGAGTGGCGGAAGAAGAAGCGAGCCGGCCAATGAAAAAAGCGATGCTGTCGCTCCTGATCCTTCTTTCAGCGTGTGCGACGAAAGGCCCACCTGAAGACAGCGACGAAGACTCGACAGGGCCGACGATCTACGGACAGATCTCGCTGCTCGCGGGGAAGGTGTCCGCTAGAGGGGTCAGACAATGACCGATGATGCAGCGAGACTGGTGTTCTGGTGCTTCCTGGCCGGATATTCTGAGAAGTTCGTTACCAACATTATCAGCCGTTTTGAATCCGGCGCCTCGGAAGAAGGGAATCCCACAAGAGAGCACGGTCAACAACCATAGCGAAGGTGTTCCTGAGCATCCGCAGTAGGCGTCCGATCTTTTCACAAGCCCTCAGCGGCAACAGCCGTTGGGATTCATCGACAACAAACCAGGAAGACCGGGATGGAGCCGTCAAAAGCCAACCCACAGAAGCCCTTTTCCCAATCCTGCGAAGAGAACAAGGAGCCGATCCTACACGTCATCGGTCTTCTGTTCGCCGGTGCGCGAGCCCTACTGGAGATCGGCAGCGGAACCGGTCAGCACGCAGTGTACTTCGCTGCGGCCATGCCGCATCTGCGCTGGCAGGCTAGCGATCGGCACGAGAATCTGGCAGGGATTCGACTGTGGCGAGAGGAAGCGGACCTCTCCAACCTACTACCGCCGCTGCAGTTGGACGTCATCGGTGATGCCTGGCCGGAGCAGGTCTACGACGGTGTGTTCAGCGCCAACACCGCGCACATCATGTCTTGGGACGAGGTGCAGGCCATGTTTACCGGGGTAGCGCGGGTATTGCGTCCGGGCGGCTTTTTCGCTCTCTACGGCCCATTCAACTACGGCGGGCGCTACACCAGCCACAGCAATGCGCGCTTCGACGCGTGGCTGAAGGCCCAAGACCCGCACAGCAGTATCAAGGACTTCGATGCCCTGGACGCCTTGGCGCAGAGGCTGGGACTGCTGTTGGCGGCCGACCACACGATGCCGGTGAACAACCGTACCCTGGTGTGGAGCCGGGGGTGAGCTCGAGACTCCACTCGCTACCTGGGATTTCGTCATTGCGCTCAGGGGCCGAATCGTCAAAGATCGAGCAATGACGAGCTCCTCATCCCGAGGCCGCTTGGATATTCACGCTGCCTTGCCTTTGATCCCGAGGTCGGCCTCGAAGCCGATGGTCCCGGCAACCAAGCGCACGACCGACTCGGAGCAATGGATATTGAGGTTGTCCATCACCAGGTGCCAATGGGTTTGGGGCGAGCGCGTGGCAAGCAGCGCGGCGGGGTAGCGGACAAAGTCCTTCTCGGTGCGAGTCGGGCCGAGATGCTCTCGAGGATGCCGCCTTCGCTTGCCGCGGTGGCAAGCGCCTCATGGGTCCAATGAGTTAAAGACCATCCACTCTGGCTCGGCGGCTCACAGGCCAAGGCGATGATCTCGCAGATCTGCTCGGGCTCGAATGTCGGCGGAGCACCCGCACGCGGTGCATCACACAACCGCTCGGCGAACGGCTGTCCCTCGCTCGCGCGCCCGATGTCCAACTCCCGAGCCGTCTCGCGTACGTCGCGCCCCGCGCCCGCCATGAGAATGATGCGCGCGCGCATCACCAGTCTCTGCGGTGCGTGATGCTGTCACACGATGGCTTCAAGACGGTGGCGGTGTTGTGTGGAGACGTGGACAGGGGCAGCAGCGCAACGGGCCATAGAGAACAGATTCTTGAAAAGTTTGCCTGTTCAATATGATGTCTCATTTCCTTTGCAAACGGTATCAGGATTTCCGCTCGGGAGCACTAGCCCATCCGATGTGGTTCGGTTGATGGTGGCGCATCAGGCGACGTGCTGGACCTGGGGCTCCAGGGACTGCAGCGTCTCGAAGACCGCTTCGATCACGTTCTCCTTGCCCGCAAAGAGTCCTTCCGGGCCACCGGCGTGCAGGTTGCTGAAGGGCGGCTCGTACAAGGCAGCAGCGTCCATCACGCCTCGGGATGTCAGCTGGTCGATGATCAGCTCGATGAACCGGATCTGCGGCACCGTAAGGCTGCGGTCGCTGAGGTATTGGGTGAATGCCGCCTGCGCCGCTGTGCGGTCCATGCCGACCAGGGTGCGGATGAAGTGTGCGAGAGACGGCGAGCCGCTTCGGGTCAGCAGCCCGGATAGCAGGCTCTCCCCGTCTTCTTCCCCGATCTCGGTCAATGTAGCCTCCAAGCCTTTAAGATCCAGCTCCGTCAGGGGTTGGTTGGAGCGCAGGCGGTGGACGACGATGTGGTCCAGGTGGTTGCGCAGATAGTCCTCCACCTTCTTCGCATACTGCGCCCCGGTCATCTTCGGCACCGCGACCGGGGTTTCGTCGCGTACGCCGAGCACCTCGTCCTTGAAGTCTGTGTAGACGATCTTGCGCTTTTTCTTGTCGAGCAAGGGCACGAGCCCCCGCAGGCGCAGGCGCAGCTCCTCCAGCTGCGCGAGGCCGATGCCCTCCCAGAAGACGCTCTCCTGCACGCTGGCGAGGTATGCGAGCTGGGCGGCCACCGCCGGGATAGCGGCCTTCTCCTCCAGCAACATGGCGATCTCGACCACGCGCTTGCGGTGGCGTTCGAAACCGCCCTGGTCGCCCTCGACCAGAGCCAGCTGCATGCGCAGGGCGGTGAGTCGAAGAGGCGGGACTCGATGTCATCGGTCGCGATCTCGGAGGGTAGCCACGCCACCTCGCGTTGCAGGATCTCACGGTCGTTCTCGCTGAGATCGGCCCAGGCGTTTTGCTGCTGGAAACGCGCTACCGCCTCCAGGTGCATGCGCACGATGAAGTTGTCCCGGTTCATCGCCGCCACCTCGCCGTGCAGCCCTTCGGTGAGGGAAACCAGGAGATCCGCGTCCGGGTCCAGCTCGGGATTTGTCTGGACGTGGCCAAGCAGTTGCACACGCGCGCGGAAGTGCCGGGTGCCGAGCGGGGCGGTGTCGCCGGCGTTGATGCCCTCGGGTCTCTCCCGGAAATAGTCGAAGTTGAAGCAGAAGTCGAAAACGCGGAAGTCCTGCTTGTCCTCCCCCGGCCCATATAGGTCGGGACAGAGACGGGTGCCGCGCCCGATCATCTGCCAGAACTTGATCTTGGAGTAGACGGGCTTGAAGAAGACCAGGTTCGCCACCTCCGGCACGTCGATGCCGGTGTCGAGCATGTCCACCGAGATGGCCATGTGCGGGGCCTTCCCCTTTTGCGAGAAGTCGTCGATCAGGCTTTGCGGATACTTGGCCCGGTTGTCGATGACACGGGCGAAGTGGCCGGCGTGCTGTGGATAGTGATGGTTGAACCGCTCCTCGATGAACCTGGCATGGTCGTGGTTGCGGGCGAAGACGATGGTCTTCGCCAGCCGGTCGCCGCCCTCTACCTTGTGGCCGTGCTCCATGAGGTGCTGGAGCACCTTGTCCACGGTGTCACGGTTGAAGAGCCAGCTGTTGATCGCCGCCGCGTTGACGCGGTCGGGGAGCTGGTCCGGGTCCACCTGGTCGCCCCAGTCGAGGCCCTCCCACCGGGCCTTCTCCTCGTCGCTCAGGCTCTCGTAGTCGATGCCCTCCCGGAGGAAGCGCAGGTCCACCTGCTCCACGCGGGGCGGCACCTGGAAGCCGTCGTTGACCGCCTCGGTCAACTCGTAGGCGTCGGTCGGCACCCCCGGCTCCAGCTCGAAGAGGTCGTAGGTGTTCTTGTCCACCTCCTCGCGGGGCGTAGCGGTCAGGCCGACCAGCAGGGAATCGAAGTAGCGGAAGATCGCCCCGTACTTCTGATACACGAAGCGGTGCGCCTCGTCGATGATGACCAGATCGAAATGGCCGACACCGAAGCGGGCGTCAGTGCTGCCTTGACCGGCCTTGGTCTCGTCGATCATGCCCATCATGGTCGGGTAGGTGCAGACGTAGACCCGGCCCTCGGTGACCAGGTTGACCGGGCTGGACTCGGGCAGGTGCGCCTTGAAGGTATTGCAGGCCTGAGTCACCAGCGATACCCGGTCGGTGAGGAACAGGGCACGCTTGACCCAGCCGGCCCGCTGCAGAACGTCCGCCAGGGCGATGGCTGTGCGCGTCTTGCCGGTGCCGGAGGCCATGACCAGCAATGCCTTGCGCCGAGCGCCGGAGAACTGGGCGGCGATACTGCCGATAGCCCGCTTCTGGTAGTAGCGACCGGCAATGGCGTCCTTCACCTGGGTCACGTCGAGCGACTGGCGCTGGCTGCGGCGCAGGATCAGACGGGCCAGCTCGTCCTTCTTGTGGAAGCCGGCCACCTGGCGCGGCGGGTAGGCCCTGTCGTCCCAGAGCCAGGTGGTGTAGCCGTTGGTATAGAAGATCAGGGGGCGCTGGCTGTGCATCCGCTCCAGGCAGTCGGCGTAGAGCTTGGCCTGCTGCTGACCGACCTGGGGGTCGGCGGTCGTCTTCTTGGCCTCGACCACCGCTAGCGGCTTGCCGTCGTCGCCCCAGAGGACGTAGTCGGCGTAGCCGATGCCCTTCGCGTTGGGCATCCCGGTGACCTCGTACTCCCGATCGCGTGGCTGATCCAGCGGCCAACCGGCGCGGTGCAGCTCCAGGTCGATCAGGTAGCGGCGGGTCTCGGCCTCGGAGTAGTCGTGGGTGTCCGGTACCGTCTCGGCGGCGGCGCGGACCTCGGCCAGCTGATCGCGCAGGGCCTGCAGCTCGGCATCGAGGCATCACGCTCCTGCTGGCGCTCGAGGGCCTCCTCGTTCTGCTCTGCCAGCCGCTGCTCCAGGGCCTCCAGCTCCTTGCGGGGCACCACCTCTTGGTGCGACAGGGGTTGCGGGATGCGCTCGTCTCGCCAGGCCGCGCCATCTCGGGAAGCGTCGGGGGCATAATTGCGCACCAGCCAGTAGCAGACATGGTGCAGCTCGATGACGACCTGCCTGGCGTACTTGGATGCGATCGGGCCTCGCTCATGGACCGCGATGTTGCCGACCTTCTGAATGACCCGTGCCTTCTGAAACACTACCTGTGGAACCCGGCTCTGAAAGCTGGGCTCATGCAGGAGGGCACCGAGGTTGCGGTCATAGGGCATGCGCAGGCCCTTGTCGTGGCGATACAGCCAGTGGACCAGCGCCTCCAGGGCGAAGCGGGCGTGGAAGCAGGCGGCGCGTAACCGTTTAGCCCCCCTCGCGAGATCGACCAGGAATCTGCCCTATCGAGAGATCGGGAGGTTGCGAGACAAAGCTCAAAGGATGTGCAAGGATAGCGCCCAAGCTTAGATTTCTACATCCCCCGGCACCCACGGAATGCACCTCAGCGACCACGATCTCAGACAGCTCGACGAGGCCGCCGTGGCGAATCTTACGCCAGCGCAGGCGCGGGCGTTGCTGAGCAAGGCGCTCGAGGATCTGAAGAGGGCACGCGAGCGGCTGGCGCAGAATCCGACCAACAGCTCGCGCCCGCCGAGCACACGGGCGCCGTGGGAGCAGGCCCAAGGGCAGGGGCAGG
>Ga0210085_1000390_pt1 | contig 18579 bp, 21 predicted proteins | sample China_Galinas_PW_5_FD_184866 | JGI IMG/M metagenome (GOLD analysis project Ga0210085, IMG submission 184866) | Wetland microbial communities from San Francisco Bay, California, USA, that impact long-term carbon sequestration - China_Galinas_PWC_D1... | ecosystem: Environmental > Aquatic > Marine... | reverse complement strand
GGGCTCTAGCCGATGAAGGCAGCCGGTCCATTCGCTCGGCTAATCCACCAGCGCCGCGCCGAGCACGACGAGGGCCAGAGTGAGGACGCCGATGCAGGCGCGCAGGATCGCCGCGACGATCGCGCCTTTGCGGACTCGAGGGTCGAGCGGCTCGCCGCCGACCTGAGCTACTGCCTGCCGGCGCAGCCGCGTCATCGCTCGGGCCTGGGCCATCCCGGCGACGGTGGCGAGCAGGAGGGCGCCGGCGGCGACGACGGCCGCGACCATGAGCCCGTCCCACGGATGGCCGTCGAGCAGAACCGCTCCGCTGGCAAGCGCGACGAGCAGGGCGACGCTGCCGACGATCCCGTAGGAGCGACCGAGGGCGCGGAAGAACTCCACTCGCTGAGCGGGCTCAAGAGTCCCAGAAGCGGCCCGCGCGACGACGAAGATCGCCACCAGACCGCCGACCCAGATCGAAGCGGCGAGGGCGTGTACCGCGATCAGGGGTGCTGACGCGGTCGCGCCGATCACCCTTTGTCCTTGCGGTAGTAGGCGGCGTTGATCTCGATGTACTTCTGCCACTCCGGCGGCACCATGTCCTCGGGCGTGATCGCGTCCACCGGGCAGGCCTCGACGCAGGCATCGCAGTCGATGCACTCATCAGGGTCGATATAGAGCATCTCGACCGAGTCGTAGTCGGGCTCGTCCGGGGTTGGATGGATGCAATCGACTGGGCAGACCTCCACGCAGGAGTTGTCCTTGGTGCCGATGCAGGGCTCGTTGATCACATAGGTCATTGGGCGCCTCCGTCGATGGATTTACACATCTGACATGTATAAATCATAGGCCATGCTTCCCCCCGCGTGCCGTACCCGCGGACCTTCTCGGAACCGAAGTGGGCAATCAGCCCGAATCTCGGCCGACCTGGGTGTCAGTCCTCCCGAAGGTGGCTGCTGACCGTGACCTCCGCTGCGCCGCCGCACAGAGCTCCTCCGGGCTGGTCTTCCCACCCGGAGCCTGCTCGCGAGGGAGGCGTCGCGACGGATTAGGCGACGAGGCCGGCCCGGGAGAGCGAGTCGAGCAACAGGTAGAAGTACACCAGCCCGGCAAAGGGGCGCCACCGTGAGACCACTCTCTCCACCCTCTCGTAGTCGAGCTGGCCGTCGAGTCCGAGGAATGCACTCAATCTGTTGCGGGCGCTTCCTCGCCGGTCAACGCCGTGCTCCGCGTGGCAATCCCCGCCTCAAGGCCTCCGCGAGGACGACCGCGTCGTTGTACTCGGTGTCCTTGGCCGCGTAGACGAGGGTGAGCGTGCCTGCGCGAGCCCGCCGCCGCAACCTCGCCAGCGCAGGGCGATGCTGTCGCAGCTCCTCGAGGTAGCGCCGCCGAAACTCCTCAAAGCGGCCAGGCTGGTGGCCGAACCACTGCCGCAGCTCGGCGCTCGGCGCCAGCTCGCGATCCCACTCGTCGAGCCGGGCGCGATCACGCGACACGCCGCGTGGCCAGAGTCGGTCGATCAGGGCGCGATAGCCGTCGCAGAGCTCCTCGGGCTCGTAGGCGCGCTTCAGCCGGATGTCCATCGCAGCGCCGCTCAATGGTGCTCCTCGGCGCGTTCGATGGCCGCTGCCAGGCGGTTGAGGTCGCCAGGGTCCAGCGCCTCCTCGATCATCGGGAAGAGCTCACGCTCCTCGAAGCGGACGTGATCGTCGAGGAGCTGGCCCAGCTCTGCCAGCTCCTCGATCGACGCTTCCGCGGCGGCAGCGCGCAGAACCCCGCGGCGGATCGCCAGGTGCTCCTCCAGCATTCGCGCCACCGCGACGCGATCCACCGGGCAGTGCAGCGCCCAACCCGGCAGCAGCACCTCCTCCTCGACGCGGAAGTGGTGTTGCCCGTCAGACTCCCAGAATGCGAGAAAGTCCCGGCTGGCGGCGACGACGTCGGTCGCCTCGCGCAGCCGCTTCGCGGCCAGCAGCGACTTGAGGTGATCGCGCGAGAGCGGCTGAAGCGCCACTGCCCGCTTCATCAGAGGCTCGGTCGGGCTCGAAGCAGCACCCGCGCGACAAGGACCGCGACGCGGCCGGCGAGCATGGCGTAGGCCACAAGCAGCACCGCGACTGCCGGACTCCGCAGCCCGTCGACACCAAGCGACTGCGAGACCGCCAGGGCCGCGATCCCGACCATCGCCAGGGCGGCGATCAAGCCGTCAAGTCGTGGTCGCGCCGCCGGCATCCGTGCCGCGAAGCCGCCACGGACCCTGACGACCACGGCGAGCAGGTGGGTCAGCGAGCCGAGCACGGTGAGGCCGACCCAGCCGCTGACCAGAAGCGTGCCGACGGTGGTCCGGGTCGAGCCGGTCAGGGCATTCGAGGGGCCGCCTTCGATCGCCGCCACCGTGGCGACCAGGAGCCCGGCGAGAAGGAAGGGCTGGGCCGCCGCGACGATTCGTGCCGGGAGCGAAAGCGGCCGGGTCGCGTCGCGGAGGCAGGCGGCGACGTTGACGAGGAGCGCGATCGCACCCGCGCAGAGCCCGAGCCAGCCGGCCAGGGCCAGCGGTTCGAGTTCCCAGCCGTAGCCGGCGGCGAGTGCCGCCACACCCCCGCTCCAGGCGAGGAAAGCGACTCCCTGCATACGGGGAAAGCGAAGTTGGGTCTGGGTCAGCGATGGGAAGAAGGTGTGCAGGGTGCCGACGATCGCCGCGCCGAACCAGCCCGCAAGGTTCAACGACATATGGGCGCCGAGGAGATCGCCGTGACTCCAGGGCACGCCGCGAGCCAGCAGTGACCCCGCCACCATCCCCAACCCGAGGAAGCAGGCCCCGCTGACGTACCACCGGGTTGCCCACGGGGAGCGTCGCAGCGAGGATCGCCGCATCGCGGCAATCGCCGCCGCCCAGGCCGCCAGGCCCCCCACCAGCAGGCCGACCGCGAGCCAGATCAGCGTCTCGGCATGCTCGGGAACGGCGATCGCGAGCAGGATCGCGCCGGCATTCCAGCAGAGGACCTGAGCCCGGACGAGAGCTCGGGGAGGAGGGTCGGTGGCGAGGAAGGCGCCGGCGAAGAACTGGGTGGCGCCGAGGACCAGCTGCGAGACGCCTCCGACGAAGGCCAGATGCAGCGCAAGCCAGTGACCCCACGGCCACGGGGCGAGCCATTGGGCGATGCCAACCCCTGCTGCAGCGAGCAGAAAGGCGATCCCACAGATGAAAAAGGCGCCGACCACATCGGTCGGGCGCAGATCGCCTTCGCGGCGCGGACGGGGTATTTTTCGACAGTGGCGAGCGGCGGAGCTGCTCACCTGGAGACCTCGATCAGGCAACCCGCCCGATCGGGGTCGTGAGGCTCGAAGCCGGTCAGCTTGGCCTTCGGATCGAGCTTCTCGAGGACGCCGGCCGTGATCCCGCGGTGCAGGGTGCAGACGACATCGGCGTTCTCGCGCGCCGAGTCGCGATATGGGCAGTTTTCAAGTCTGCAGGTCAGGCTGCCGTCGGTTTTCACCTTCATCGAGGGTTGAAAGCCGAGCGCCGCGAGGCTCTGGCGCAGGCCCTCGACAGGGTCGTCGTTCTCCTTGGGGGCAAGCTCCCGGCCTATCTCCCGGCCGGTCCGCTCGACTTCCCGCAGCCGGGTCGGGCCGGCGGGCATGGCGCGCGCCAACCAGATGGCCAGGTTGGCATAGGCGGAAGGAGGCCGGCCGGCCGGCTGCGCGCCGGGGGCCACCGTCCAGCGGTCACCGGGACGCCCCCTCCCCCCTCGCTCCTGGCGGCGCTCGACAAGGCCGGCTTCCCGTAGTCGCTCGAGGTGGAGCCGCACGCCGTTGGGGTGCAGGTCGAGCCGCGTCGCCAGATCGTCGGTTCGGGCGGCTTCCCCCAATTCCACCAACAAGGCGAAGATACGCGCCCGCGTCGGCTGCGCCAGTGGGTCGTCGGTTGAGTTAGGGAGATCCATGATCCAAGTTTTGCATAGACAGTTTGTGCAAACGTTTCATCGCGACGATGGCTCTCCCACTGCCGCCGCCACGGTGGGAGTCGAAGGATGGGCCGGAGTTTTTTCGGACTCATTCATCAGGGCGTGCCTGGCGCCGGGGATCCCGTATTCGTAGGGCCCGCCGACAACGCGCGGAATCCGATCGAAGTTGAAGCGTGGCGGCGGCGAGGAGACCTGCCACTCGATTGAGTTCGCTCGCCAGGGGTTGCCGGAGGCCCGAGGCCCGAAACGCCAGCTGACAACCATGTTGTAGAGGAAGACGAGCTGGGCGGCGCCGAGCAGGAAGCCGAAGCAGCTGATCAAGAGGTTCCACTCTCCAAATTGGGCGGCGTAGCTGGCGACCCGCCGTGGCATCCCGTCCATTCCGATCCAGAACATCGGCAGGAAGGTGCCCCAGGTTCCGATCAGGGTGCCCCAGAAGTGAACCCGCCCAAGCCTCTCGTCATACATCCGCCCGGTGATCTTCGGGAACCAGTAATAGACGCCGGCGAAGATCGTGAAGACCGAGCCGGCGAAGAGGACGAAGTGGATGTGGGCGACGATGAAGTAGGTGTCGGTGACATGGATGTCGATCGGCACCAGAGCCAGCAATACGCCGCTGATCCCGCCAACGATGAAGCTGATGATGAAGCCAAGCGCAAAGAGCATCGACGTGGAGCGAGGGTTGATCTTGCCGAAGAACAGCGTCCCCAGCCAGGAGAAGATCTTGATCCCGGTCGGCACCGCGATCAGCACCGAGGTCAGCATCATCGGCACCCGCAGCCAACTGAACATTCCGGCGACGAACATGTGGTGAGCCCAGACCGAGTAGCTGAGCACGATGATCGCGATCAGCGAGAGCGACATCAGCCGGTAGCCGAAGATCGGTTTGCGCGAGTGGGTGGAGATCACCTCGCTGATGATCCCGAAGCCGGGGATGATCATTATGTAGACGGCTGGGTGCGAGTAGAACCAGAAGATGTGCTGGTAGCTGATCACGTCCCCGCCGGCGGCGAACTGGAAGAAGTTCGTGTGCAGGATGCGGTCGAAGAGGACCATGAACTGCACCCCGGCAATGAACGGCGTCGCGGCGATCACCAGCAGCGAGGTCGCGAGGTTGGCCCAGACCAGCAGTGGCATCCGCCAGAAGGTCATCCCCGGGGCACGCATGGTGACGATCGTGACCAGGAAGTTGAGCGCGGCGAGGATCGATGAGAAGCCGGCGAACTGAACGCCGACGTTGAAGAAACTCTGCCCGAGCGGCGCGCCCGTCGAGAGCGGCGCGTACCCGGTCCAGCCGGCGTCGAATGCGCCCCCCGGGACCAGGAAGCTGGCGAGGAAGATGATCCCCGCCACCGGCAGCAGCCAGAAGCTGAGCGCGTTGAGGCGGGGGAAGGCCATGTCCGGCGCGCCGAGCATCAACGGCAGCACGTAGTTGGCGATGCCGGCGAAGACCGGGATCACGAAGAGGAAGATCATGATCGTCCCGTGGGCGGAGAAGATCGAGTTGTAGCTCGCAGGGTTGACGATCTGGGAGCCCGGCTGGGCCAGGTTGGCGCGAATCAACATCGCCAGCAGGCCGCCGATGAAAAAGAAGAAAAAAGTGGTGACGATGTACTGGATGCCGATCACCTTGTGATCGGTGTTGAAGGTGAAGTAGTCGCGCCAGCTCGCGGCCCCGTGATCGGAATGGTCCTCGGGTCGGGTCGGGGCGCCCAACGCCCAGCGCAGCCAGTAGTCGAACGCACCGAAGCCGAGAAGGAAGCCGAGCGGCGCGGTGAACAAGGGGACGACGATGTGGGGGTAGCCGGTCTGCTCGGTCTGGAAGACAGGCAGCCCGGAGATCGCCCGCAAACCGATGACCAAGGCGAAGCCGAAGGCGCCGCCGGCGAGGGCTCCGGCGATGCCTCGCATCCACTTGCGGAGGAGCTCGTCGCCGGAGACGCCGAACCCCGGGGTTTGGGGATCGGCCGCGGCGCGGTCTGCCGTCGATGCCGATCGTTGGAGTGCGGTGTCTGCCATCAAACATCCAGTCGCATCATCTTTTTCCTACGAGGAATGGATAAATTAGCAGCCCCGCCCTGTGCTCGCCACCGCGTCGTTGCCTATTCAGAAATCGGAAATGGATATGACCACCCATTGCCGCGCGCGTCCTCACCGCCGACAATCGAGTCATGAGCCAAATCGCAGTCCGCTGCCATCCATTTGCGCCCGTCTCCGACGAGGATCTGCAGCAGTGGCTGACCGCAGAGGTCAGACGCCTGAGTGAAGAGGCTCCCGGGGCAGCGATTCGCCTCTTGCGCCTCAGCCAAGCCGGCCCCGAAGGCGAGATCGGAGTTGGTTGGCAGATCGAGCTCGGCATAAGCCCGCCCGAGTCACGGCATTGCATTGTTAGCGACCGCGAGCGGCGGGGGCTTACCTGAATCGAGAGCCGACGGGTAAGAAACCGCCGGGCGGCGACGCAGACCTCGAGAGGAAGAACAACCGACCCGAGGAGGTCCGATGTCCACTGCCACGCTCGATGCACCTGCCCACGCGCCGCTGGCACCGACGCTCACCGAGCGCCTGCGCGATCCCGCCTACCAGGCCTTCCTGCTGCTGAGGATCGGCTTCACCGTCGCCCCGATCCTCTTCGGCCTCGACAAGTTCTTCAACGTGCTCGTCGACTGGGAGGTCTACCTGGCGCCCTGGATCAACGACATCGTCCCCGGCAGCGCGACGACCGCGATGCACCTGGTCGGGGTCGTCGAGATCCTCGCCGGAGTGTTCGTCGCGCTGAAGCCGCGCTACGGGGCCTACGTGGTTGCGGCGTGGCTCGGCGGGATCATCGTCGACCTGCTCACCTACTCCGGCTACTACGACATCGCCCTGCGCGACTTCGGCCTGCTGCTCGGCGCGCTGACGCTGGGGAGGCTGGCGAGCAAGTACGACGCGCCCGGCTGGAGCGTGGGAATCTGAGCGTCGCGGCGTAGGGTGGCCGGATGGAGTTCCTGGAGAGGATCGGCGTCGAGGTCCCGCTCGTGCAGGCTGGCATGGGCGGGGGCCTCAGCCGTCATGAGCTGGCAGCTGCGGTGTCGGAGGCGGGCGGGTTGGGGACGATCGCGGTCAATGGCGCCGCTGCGATCCGCCGCGAGCTCGCGGCCGCGCGGGCGCTGACCGGAAAGCCGCTCGCGGTGAACCTGCTGCTGCCGTTCGCACGGCGCGACTGGTTCGCCGCGGCGGCGGGCGCCGACGTCGTCGTCACCTTCTGGGGCAGGCCGAAGCGCCGCACGCCGGGCACGTGGATGCACCAGTGCGGGTCGGTCGGGGAGACGCGATCGGCGTTCGCCGCCGGGGCCGACGCGGCGATCCTCCAGGGAGTCGAGGCGGGCGGCCATGTGCGCGGAACGGTCCCCGCCCTGGAGCTGCTCGAGCGGGCGCGGGCCGAGCTGCCGGACGATTTCCCGCTGCTGCTCGCCGGCGGGATCGCCGATTCGACCGACGTCAGAAGAGCGCTCGACGCCGGCGCTGCGGCGACGGTCGCCGGCACCCGCTTCCTGCTCTCCGAGGAGAGTCGCGCTCACCGCGAGTACCGGAGCCGGCTGATCGACGCGCGGAAGACGATCCTCACCGAGCTCTTCGGCGCCGGCTGGCCGGCGGCGCCCCACCGCGTGATCGCCAACACCGCAACCGAGCGCTGGCTCACCGGGGACCTGCGCGGGCCGCGGCTCAATCGCGCCCTCAATCGCCTCACCGGCCTTGGCGCGCGCCACATACCGGAGCGCCTCCAGGGACGAATCGCCCGCGCGCAGCACCCCGGCAGCCGCCTGCTCTCGCCCCTGGGACCGGCCGACGACGGTCCCGCCAACCTGCTCGACGCGGGGCCGCTCTACGCCGGAGAGACCGTAGCGCGCATCGCCGACGTGCGACCGGCCGCGGAGCTCGTCCGCGCGCTTTCGCCCTGACGCCGCCGACATCGGGGTGATCCTGTCGATTTTCCGGTTGCCCGTTCGTCGTCTCGATAGACACGGCCATGAGGAGCTGCGCCGGTCAACGGATAGGAGAAAGCGATGTCCAAGAGCGTCCTTTACATGTCGATGTCCCTCGACGGGTTCGTCGCCGGGCCCAACGAGACCCCCGAGAACGGGCTCGGCGAAGACGGTGAGCGGCTGCACAGATGGTTCTTCGACTCCGGGGCCGAGACCGGCCAGGGCGGCGTCCCCGGGCGCCAACTGGATCGCGGCGATCGTGCGCAGCCGCGCCGGGCAGCGCCTCGACAGCCCGGCGCTGGTCGCCGACGGCAACCACGCCCGCGCCGACTCCTACGTCAGCCTCGCCGTCATCGCCAGCTCGAAGCTCTCGCGGCCCTCGTCCTCGCCCCAGCCGATGTCCTCCAGCAGGTCGAAGTCTTCGCCGAACTCCAAGCCGAGCCGGGCGGCTTTGGCGAAGTCCCTCTCATGCTCCAGGGCGTGCCATAGGTCGCCCACGGAGCCGAGGTGGTTTCGGATCAGCTCGTAGAGCCCCTCGCGCTGGCGGCGGTCGATCGTGATCGTGGTCTCGGGCACGGCGCCCCTCCTCTCGGTCGGGCACCGAAGGCCGCCGCGATGCCGCCGTCAAACGACTTCGGCGAGTAGCGTTTCGATTGCATCGAAGCTCGTTCTTCGGTGCCGGCCCCGGGGCGCTCCACACGCTGCCGGGGCGCTTATGTTTGCCGGGCGAACTTAGCTCCGGGGCGGGGCGAAAGCGAGGCGGATTCGCTCGTAATCGGCGTCAATCGCCGCCTATCGACGCGTTTTTGGGAACTAGTGCCCAAAACGGAGGCGATATGCGGGGGTGGTTCAAGTTGATCTTGCACCCAACTGTCACGCCCCGACCCGCCCACGTGCAGGGGATTCGTGAAAAAGCGGCTGATCGGATTCGAACCGACGACCTTCTGCATGGCAAGCAGACGCTCTAGCCAGCTGAGCTACAGCCGCACAGGGGTGGAGTTTACCCGGCCGGAGGGCGTGGCCGCCGGATGGCCGGTCAGCGTCTGGTCAGGATGCCGACGACGAGGTACTGGACGACGACCCAGTCGAGGCAACCGGCTGGACCGTTCAGGAGTCAGGCCCCGAGCTCGGAGAGGAGGTCAACCATCGCCGTCGAGCGCGGCGTTGACCAGGCTGTCGGCCTCGGCGTTCTCGGCGCGGCGCACGTGGCGGATCGACCAGCGGCCATCGAAGGGCCGCAGCGCCCGCATCACCTCGCCGTGCAGCTCGCGCAGCGTCGCGTCCTTGACCTTGTACCTGCCTTGCACCTGGCGCACGATCAGCTCCGAGTCGCCGACCAGCTCGAGCTCATCGGCCCCCAGCTCGGCGGCCCGCTCGATCCCCAGCAGCAGGGCGCGGTACTCGGCGACGTTGTTCGTCGCCTTGCCGATCCGCTCGGCGCGCTCCTCGAGCACCTCCCCCCCGCCGTCCTGGACCACCGCGCCGATCGCCGCCGGCCCCGGGTTCCCCCGGGCGCCCCCGTCGACGTTGACGGTCAGCTTCATGCCGGCACCCCGAGCGCCAGCCGGCCGCCCTCCTCGGCGTGCGCGTTCCACTCCCGGGCCGAGCCGTCGAGCTGCTCGACCTCCTCGCCGCGGCCGAGCTGGAAGACGGCGCGCAGCTCGTCGCCGAGATCGACCCCCCACTGGTACCAGCAGAGGTCCCAGGCGACCGTGACCCGCACCTCGCTCGGCGAGCCGGCGGCGGCGCCGACGGAGACGCGCGGCACCCCCAGGGTGCGTGTCAGCCCCGCCACCGTGCGCGCCGCCTCGCTGGCGTTGAAGCGCTCCACCGCGCGGTCGAGGCGGCTGCGCGGAGTCTCGCTCGGCTCCGGCTCGGGACGGCGGCCGACATTCGCCCCAGGCGCGGCGGGATCGACCCAGCCGAGCCGCTCGGCGCGCCCGCGGCAGAGCTCGCAGACCCTCCGCAGGCCCTCCTTCGGGCTCATGTAGCTGCGGGTGCGCTCGCCGGCCAGGATCGTGCGACCGCACACCGAACAGACCTCATCGGGACTCATTTCTGAAAGTTAGCGATGTCCTGGCGTGCGTGGCCAAGCAGGTCAAGGACGCAGGGAGCGTGGCGTGCTCTGCACGCGAGCGACCGAGGACGCAGAGATGCGCCGGCCACGCACGTCAGGACGCCTCTTGCAGCGACCCTTTCAGCCTCATCACGGCCTTCGTGTGCAGCTGCGAGACCCGCGACTCGGTGACCCCGAGCACCTCGCCGATCTCGCGCAGCGTCAGGTTCTCGTAGTAGTAGAGCGCGACGACGAGCTGCTCGCGCTCGGGCAGGCCGGCGACCGACTCGGTCAGCCGGTCCTTGATCTCGCTGCTGGCGAGCGATTCCTGCGGGTCTTCGGCGCGCGGGTCGGAGATCGTGTCGAGCAGCGAGACCGAATCGCCGGAGGAGTCCGAGATCGTCCACAGCTCATCGAGGGCGTAGATCGAGGAGTTGGCGATCTCCAGCAGCGAGGTCTGCAGTTCCTCCTCGGTCAGGCCGACCTTGGCGGCGAGCTCGACCTCGGTCGGCGACCGCTGCAGCTGGTGCTCGAGCTTCGACTGGGCGGCCTCGATTTCGCGTGCCCGGGAGCGGACCGAGCGCGGCACCCAGTCGAGTGAGCGCAGCTCGTCGATGATCGCGCCGCGGATCCGGGTCATCGCGAAGGTCTCGAACTTGATCCCACGCTCGGGCTCGAATCGCTCGATCGCGCCGATCAGCCCCATCAACCCGTAGGAGATCAGGTCGGCGTCCTCGACGTGCGAGGGCAGCCCGGCGCCAAGCCGGCCGGCGACGAATTTGACCAGCGGCGAGTAGGCGACGACGAGGCGCTCGCGCGCGGTCCTGTCGCCGTCGTCCTTGTAGCGGCGCCACAGATCGCGCAGCTCGACCTCTTTTACGCCGGTTTCCATGAAACTCGCTCGATTCTATGGCTGGCGGGGGATCGTTGGGGCATCATGCGCGCGGGTGGGTCGCAGCGTAGGCCTCCCGCAGGCGTGCGGCGTCTACACGAGTGTAGACCTGCGTGGTGGAGATCGAGGCGTGGCCGAGCAGCTCCTGGATCGAGCGCAGGTCGGCGCCGCCTTCCAGCAGATGGGTGGCGAAGCTATGGCGCAGGGCGTGCGGCGAGACGCCGGCAGCCAGCGCCGCCTCGCGCACCCAGAGGGCGAGACGCCGGCTGACGTCGGAGTTGGAGAGCCGGCGGCCGCTCTTGGAGAGGAAGAGCGCGGTCTCGCGCGGCTCGCCGGCGAGCGCGTGCCGTCCCTTGTCCAGGTAGCGGCGCAGGGCGCGCTGGGCGGGCTCCCCGACCGGCAGCAGCCGCTCCTTGGAGCCCTTGCCGAGCACCCGCAGCTGCTCGGACTCGAAGTCGTAGGAATCGCGCTCGAGGTTGACGATCTCCTCGCAGCGCAGGCCGCAGGAATAGGCCAGCTCGAGCATCGCGCGATCCCGCAGCTCGAGCGGCGTGCGCGCCGGGATCCGCTCCAGCAGGGCGCGGACCTGCTCGCCGCTCAGCACCCGCGGCAGCTTCTGCTCGCGCTTCGGGCTGGAGACGAGGTCGGCCGGGTTCTGACCGACCCGCTCGCTGCGCACGAGGAAGTCGAACAGGCCGCGCACGGCGGCGAGCTTGCGCGCAACGGTCGCCGCCGAGGCGTCCGCGGAGGAGAGCCCGGCGCCGTAGCGCCGCACGTCGCGATGGCGCACCTCGCCCGGCTCCAAGCCCCGCCCCCCGGCCCACTCGACGAACTGCCCCAGGTCCACCCCGTAGGCCTTGCGCGTGCGCTCCGCCAGGTTGCGCGCCCGCATATCGCGATCGAACGCCGAAAGCGCCTCGTCCCAGGTCATATCGAATGATGTTCGGCGTTCTTCTCGATCGCCCTGCGAGCGCCGCTCGTCAGCCTATGTAGATCGGCGTTCCTACTTCAACCCGGTCGTACAGTTCTTCCACGTCGGGAATCGCCATGCGCACGCAGCCATGCGAGGCTGCCGTTCCCAGCGATGAGGTCTCGTCGGTGCCATGGATGCCGGCGCCTTCGTAGATACCCATCCAGCGGGCCTTGATCGGGTCGGCCGGGCCCGGCGGGATCACCGTCCCGGCGAGGTCCCCCGCCCAGGCCGAGTTCGGCACGTGCCAGGACGGGTTCACCTGCTTTTCCTGGATCGCGTAGAGGCCTTCGGGCGTTTCCAGGCCTTCCTGGCCGACGGCGACGGTGTAGGTCTTGGCCGGCTTCAGGTGTTCCCAGAGCCGCAGCGTGAAGGTGGCGCGGTCGAGCGTCAGGTAGGAGGGGTACTCGGCGGCGACTTCCTTCGCGGTCACCTGCGGCTTCACCGGGTGGGTGCGGGCGGCGATCGTGTGCTCGGCGCCGGCGTTGAGCACGGCGGCGCGCAGCTGCCGGGCGAGCAAATTGTCGCGCAGCTTGCGCCCGTATTTGGCGGGCGTCACTTCGAGCGAGCTGCCGCTCGCGCTGACGTCGGCGTTCTGCGCTTCGCGGTCGACTTCGTCGGCGACGTGACGGACGAAGCGATTGACCGCCCGCTGCGAGTAGGCGATGCGGGCGGGGACGCTTTCGTCGACGCTGCCGCCGGTCACGTAGCGCACCAGCCGGCCGGGCAGGCCGCCGGAGCGGCTCTGGTCGAGCGCTTCTTCGACCGCGCGGCCGAGATTGGCGTGAACCTTCAGCGTCGCGCCGTCGAGCTTCCAGCTCTCGCCGTCGTAGGCGACCTTCAGCGAGTGGCGCAGGGGCGCCAGCAGCTGCCGCCGCACGGCCCGCTTTGCTTCGGCTTCGTCCATGCCACCGACGTCCACGCCGCCGATCGTCACCCCGTCGGCGATCGTGTCGCTCTGCGAGCTGTCGTAGGCGAAGGCGACGCCCACGAAGACGAGCAGGACGAGAACTCCCGCTATCAGCGCGATTCGGGTTTTACGTCCCATCGTGAAATCTTAGGCACACGCGTCGGTCGCTCCACGGATATGTTTCGGCTTCGTGCGCTCGAAGGATGAGATCCGCAAGGAAGTTTGGAAGGCGATGGACCGAGAGGGAGTCTCTCGATTCCCGGGCGCCGAGGGTCGCATCCCCAACTTCGCCGGCGCCCGGCTGGCGGCCGAGAAGCTCGCCGGCCACCGACTCTGGAAGCGGGCGCGCTCGATCAAGGCCAATCCCGACTCGCCGCAGACGCAGGCGCGCCGCATGGCGCTGGAGGAAGGCAAGACACTCGTGATGGCGGTGCCGCGGCTGCGCGACCCCCACCCCTTCCGGGTGCTCGAGCCGAAACGGCTCTCGAAAGCGGCGATCAAGGAGGCGGCGACGATCAAGGGCGCGCTCAAGCACGGCCGCGTCGTCGCCCTCGACGAGCTGCCGGAGATCGACTTCGTGCTCACCGGCTCGGTCGCCGTCAACCTCAGCGGCGCCCGGATCGGCAAGGGCGGCGGCTACAACGACCTCGAGTACGGGGTCCTGATCGACGCCGGCAAGATCGACGACCACACGACGATCGCCACCACCGTGCACCCGATCCAGATCCTGCGCAAGCACCTGCCGGTGATCTCGCACGACCTGCCGGTCGACATGATCGCCACCCCGCGCGCCGTGATCGAGGTCGAGCGCCAGTACGAACGCCCGCGCGGCATCCTCTGGGACCACCTCCAGCCGCCACAGATCCGCGAGATCCCGATCCTCGAACGGATGGGCTATGCCTGAGACCGTCCGCAGCGGCTCGGTCAAGTTCCCGGCCAGCGACTACGGCAACCCGGACCCCGAGTGGCTGAAGATCGACTGGCGCGAGCACCTGCACCGGGTGCGGCTTCCCGGCGCCGAGGTCAACTACGCCGAAATCGGCGAAGGCGAGCCGATCCTCTTCGTCCACGGGCTCGGCGGCTGCTGGCGCAACTGGCTCGAGAACCTCCCCCACTTCGGCCGCACCCACCGCGCCATCGCGCTAGACCTGCCCGGCTTCGGCGACAGCCCGATGCCCTCCTGGCAGATCGACATGCCCGCCTACGGGCGGCTGATCCACGACTTCTGCGAGAAGCTCGGCATCGACCGGGTTGCGGCGCTGGTCGGCAACTCGATGGGCGGCTTCGTCTCGACCGAGGCGATCGTCGAACGTCCCTCGCGCTTCGGCAAGCTGATCCTGGTCTCCGCCGCGGGGATCAGCTTCGCCGAGGCCGAAGGGCGCCGGCTGGAAGCGGCGGTCAGCCTGTTCGAAGCCGGGGTGGCGTTCCTCGGCGGCCCGCGCAGCCTCTGGGTCAACCGGCCGAAGGGCCGCGAGTTCGCCTTCGGGCGCGTCTTCCACTACCCGAACCGGGTGCGGCCCGAGCTGCTGCGCGAGCAGATGGAGCCGGGTGTCGGCGCGCCCGGCTTCGCCGACGCGATCCGCGCGATCGGCGGCTACGACACCCGCCATCGGCTGACCGAGATCGAGATCCCGACCCTGGTCGTCTGGGGGCTCAACGACCAGGTCGTCCCGGTCGAGGCGGCGATTGGCTACCACCGCCTGATCCCCGACTCGCGGCTCGAGCTGTTCGAGCGCACCGGCCATGTGCCGCAGATGGAGCGGCCGGCGCGCTTCAATCCCCTGCTCGACGAGTTCCTCGCGGACTAGCGTCCGCTGAGCTCGAAGACGTCGACGGGACCCGGGCCGGCGCCAAGCTCGCGCAGGCCGGCGGCGACCGCCGCCGACGCGATCTCCCTCGCCTTGCGGGCGGCCTCGAGCGGGCCATCCCCGCGGGCGAGGAACGCGGCCAGCGCCGAGGAGTGGGTGCAGCCGGAGCCATGCGCGGCGCCGTCGGAGTGGCGCTCGCCCTCGATCGCCTCGGCATCGGAGCCGTCGAAGTAGAGGTCGACGACCTGCTCGCTGTGCCCGCCGGTCACCACGACGGCCGCCGGGCCGAGCGCCAGCACCTCGCGCGCCAGGTCCTCCTGCGAATCGCCCTCGCCGGCGCCGGTCAGAGCCCGCGCCTCGGGAATGTTCGGCGTGATGACCGTGGCGAGCGGCAGCAGCCGCTCGACCAGCGCCGTTCGCGCGGCATCGTCGAGCAGCACGGCGCCGCTCTCGGCGACCATCACCGGATCGATCACCACCGGCGCGTCGCCAAGCAGCTCCAGCGCGTTGACGACCGCGTCGACCGTCTCGGCCGTCCCGAGCATCCCGATCTTCACCGCGTCGACGCCGATGTCCTCAGCCACCGCTTGGACCTGGGCAAGGATCATCGACGGCGTCACCGCCTCGACCGCACTCACGCCGACCGTGTTCTGTGCCGTGATCGTGGTGATCGCGGTCATCCCGTGCACCCCGCACCGGGCAAACGACTTCAGGTCGGCCTGGATGCCGGCCCCGCCGCCGGAATCCGAGCCGGCGATCGAAAGGGCGGTGGGAACACGGACGGTATTCACGGGCTGCACCCTAGATGGCCTTCCCGCCCGCTACCAGAGCGCCGTCAGCGGCGAGAAGGCATGCATCTCGCTGTCAGCGGTGACCAGGGCGAGGTCATGCTCCAGAGCAGTGGCCACGAGGAAGCGGTCCGCCGGATCGTCGGAGCCGAAGCCATCGAGCGCCTCACTCCGCATGGCGATGCCATGACTGAGCGGCACGGAGCTCGGAGCCGAGCGACGCAAGGCATCGAGAACCCACTCGCTCGGCGACGGAGCAAGCGAGAGGCGGCCCTTGCGGGCGAGAACCAGCGTCTCCCAGGTCGAGATCGGGGAGAGGAACAACTCGCTGTCGCGGTCGGCGATCGCCCTCTCGGCGGTCTTGGAAAGCCGCTCGGGATCCAGCAGGCGCCAAAGCCAGATATGGGTGTCGAGGAGGAGCTTCATTCGCCCAGAACCTCCCACTCGGCGAGATCCGTCGCCGGGGCGACCAGGTCCCCCCTTACCTCGCCCCGCTCGCGCATCGCCCCGAGCCAGTCCTCTGAGCGCTCTGGCCTCACCGGAGCGAGCTGGGCGACGGCCTTCCCCCGCTTGGTGATCACGATCGGCTCACCGGAGGCGCCGACCTCGTCGAGCAGCCGCAGGCAGGTTTGCTTGAACTCTCCAGCTGGAATGGTCCTCATGGACATGAAAATACCATGGACAACTGCCATGGACATCACCTGCTTTAGGCTCGTTGGACTGGGTGCAACCGCGATGTTCATGTCAGGCCTCCCTTGGCGGCTGCAGAGTCGTCCGGGTGTAGACGCCGACCAGGGAGCAGTTGAGGTAGCCGAGCGCCTCGAGGTCGGCGAGGGCTGCGGCGGCCTCGGCGCCCGGCAGGGCGAGCTCGGTGGCGATCGCGTCGCAGGTCTCGCAGCCGAGCTCGAGCGCTTCGAGCACCGCCTGCTGGGCGTCGTCGAGCTCGGGGCCGGAGCGCTCGATCCGCCGCGCCCCCGGCCCGAGCATCGCGTCGAGCACGTCCTGGGCGTCGCGGACCAGGCAGGCGCCACCGCCGATCAGGTTGTTCGGCGCGACCGAGAGTCGCGAGCCGACCGGGCCGGGGACCGCGCCGAGGTCCCGTCCCAGGTCAGCCGCCAGGTCGGCGGTGATCAGCGAGCCCGAACGCTCCGCCGCCTCGACCACGACCGTCATCCCCGAGAGCGCCGCCATGATCCGGTTGCGTGCCGGGAAGGCCCAGCGCCACGCGCCGCAGCCGGGAGGCAGCTCGGAGAGCACGAGGCCCTCCTCGCCGACCCGCCGCCAGAGCGAGCGGTGCGCGGCCGGGTAGGCGACGTCGGCGCCGCAGCCGAGCACCGCCACGGTCAGGCCACCGTCAAGCGCTCCACGGTGCGCGCAGGCGTCGATGCCGAAGGCGAGGCCGCTGACGACGACCAGCCCGGCGCTCGCCAGCTCGCGCCCCAGCTCTCGCGCGACCTCGCGGCCGTAGGTGCTGGCGCGGCGGGCGCCGACCACGGTCACCGCCTCTTCGGGCGAGAGGCGCATCAGCAAGGTCGGATCGCCCCTGCCGATCAGCGCCCACGGCGCGTCGGCGGCGTCGCGCAGGCCGGCCGGATAGAGCGGGTCGTGCCGGCAGACCGCCCAGCACTCGGCGGCCTCGAGCTCGGCCGCCAGGCGCTCGCCCGGCACGGCGGCGATCTGGGCGAGCATCTGCGGGCCGACCTTGGACGCGACCGCCTCGACCAGGTCCTCGCTGCCAAGGCGCAGCAGCTCGGGCGAGCGCTGCCCCGGGGCGCCGGTCGCGACCTTCTCGATGTACGGGGCCAGGTGGGCGAGCAGGCGCGCGCGGCGCAGGCACTCCGCGCAGGCCTCGGGCTTGACTTGGCTAATCACGGTCTCTCCTCCTCAGTTGCAGCGCTTGGGCGATGTGGTCGCGGCCGACGCTGTCGGCCTCGGCGAGATCGGCGATCGTGCGGGCGAGGCGCAGCACCCGGTCGTGGGCGCGGCCGCTGAGCCGCCGGCGCCTGTAGGTGTCGGCGAGCAGCGCCGCCGCGTCCTCCGAGAGCGCCTGCTCCCGCGCCTCGCCGGGCGTCATCTCGGCGTTGCAGCGGCCCGGGCCGAGGCGGGCTTCCTGGCGCTCGCGCGCCGCCACGACCCGCTCGCGCACGGCGGCCGAGGGCTCGCCCGGCGGGCCGCCGATCTCCGCCGCGCTCGGCTGGCGGATCGCGACCAGGATGTCGAGCCGGTCGGCGAGCGCGCCGCTCAGCCTCGACTGGTAGCGGCGTGCGGCCAGCGGCAGACAGCTGCACTCGGGGTCCGACTCGCCACGCCCGCAGGGGCAGGGGTTGGAGGCGGCGACGAGCATGAAGCGGCAGGGCAGGCGCCGGGTGGCGCCGGCCCGCGAGATCGTCACCCAGCCGCTCTCCAGCGGGCCGCGCAGGGCCTCCAGGGTGTCGCGGCGGAACTCGCAGAGCTCGTCGAGGAAGAGCACACCGCGGTGGGCCAGCGTCACCTGGCCTGGCCCCGGCGGGTTGCCGCCGCCGACGATGCCCGCCGGGCTGACCGTGTGGTGCGGGGCGCGGAAGGGACGGCCGCCGCCGAAGCCCGGACCGAGGCGGCCGCGGGCGCTGGCGATCCGCGCCACCTCCAACGCCTCCTCGGGCGCCAGCGGCGAGAGGATCGAGGGCAGCCTGGTCGCCGCCAGCGACTTGCCGGCGCCGGGCGGGCCGACCATCAGCAGGCTGTGCCCGCCCGCCGCCGCGACCTCCATCGCGTAGCGCAGGTGCGGCTGGCCGCGCAGGTCGGCGAGGTCGGGCGCTCCCGGGCCGGGGTCGAGCGGCAGGGAGAGCGGATCGGGCCGCGGCGGCTCCCACTCCCCCTTCGCCAGCCCGACGACCTGGGCGAGGCTGTCGAGCGGCAGGACGTCGAGGCCCGCGACCATCGCCGCCTCGGGCCCGTTCTCGGCCGGCACGATCAACGCCTCGGCTCCGCGCTCACGCGCCGCCTCGGCGATCGCCAGCACGCCGGGGATCGGGCGCACACTGCCGTCGAGCGCCAGCTCGCCAGCCATCGCCAACCGCGGCAGGCGCCCCCACTCGAGCTGGCCGGAGGCGACCAGGAGGGCGACCGCGAGCGGCAGGTCGAGCCCCGGCCCGGCCTTGCGCAGGCTGGCCGGCGCCAGGTTGGCGGTGATCCGGTGCAGCGGGAAGTCGAAGCCGCAGTTGGAGAGCGCCGGCCGCACCCGCTCGCGCGCCTCGCGCACCGCCG
>Ga0210085_1000389_pt1 | contig 18637 bp, 15 predicted proteins | sample China_Galinas_PW_5_FD_184866 | JGI IMG/M metagenome (GOLD analysis project Ga0210085, IMG submission 184866) | Wetland microbial communities from San Francisco Bay, California, USA, that impact long-term carbon sequestration - China_Galinas_PWC_D1... | ecosystem: Environmental > Aquatic > Marine... | reverse complement strand
GCGGTGATCCTCGCCGAGACCGGCCGACCCGGTAGAGTGGCAGCCACGACCACCGAGGACACCTGAGCACGGACACAGGGGAGCCAGCATGCGACTCGTCTCATTCAGCGATGGGGCCGGCGACCGACTGGGGATCGAGGCCGCTGCCGGCCGCATCTGGTCAAGCCGCTCGCTGGGGGCGGGGCTGCCCGGTTCGATGGCCGATCTGCTGGCGGGTGGCGAGACCGCGCTCGCAGCCCTGCGCTCGGCGGCCCGCTCGGCATCCGTAGCAGGACGCCCCGGCGAGGTAGACCCGGGGTCGGTCATCGCGCCCGTTCCACGGCCCGGCAAGATCATCGCGGTCGGCCTGAACTATCGCGACCATGTGGCAGAGCAGGGCGGCAAGGTCCAGGCCCCCCCGACACCAGTCCTCTTCGCCAAGTTCCCGACCTCGGTCGTGGGCAACGGCGCCGACGTGGTGTGGGACCCGGGCCTCACCGCAGCCGTGGACCTCGAAGCCGAGCTGGCCGTGGTCATCGGTCGCACGGCCCGGCGGGTGTCCGAGGCCGAGGCACTCGACCATGTGCTCGGCTACACCTGTCTGAACGACGTCACCGCCCGCGACCTGCAGTACGGCGACCGCCAGTTCGTGCGCGGCAAGTCGCTCGACACCTTCTGTCCCATGGGCCCAGCGCTGGTGACGGCGGACGAGCTGGGCGATCCTGGCCACCTGGCCGTCCGCAGCTGGCGCAACGGCGAGCTGATGCAGGACTCGGACACCTCCGCCCTCATCTTCGACGTGCCCTACCTGATCTCATTCTGCTCGGCTGCCTTCACGCTCGAGCCGGGCGACGTCATCACCACGGGCACGCCCTCAGGCGTGGGCTACTTTCGGGAGCCCAGGGTGCTCATGGGTGATGGCGACACCATGACCGTGGAGGTCGAGGGTATCGGACGCCTGACCAATACCTGCCGCGAGGTACCCGCCTGAGGCGCTCGCCGCGCTGGCGACCCTAACGCGTCGCCAGCAGCGACTCCTGGAAGATGCCCAGGGCCTCCTCCAGCTCGCTGCGCTGGACGTCCAGCGGCGGGATCCAGCGGACCACGTTGCCGGCGCCGCAGGTGAGCACCAGCAGGCCGCGTTCCAGGCAGGCCTCGCTGAGCGCGCTCCCGAGGGCGATGTCGGGCTTGTCCGGGTCCTTGACCATCTCCACGCCGATCATCAGGCCGGGACCGCGCACGTCGCCGATGCGAGGATCCTCCAGCTGCAGGGCCTTGAGGCCGGCCGTCAGCTCGGCGCCGCGCTCGGCGGCGTTGGCCACCAGGCCCTGCTCGTGCATGACCTCGAGCACGGCGATGCCTGCCGCACACGAGACCGGGTTGCCGCCGTAGGTCGAGCCGTGGGCGCCGCGACCCCAGCGTTCATGCAGCTCGCGCGGGGCCACCAGCGCGGCCAGGGGCATGCCATTGGCGATGGCCTTGGCCACGAGCACCACGTCGGGCACGATGTCGGCGTGCTCGAAGGCCCACATGCGACCGCTGCGGCCGTAGCCGGACTGGACCTCGTCGGCGATGAGCAGGATGCCGTGGCGCGTGGCCAGCTCGCGCAGACCGCGGAGGAAGCTGGCCGGAGCGGGGAGGTAGCCACCTTCGCCCTGGACCGGCTCGATGATGAAGGCAGCCGTGCGCGATGGCTGGAGCTGCTCGGCGAAGAGCCGCTCGAGGTAGTCGAGGCTAGCCGCGGAGGCGGCCTCCTCGTCGCCGCCGAAGTCGCGGTAGGCGCGGGGGAAGGGCGCGATGTGCACGTCCGGCAGCAGGGGGTCGTAGCCGGAGCGGTAGTTGAGGCTGGAGCTGGTCAGGCTCGTGGCCGCGTAGGTGCGGCCATGGAAGGCGCCACTGAAGCCGATGATGTGGGTCCGCCCGGTCGCACGGCGCGCCAGCTTGACGGCGCCGTCGACGACCTCCGAGCCGGAGTTGCCGAAGTAGACCGTGTCGAGCGGCTCAGGCAACTCGGCCACGAGCATCTCGGCCAGTCGCGTGACGGGAACGAGATGTCCCAACCCATTGCACACGTGGATGAGCTCGTCCACCTGCTTGTGGATGGCTTCGTTGACCCGGGGGTGGGCGTGACCCAACGAGGTCACCGCGATGCCGTTGGCGAAGTCGAGATAGGCGCGTCCGTCGCTGTCGAAGAGTCGGTGGCCTTCGCCCCGCACCCAGGCCTTCTCGTAATAGCGGCCGAGGATGGGCGAGAGGGTGGCGGTCGAGCGTTCCTGGATGGAAGGAGCGTTGTCGGTCATGCCCTCCAGCATACGAGTCGCGGGCAGCCCACGTCGCTCGTCAGTAGCGGCGGCCCCGCAGCTTGGCCAGGTCGAAGCGGGCGGTGTCGGCGATGGCCATCACCGCCATCGTGCCCGCCTGCACCGGATCGCTCACCACCAGGTCGGCTTCCGCCGAGACGCTGCCGGCCATGGAGAGGGCCACGACCGGCATGCCCAGCTGGCGCAGCTCGCGCACCGCGCGCGTGATCTCGCCACCCATGAGCGATCCGGCCAGGACCAGGATGTGGGCACGTGGCAGGTCGGCGACCGCGCGCACGGCCGCCGCGATCTCGGCCTCGCCCACGAGGGCCATGGTGTCCACCGAGATGCGCTCACCGCGCAGGTTGTGGCGGTCGCTCTCGGAGACCGCGCCGAGGGCGACCTGGGCGACCTGGGCCCCGCCGCCGATGACGATGACGCGCTTGCCGAAGACCTGGCCCAGGGTGGGGCGAGCCCCGGCCGAGTAGACGCCGGGCACGGTCTCCGCCGCCGCCAGTGCCTCCACCGGGCCGAGGTCGCGCAGCTCGATGTCGAAGACACGCGTGATCTCGTCGTCCTCGCCCTTCTTGGTGGCCGGGAAGGAGTTGATGGTGACCACGTCGGCGCCGGCTGCGCGAAGCGCCAGCAGCAGCTCCGTCAGATCGGCCGCATCGGTCGCGCGCACCTCGATCGCGGTGAGCACGTTGGCGCCGCTCGGGATGGATGGATCGGGTCTATCTTCTTCGTGGGCGTCGTCGTGCGTACTCATCGGCGCGCATCACTATGGCATAGCCTCGACTCGCCGGTGCCGGGGCATGTATCGTCGGAGGACCATGACCCAGAGCACCCCGACCTCAGCCAGCCCTGCGCTCGGTGGCAAGGCCACCATCCGCGTCGGCATCATCGGCGCCGCCGGCATCGCCGGCGGTGAGCTCGTGCGCCTGCTCGAGCGCCATCCGCGCGTGACCATCGCCGGTCTCCAGGGCCGTGATCGAGATCACCAGCCGCTCGGCGCGAGCCAGCCGCAGCTGGGGCGGACCGGCCACTTCATCGAGACCACACTGCCGCCGGTGGAGGCGGTCTTCATGGCCCTCCCGCACGGCGCCTCCGCGGCCCTCGTGCCCGACTTCCTCGAGCAGGGCATCGCCGTGATCGACCTGGGCTCCGACTACCGCCTCAAGGACCCCGCCGAGTACGAGCGCTGGTACGATTACCGCCACCCCTTCCCCGAGCTGCTGCAGGCCGCGGTGTACGGCCTGCCCGAGCAGCACCGCCAGGAGCTCCAGGCGCTCGAGGGCGCCGACACCCGGCTGGTGGCCTCGCCTGGCTGCTACCCCACGGCCTCGATGCTGGGCCTGTATCCGCTCGCGCGGGCGGGCCTGATCGCGGACGTCGTCGTGGACGCCAAGAGCGGTGTCTCCGGGGCCGGCCGCTCGGTGAAGGCGGACCTCATGTTCAGCGAGGTCAACGACTCGCTCAAGGCCTACGGCCTGAGCGGGCACCGCCATACCGCAGAGCTGGTGCAGGAGATCCGTGATGCCGGGGCCACGCCCGCGGCCAACCCGGGCGCGGACAGCGTGGGCTTCCAGCCGCACCTGGTGCCCATGAACCGGGGCATCCTGGCCACCGGCCACGTGCGCCCGACACGCCCCCTCACGAACGCCGAGCTGCGCGGGCTGTATGACGAAGCCTATGCCGACGAGTACTTCGTGGAGGTCGTCGACGAGGCGCCCGCCACGAGTCAGGTGCGCGGCAGCAACTTCGCCCGCGTCTTCGCCCGCTTCGACGAGCGCACCGGGCGGGTGACCACGGTCTCGGTCGAGGACAACCTCGTGAAGGGCGCCGCGGGACAAGCCATCCAGGCCTTCAACGTCGTCTTCGGCCTGCCCGAGCCGACCGGTCTCGAGCAGCTCCCGATCGTCCCGTGAAGCCGCTGCCACCACTGTCGGCCGACCTGCCGGCCGTCGAGTACGCGGCACGCCTGCCGCGCGGCTTCGAGGCCTTGGCCACCACGGCCGGCATCAAGGCCTCCGGCGCACCTGACCTGGCCATCGTGCTGGTGACCGACGGCCCGGCCGCCGTGGCCGCCACCTTCACCACCAATCGTCTGCCGGCAGCGCCGGTACGCATGGATCGCGAGCACCTCGCGGCCACCGCGCCCGAGGGGGACGGCCGCTACGGCTGGGTGAACGCGATGATGTGCACTGCCGGCTGCGCCAACGCGGCCACCGGTGATGCGGGGCTGGCCGACCAGCGCAGCCTGGCCGCGACGCTGGCGGCGCATGCGGGCACCAGGCCCGAGCGCACGCTGGCCATGTCTACCGGGCTCATCGGCACGCGCCTGCCGGTGGATCGGGTGGCCCGCGCGCTCAGCGCCCTGGGTGGCTCGTTCCGCAGCGACGACGAGGCCTTCGCCGACGTGGCCGAGGCGATGCGCACGACCGACTCGCGCGCCAAGATGGCGGCCGTCCGCCTGGAGCTGCCCGATGCGGCCGGAGTGCCCACGCCGGTGACCGTCAGCGGCGTTGCCAAGGGCGTGGGCATGATCCACCCGGACATGGCCACCATGCTCTGCTTCGTGCTCACCGATGCGGCCGTCGAGCCGGCGATGCTGAGCCGGATCCTGCGACCCATCGTGGCGCGGACCTGGAACCAGACGAGCGTGGACGGCGACCAGTCGACCAACGACTCGGTGCTGCTGGCCGCCTCTGGCGCTGCCGGGGCGGCACCGCTCGGGGCCGACGCCGAGGCGCTGACGACGTTCAGCCGAGCCCTCGAGGCCGTGTGTCGTTCGCTGGCCCGCCAGCAGGCAGCCGACGGCGAGGGCGCGGCGACCCTCATCACCTGCGTGGTCAGCGGCGCGACCGACGACGCCGCCGCTCGGGCCGCGGCGCGCGCGGTCGTCTCGAGCGACTTGCTCAAGGCTGCCGTCCACGGCGCTGATCCCAACTGGGGGCGCATCGCCATGGCCGTGGGCAATGCCCGGCTCGCCCCGGCCAGCACGCTCGAGGCAGCGGGCCTGGAGCCGGCGGAGGCGGAGGCGCGGGCCGGCCGGAGCGTGGAGCTGGAGCCCGACCGGCTGCGCATCGACATCGAGGGCGTACCCGTGTTCGCGGGATCGCCCCTCGAGTTCGACGAGCCGGACCTGTCCGGGCGTATGCGGCGAGAAGAGATCGTCATCCGCGTGGACCTCGGTCTCGGAGAAGGGGTCGGGGAGGCCTTCGGCTGTGACCTGACGGAGGCCTACGTGGTCGAGAACTCGGCCTACTCGACGTGAGCGCCGGACCGGTCGTGGTCAAGCTCGGCGGCACCACCATCGTCGAGCAGCAGGACGTCCTGCGCGAGATCGTGGACGAACGTGCCCGCCGGCCACTGGTCGTCGTGCATGGGGGTGGCAAGCGCCTGACCGAGTGGCTCGAGCGGATGGGCGTGCAGAGCATGTGGCAAGACGGCCGCCGCATCACCGACGAGGCCGCCCTGGAGGTCTTCCTGGGCGTCATCGGCGGCGTCATCAACGCCGAGCTGACCGAGGCCCTGCTCGCGCTCGGGGCCCGCGCGGTGGGCGTGCGCGGCATCGACGGTGGACTCATCGCGGGACCGCGGGCTACCGGCCTGGGGCTGGTCATCAGCGAGCCGGTGGCCGATGCCGCCCTGCTGCGGACCCTGCTCGATGCCGGGTATCTGCCCGTGATGGCGCCCATGGGGCTCGACCCTGATGGCCGCACCTGCAACGTCAACGCCGACGATGCCGCGGCCGCGGTGAGTGCTTCGCTCGGCGGCGAACTGGTGCTGATGACCGACACCGATGGCGTCCGCGATGCCCACGGTGAGCGCATCCCCGAGCTGACCCGGGACGAGGCGGCTCGCCTCGTCGACGCAGGTGTCATCGCCGGCGGTATGGTGCCCAAGGTCTCGTCCGCGTTGCGGGCGTTGGCCCCGGGCTCCGCAGCAGAACGCTCGGTCATCGCCGACGGTCGCGCCGAGCGTGCGCTCCAGCGCGCCCTCCACGAGGGTGCCGGGACGGGCTTCCGGCTGTCCTAGGCTACGCGGTTCCTGCCACCGCGCTGGGCGCACCGGCAGCGGGTGGTAGCAGCGCGGCCAGGCGCTCCCTCACCACCTCGTCGTCTGGGGCCACCTCGATGGGCTCGACGTTCAGCGCCATGGGAAGAGCTGCGGCGGGGAAGGGTCCCTCGGCCTCGGCCTCCGTCTCGATGCGGCGCACATCGATGAGGCGATCGTCGAGCGAAGCGTCGGGCCGGGCCAGCAGATAGCCCTGTGCGACGCCGATCTCGAGGTCACGCACGGCCAGGAACTGCTCGGGCGTCTCCAACCCTTCTGCGACGACGTGGGCATGGCGGCTGAGGGCGGTATCCCGCAGCATGGCCAGGACCGGACCGCTCTTGGCGCCCTCCCACATCTGGGTCAGGTCGATCTTGACGATGTCGAAGGGGACGTGTCGCAGCAATCGCTGGTCCGGGTCGTCAGCATTGACGTCATCCGCGGCCACGCGCAGACCGGATCCGCGCAGCTCCGCCAACGTGTGGTCCAGTCGCTCCAGGTCGTGGATGGGCTCGCCGTTGGAGACCTCCACCACGACGCGCCTGGGCGAGATGCCGGCCTCGACGAGGCTGTGGATCAGCCAGCCAGCCTCGAACTCCCGTCCAGCAAGGGTCCGCGCGGAGAGATTCAGCGACAGGCTCTGGTTCGGGCTCGCCCGGCGCGCCGCACGCACCACGACCTCGAGGCAGGCCAGGTCCAACTGAGCCGCACGGCCCGTGGCGGCGGCAGCAGCGAAGAGCTCGCGGGTGCTCATGCCTGCCTGCGCCGCGTCAGTGCGCACCAAGCCCTCGTATCCGACGATCCGCCCCGTATGCATCTCCACGATGGGCTGGAACACTGGTCGCAGGTGCCGCGCCGAGAGGACCTTCTCGACGAAGTCGGCCTGCCACGTCTCGGTCACGACGAGCGAACCATGCGTCTCGGGATCGAAGACGGCGGTGCTCGAGCGGCCATGGCGTTTGACCCACGCCAGAGCTGCCCACGCCATGCGATAGAGATCGGAGGGGTCCCGCGAGGCCGATGGTGCGCTGGCCACACCTGCGGAGAATGTGCCCGCTTGCTCGTCGTGCGAGGGATCTTCGAGGGCGGCCAGGGCCGTTCTGGCGAAGGCCAACGCCTCGGCGGGACCGGCACCGGTCATGAGCACCGCGTACTCGTCACTGCCGATGCGGAAGCTGCGGACATCGGACCGGGCAGCGTCGCGCAGGATCCCGGCCAGGCGCCCGATCAGCTGGTCGCCTGCCAGTGGGCCGAACCGGGCGTTGACCTGGGCGAGCATGTCGACGTCGATGAGCAGCAGGCTGTAGGGCGTGCCGTCCCGACGGCCACGTTCCGCCCGCTGCTCGAGCGCGGTGACGAAGGCGCGCTGACTGCCCAGGCCGGAGGTCGCGTCCGCGAAGGGATCGGAGGAGTCGAACGGATACCGCAGCGGCAGTGCCCCACGCAGGCGAACGGCGACGTCCGGGCGTGCCCAGGGCCGACGCACGATGGAACCGGCCAGGCGGCGGACAGGGCCGACACCACCCGATCGTGGTGCGCTGGGGGTTGTCGTAGCGTGACTGGCCATGGTGGCTGCTCCCTTGGTGACTGGCCACACTCCAACAGGAAGTCTCGACGACGGGTAGTAGGCTGATGCCACTAGTGCAGGCTGGGACTGTGCGTCGAGGCAACGGTCATCCTCGGGGCCCCGGACCGCACGCACCGGGTGTGGACCACATCAGTCCGGATCCGGAGTCGGCTACGTATCTGAGCCTGCGGCCTGCATGAACTGCATGACTATGCAATAATCGGTTCCAGGCGCATGTTAATGCAGGACTGCGATCCGCCACAGCGCCCCCGTCCGCTCGGTCCGACGACGCTCCGGCACGGGCGTCGCGGGCCAGTCGCACTCGGTTCTGGAGGCAGAAGTGAAGAAGGTCGTGCTCGCCTACTCCGGCGGGCTGGATACATCGGTCGCGGTAGCCTGGCTCAAGGAGCAGTACGGCGCGGAGGTCGTGACCCTGACGGTCGACCTCGGCGGCGACTCGCTGCGTGAGAGCGTCGCCGATCGCGCGATCGCGTCGGGCGCCAGCCGCGCCTACGTCATCGATGGCCGCGATCGCTTCGTGCGCCAGTTCGTGTGGCCCAGCCTCCAGGCCAACGCCCTCTACCAGGGGGTCTACCCGCTGGCGACCGCGCTGGCTCGCCCGCTCATCGCCCAGCTGCTCGTGGAGATCGCCGACAGGGAGCGCTGCGACGCGGTGGCGCACGGCTGCACGGGCAAGGGCAACGACCAGGTGCGCTTCGACGTGGCGGTGCATGCGCTCGACCCGCGACTCGAGGTGGTGGCACCGATGCGCGTGGGCATGGGCCTGAGCCGTGACGAAGAGATCGACTACGCCATCGCCCGCGGCATCAAGATCCCCATCACCAAGGAATCGCCCTACTCCATCGACGTGAACCTGTGGGGGCGCTCGTGTGAGACCGGCGTGCTCGAGGACCCCTGGATCACGCCGCCAGCAGACGCCTACGAGTGGACCGTGGCCCCGAGCGACGCACCGGATATCCCGACCGAGCTGACCATCGGCTTCGAGGGCGGCGTGCCCGTCTCGCTCGACGGTGAGGCGCTCTCGCCCGTGGAGCTGGTGGAGCAGGTCCACGAGCTGGGCAGCAGGCACGGCGTCGGCCGCATCGACCACGTCGAGGATCGGCTGGTGGGGATCAAGAGTCGCGAGATCTACGAGGCACCCGCGGCGACCATCCTGCATGCCGCGCACGCCTCGCTCGAGGGGCTCACGCTCTCCAAGGAGCAGCTGCGCTTCAACCGCCTCGTGGCCGACGAGACCGCGCAGGCGACATACGACGGCATCTGGTTCAGCGCCCTGCACCGCGACCTGCGCGAGTACGTGGCCTCGAGCCAGCGCGTGGTCAACGGCCAGGTGCGGATGCGGCTGGAGAAGGGCAACGCCTACGTGGTCGGCCGGCGCAGCGATGACTCGCTCTACGACCGCACCCTCGCCACCTACGACTCTGACGATGCCTACGATCACGCGGCATCGGTGGGCTTCATCAAGATCTTCGGCCTGCCACTGCGCACCGAGGCGGCCCGCCACGAGTCGGCCTGGACCTGGACCGAGCCGATGCTGGGCGAGCTGCCGGTGGAGGTCGCGGAAGCTCCCGTCGAGGTCTGACCGATGAAAGCCTGGGGCGGCCGCTTCGCGGCGGAACCTGACGCGAACGCGGCCGACTTCGGGCGCTCCATCGAGGTCGACGCCGAGCTCGCCATCGAGGACATCACCGGCTCGCTGGCCCACGTGGCCGGCCTCTGCCGCGCTGGCCTCGTGACGGCCGACGAAGCCGGGCTCATCGGCGACGGCCTGCGTGGCATCGCCGATGACGTGCGTGCCGGCACGATCACGTGGGATCCGGCCCACGAGGACATCCACATGAACGTGGAGATGGAGCTGGCCTCGCGCATCGGCCCCGTGGCCGGCAAGCTCCATACCGGTCGCTCGCGCAACGATCAGGTGGCCACTGACCTGCGCCTCTACCTGCGCCGCCGGATCGATACCCTCGACGCCGCCATCCTCGGCCTCGAAGGCGCGCTCGTCGGGCTGGCCCAGCAGCATCGTGCTGCGGTCATGCCCGGCCACACGCACGTCCAGCCGGCGCAGCCGGTGCTCTTCGCCCACCACCTCCTGGCCTACGTGGAGATGCTCGAACGCGACCGCGGCAGGTTCGCCGATGCCCTCGCTCGAGCCTCGCTCTCGCCGCTCGGCTCCGGGGCGCTCGCGGGCGCGGGTTTCGTGCTCGACCGCGAGGCGACCGCGGCCGATCTCGGTTTCAGCGGCGTGACCCACAACTCCATCGACGCGGTGGGGGATCGCGATCCGGTGGTCGAGACGATCAGCGCAGTGGCCCTGGCCATGGCCCACCTCTCGCGCCTGGCCGAGGAGATCGTGTGGTGGGCCAACCCCAACTTCGGCTTCATCCGCCCCGCTGACGCCTGGTCCACCGGCTCTTCGATGATGCCCAACAAGCGCAACCCGGACCCGGCCGAGCTCGTCCGCGGGCGCACGGCCCGGGTCACCGGGCACCTGGTCACAGCGCTGACCCTGATCAAGGGCCTGCCTGGCGGCTACCAGCGTGACCTGCAGGAAGACAAGCCAGCGCTGATCGATGCCCTCGCCACCCTCGAGTCATCGTTGCGCGTGATGGCCGGCATGGTGGCCACGCTGCAGGTGGACGAGGCGCGCATGCTGGCCGCTGCCACCGCGGGCCACACCACCGCCACCGCCGTGGCCGACGAGCTGGTGGAGCTGGGCGTGCCCTTCCGCGAGGGCCACCACATCGTGGGTTCGCTGGTGGCTCGCGCCGAGGCGGCCGGCATCGAGCTCACCGGCCTCTCCGACCGCGACATCGCCGAGGTGCTGGCGACAGCCGACGACCCCATCGCGCGGACCGCCGCTGCGGACCCGGCCGTGGCCAGCCGGCTCCGGGCAGCGGCGGAGCTGGAGAACGCACTCGCCCGGCCGGACGTGATCGGCGGTACCGCCCCCGCTCGAGTCAACGCCGAGCTGGATGCGGCGGCCGCGCGCCTGGGCCTCGATGGCGCGGTCGACCCGGCAGGCGGGCAGCCAGCAGGCGGGCAGCTAGAATGAGAGGCCATCGGTTCGCCATCTTGACCGCGGAGGTCCGCCGCCGCGCCCGGGGGGCCCGTGCGGGCGTCAGGCGAGTACCGGTCCACGCAACAAGCCCGAGGTGACCTGAACGTGACCCTGACTTCCGCTCGTCCCAGCCGCGACATCGGCGGGACCGTCATCCCCAACCTCTCAGTGCCCCAGCTGTACGAACGCGCGCTGCGTGATGACGAGGGCATGCTCGCGGCCGACGGTCCGCTGGTCGTGCGCACCGGCGCCCACACCGGCCGCTCGCCCAAGGACAAGTTCATCGTGGCCGAGCCCAGCAGCCACGACAAGATCTGGTGGGGCCCGGTCAACAGCGAGATCAGCGAGGAGCACTACGACCGGCTCCGCGCTCGCCTGCTGGAGTACCTGGCGGACAAGCAGCTCTATGCGCAGGATCTCTACATCGGTGCCCACGAGGATCACCAGCGCAGCCTGCGCGTCTACACCGAATCGGCCTGGGCCAGCATCTTCGCGCGTAATCTCTTCCGCCGCCCATCAGACGAGGAGCTCGAAGGGTTCGCGCCCAACTTCACCATCATCGCCGTCCCCAGCTTCGAGGCCGATCCGGCCACGGAAGGCACGCGCTCGGGCACGGCCATCCTGCTCCACCTGCAGCGGATGGAGATCATCATCGTGGGCACCGCCTACGCGGGCGAGATCAAGAAGTCGGCTTTCACGGTCATGAACTACCTGCTGCCCGACGAGGGCGTGCTGCCCATGCACTCGTCGATCAACGTGGGCGACGACGAGGATGACGTGTGCATCTTCTTCGGCCTCTCAGGCACGGGCAAGACGACACTCTCGGCAGACCCGCAGCGCAAGCTCATCGGCGACGACGAGCACGGTTGGGGCGAGGGCTACAGCTTCAACTTCGAAGGCGGCTGCTACGCCAAGACCATCCGCCTGAGCCCGGTCTACGAGCCCCAGATCTACGCCACCACGGAGCGCTTCGGGACCATCCTGGAGAACACCGACCTGGACCCTGAGACGCGGGTGCTCGATCTGGACTCGGACCGCCTCACCGAGAACACGCGCGCGGCCTATCCGCTCTACTTCATCGACAACGCGGAGCCCAGCGGAGTGGCCCGCGGTGCGCGCAACGTCATCTTCCTGACGGCCGATGCGTTCGGCGTGCTGCCCCCGCTCAGCCGGCTCACCCGCGACCAGGCGGCCTACCACTTCATCAGCGGCTACACCGCCAAGCTGGCCGGCACCGAGGTCGGGGTGAAGGAGCCGTCAGCCACCTTCTCCGCCGGTTTCGGCGCTCCCTTCCTGCCCCGCCACCCGGGTGACTACGCAAGCATGCTGGTCGAGCGGCTGGAGCGCTACGACGTGCCCGTCTGGCTCATCAACACCGGCTGGACGGGCGGCCCCTACGGCGTGGGGCAGCGCCTGAACATCGCGCACACCCGGAGCATGGTGCACGCGGTCCTCGACGGCGCCCTGGAAGGCGTCGAGATGGTGACCGACCCGGTCTTCGGCGTGGCGGTGCCCAGGCAGGTCCCGGGGGTGCCGGAGGACGAGCTCTTCCCGCGCCGCACCTGGTCCGACCCGGTGGCCTACGACGAGGCAGCGAACCGCCTGGCAGCCATGTTCAAGGCCAACTTCGAGGCCTACGCCGACGGCGTCAGCGAGGCCGTGCGGGCCGCAGGCCCGGTGCCCAGGGAGGGCTGACCTCCGCTCCCGTGCGGCCCGGCGTTCAGTCGGGCTCGGACCGTTCCCGCGAGACGGCCACGCTCCCGCCGTCGACCACGACCTCCGCCGGCACGGGGTGGGAGAGGAAGAGGGGCATCGACTCGCTGTAGCCGTAGGCGCCCGCGTCGAGCACCGCCAGCAGGTCGCCCGCGGACGGGCGTGGAGCCGGGACGTCCGCGGCCAGGATGTCCAGGCCGGTGCACAGCGGACCGACCAGGTCGATGCGCGCATCAGGCTGCCGATCGGCTGCGGCCCCCACGGCCACCACGCGGTGGTCCTGGCCCACGAGGCGCGGGCGCAACAAGTGGTGGACGCCGCCGTCGCTGATGGCCACCACGCGCCCGCCTCGCTCCTTGGTGCGCACGATCCGGCAGAGGTAGACGCCCGCGGGGCCGACCAGCCAGCGCCCGGGCTCGAGCAGGAGGCGCGCGCCGCGGAGGGCGGGGCGGTCGCGCCAGCCCTCGAGCTCTTGCTCGAGGCCGGCTCCCAACGCCGCCAGGTCCAACTCGGCCTCGGCCGCCGCGTAGGGGATCCCGAGCCCGCCACCGGCGTCAAGAAGCTCGATCTCGATGTCGTGGGCGGCGGCGATGGCCTGGGCGCGCCGGGCAAAGTCGGCCACGCCCGCCACCAGCAGGCCCGCATCGCGCACGTTGGAGGCGCCGAAGGCGTGGAACCCGCGCAGGACGAAGGGGCCCTCGGGGGCCAGCAACCGGCTCGCTCGCAGTCGCAGCACGGCCTCGTCGGCCTCGCGGTCGGTGAGTCCGAACTTGACGTTGCCGGGGGCGCTGATGATGGGCAGTCCCTCCGCCTCCCCCTCGGTCGCCAGGCGCAGCAGCAGGCCCTGGCCAACACTAGCGCTGCCGACCAGTCCCATGAGCGCGTCGAGCTCCTCGAGCGACTCGAGGGTGATCGCACGCACGCGCCCCGCCAGCGCCGCGGCCAGCTCGGCGTCGGTCTTGCCGGGGCCGGTGAAGACGACATGTTCGGGCCTGAACCCGGCTCGCAGCACGGCCCGCAGCTCGCCGCCCGAGGCCACGTCGGCCCCGAGGCCGCTGGCCCGGATCGCCGAGAGCACCGCCGGTGAGGCGTTGGCCTTGACGGCATAGGCGACCTCGACCGCTCGCGGCAAGGCCGCCCGCAGGGCGTCTGCGCGGGCGCGCAGGACAGCCGCGTCGTACACGTAGAGGGGGCTGCCATGGGCCTCGACCAGGGCCACCGGATCGTGACCCGCGACCCTGGCCCCGACCTCGATGCCCAGCCCATCGCGCTGAGACGGATGGCTCACCGCAGGGCTGCCTCCAGGGCCACCCGTGCGTCGGTGCCGGCGTCTCGATACTTGACGATGAGCGCGGAGCTCAGGGCCAGACCGCGCTCGCGGGCCCACTCGCTCGGGGCCGGACGCGCGCCGGGCACGACGACCGCGTCCGCTGGCACGACCAGTGGAACGTTCGCCGTGCCCGCCAGCTCAAGTTCGTGCACGAGGTCGTAGAGGCGGCTCTGGCCGGTGAGGATCGTGCCCGCTCCGACCACGGCACCACGGCTGACGGTGACGCCCTCGTAGAGACCCGCACCGCCACCCACGAAGGCGCCGTCCTCCACGATGACCGGCCGCGCGCCCGCCGGCTCGAGCACGCCACCGAGCTGGACCGCGGCGCTGAGATGGACCCCCTCCCCCACCTGCGCGCACGAGCCCACGAGCACATGGGAGTCGATCATCGTCCCCCGACCGACCCAGGCGCCGATGTTGGCGTAGGACGGCGGCATGAGCGTCACCCCGGGCTCGAGGTGGACACCGCTGCGCACGGCCGTCCCGCCAGGCACCACGCGCCAGGGGGCGCCGGCCGCGGAGGCCCGGCGCGCGGAAGCGCTGTCGAGCAGGTCGAGCAGGCCGTAGGCAGCCTTGTCCCGGGCGGCCAGGATGGGTCCATCACGCAGGTCGGCCATGCCGGGCAGGCGGAAGCCGAGCAGGATCCCGGTCTTGACCCACGGATCCACGCGCCAGCCACCATCCATGCTCGTGTCCGGGGTGGCGGCGCGGATCGTCCCGGCCTCGAGGGCCTCGACCAGCTCCGCCACCAGCCCGCGCACCTCCTCGAGCAGGTCGCTCGGCGGATCTGCGGCAACCTCGGTCCAGGCGACGTCGGCAGCTCGGACACGGGCCGCCAGCCCGACGGGGTCGTGCGATCCCGGCTCGCTCTCCTCCATGGTCATGCGACCGCCTCGGTCGCCGTCCCCAGCAGGCCAAGATCGGCCAGGACGGCACGGACCTGGGCCCGGTTGGCCTCGTCGAGCGGCATCATGGGCATGCGCAGGGCATCGGTGATGAGGCCCATCTCAGCCATGGCCGCCTTCACCGGCGAGGGGCTGGTGGTGATGAAGTTGACACGCATCAGGTCAAGGTAGCGGTAGTGGATGTCGCGGGCGGTCTCCATGTCGCCACGGGCCGCGGCGGCACACAGCTCGACCATGGCGGACGGGACCTCGTTGGACGCCACCGAGATGACGCCGTCGCCGCCGACGCCCATGATGGGCAGGGTCCAGCTGTCGTCACCCGAGAGGACGGCGAAGCCATCGGGGCGCTCGCGCACGATGGTCATGATCTGCTCCATGTTGGCCGACGCCTCCTTGACGGCCACGATGCCCGGATGCTCCGCCAGGCGCATGAGCGTGGCGGCCGCGACGTTGCCGCCCGTGCGTCCGGGCACGTTGTAGACCACCACCGGCAGGCCGCCCTCGTCGGCGACCGCCCGATAGTGGGCCTCCAGCATGCGCTGGTCGGGCTTGTTGTAGTAGGGCGAGACCACGAGGGCGGCATCGGCCCCCAGGGCGGCCGCCGCCCGCGTGTAGGCGATGGCGTGCTCGGTCACGTTGGAGCCGGTGCCGGCGATGACCGGGACGGTCCCGGCGAGGCCACGGCGGCGGACCGTCTCCACGGTCAGGGCGATGACGCGCTGGTCCTCCTCGGCGGAGAGCGTGGGCGACTCGCCGGTGGTGCCCACCGGGACCAATCCGTTGATGCCGGCGTCGAGCTGGCGCTCGACCAGCGCGACGAGGGTCTCTTCGTCGAGCGATCCGTCGGCGTGCATGGGCGTGACGAGCGCGGTGATGGCGCCGTGCAGGGTCGGGGTCGTTGGCATGGTCGTGTTCCTTTCGATGAGGCTCAGGCGGTCCGTTCGTGGACCAGGTCGGTGAAGGCGGTGATGCCGCTGCGCGTGGGCTGTTCGATGAGCGTGTCCGCCGCGAGCAGGGCTCCGGCCACGTAGGCGCTGCGGTCGCGGGCCTCGATACGCACCTGTAGCGACTCGCCGGGGCCGTCGAAGCCGACGGTGTGGGTCCCGGGGTGGCTGCCGGCGCGCAAGGCCACGATCTCCAGCACGGCAGGATCCGGCGCACCCGACCCGTCGGCCAGGCGCGCCTCGCGCTTCGCCTTCAGGTATGGGACCAAGCGGTTGGCCACGGCCAAGGCGGTCCCCGAGGGCCGGTCGGCCTTGGCCGCCCGGTGCTGCTCGAAGAGGTAGGGATCGTAATCGGTGAAGGGACCGAAGAGCCGGGCCGCGTACTCCGCGATCTCGCCGAAGAGGACGGCCCCGAGGCTGAAGGTGGGAGCGACGACGGCGCGCGCGCCGGACTCATCGATCAGGCGCACGAGCCGGCGGCCGGTCTCGGTGTCGGTGGTCCAACCGGTGGTGCCGATGACGAAGGCCCGGCAGCCTGCCTCCAGCCCCAGGCCGACGTGGTCGAGCAGGGTGGAGTCGTGGCTGAACTCGAAGGTGACGTCGACCGGCCCGACCTCGGAAGCCGGGGGGTAGCCCGAGGTTCGCCCGGCCACGGCCGCGACCTCGTCCCCGCGCGCGGTCAGTCCGCTCGCGATAGCCCGGCCCATGTTGCCGCTGCCGGTGATCAGTGCTCGCATCATCGATGTCCTCGTCGTCGGTCGGATGGTGGGTGTCCGCGCTGCGGGACCGGCTCCGAGCCAAACAAAAAGACCGCAGTCACCTCGATCGGTGTCTGCGGCCCTCGGAGCCGGCCTGGCGGCCCCGAGTCGGTCTCCCGAGCGAAGCCGCCTAGGCCACTGCCTCCAGGCAGGGCCGCGTCTGCTTCGGCTTGGGGAACCACAGGTGTGTCATCAGGTGGCGCAGTGTGGCGGACGGTCGCGGCCACGTCAAGTCGGGACAGGATCCCCGCCGACGTGGCCGCGATGAAGGCTCAGGCTGCGGCGGCCTCGTCGAGGTCGCCCCACCACGCCTCGAAGGCCGAAAGGGTCGGGGCGATCGGCTCGGACCGCGCGTCCGCAGCCGTGCCGGCGAGCACGTCGAGCGTCTTGAGACCATTGCCCGTGATGACCAGCACGGTCTCCTCCGTCCGGCTGATCCACCCATCGTCGATGGCCCGTCGCAGGGCAGCGAGGGTCACGCCGCCGGCGGTCTCGGTGAGGATGCCCTCCGTCTCGGCGAGGAGGCGGATGCTGTCGGTGGTGGCCTCGTCGGGTACTCCCAGGATGGCAGCGCCGCTGTCGCGAGCCTGGCGGATCGCATAGCTGCCGTCGGCCGGGGATCCGATGGCCAGCGAGCGCACGATGGTGTCGGGTCGCTCGACGGGGCGGACGTCCTCGCTGCCGGCCGCGAAGGCCGTGGCGATGGGGCTGCAGCCGTCGGCCTGCCCGCCGAAGAAGCGCACGGACTCCTCGTCGAGCAGCCCCACTGCCAACAGCTCGGCGAAGGCGCGCTTGAGCTTGGTGTACATCGAGCCCGAGGCCAGCGGCGCCACCAGCACATCGGGTGCGCGCCAGCCCAGCTGCTGGGCGATCTCGAAGGAGATGGTCTTGGAGCCTTCGGCGTAGAAGGGACGCAGGTTGACGTTGAGCACCGCCCAGCCTTCGAGCTCATCGCTCAGCTGGAGGCACAGTCGGTTGACATCGTCATAGGGGCCGTCGACACGCACCACCGTGGCCCCGAGCGCCTGCGCCTGGGCCACCTTGGCCGCTTCCAGGTCGGCGGGGATGAAGACCACCGCGCGCAAGCCGTGCGCCGCGGCAGCAGCCGCCACCGCCGCCGAGAGGTTGCCGGTCGAGGCACAGGCGAGCGTGTGGAAGCCCCAGGCCTTGGCCCGCGCCGCAGCCACCGACACGGGGCGGTCCTTGAAGGAGAGCGTGGGGTTGCGAGAGTCGTCCTTGACCCACAGGCGCTCGAGGCCGATCCGCGCCGCCAGGCGCGGAGCCTCGATCAGCGGGGACTGCCCCACTCGCAGCCCGCCCGACGGCAGCTCGGTCACGGGCAGGAGCTCGGCGTATCGCCAGAGCGTGGCCTCGCGGGCGTCGAGGACGTCCCGGCTCAGGCGGGAGCCGAGGGCGGCGAGGTCATAGACCGGCTCCAACGGGCCGAAGCAGCGGCTGCACACGAAGACGGGCCCATCGGGCGCGTCGGTGCCGCAGGCGCGGCAGCGCAGGCCCGTATAGCCGGGCACGAAGTCGGCCTCGCCGCCGGCTGTCTGGGCCAGGCCCCCGAAGGGGCCGGTCTGGGCGTCGCTGGTGAGGGGCTGCGGGCGGGTGGCGGTCTGCGTCATCAGGGGGATCCTCTCGATCGATGAGCGGCCGAGCTCGGCCTGGGGTGCTCAGGAATCACGAAGGCCGCGACCTTCGTGCGTCGGTCGCGGCCCCGGGGATCCGGTCTGATGGGCGCCGCTCGTGGGCGCGCTCCCTCAGACCCCGACCGATCCCGGCGGGGCCTCGGGCATCGCCATGCGAGTACCGTGCGGCTGCATCACGGCGAACCATAGCAGGCTCCTGGGACGAATAACAAGGCCGCCGCTCACATATGCATGATGTGCCGATATCTCGTCCGGATCTACGCTCAGGACTGCATAGGGATACGCCGGTACCTGTATACTCACTCACCATGAACCCCGCCCGAACCGAGACGTCAGCGCGTGCCCTCAAGC
>Ga0210085_1000388_pt1 | contig 18666 bp, 14 predicted proteins | sample China_Galinas_PW_5_FD_184866 | JGI IMG/M metagenome (GOLD analysis project Ga0210085, IMG submission 184866) | Wetland microbial communities from San Francisco Bay, California, USA, that impact long-term carbon sequestration - China_Galinas_PWC_D1... | ecosystem: Environmental > Aquatic > Marine... | reverse complement strand
GAGGGCGCAGATGTCCAGGCCTACCTTAAAAGCCTTATCGATGAAGTGAACGGCCACGACAAAATCGACGTATTGACCGAAGCCAAAATTACCGGCTTTGAAGGATTCAAAGGCAACTTTGCTACGGAAGTCATGTTAGGCTCAAAAGCAGAAAAGCGCAAGATCGAGCACGGCGTTTTTATCGTTGCCACCGGCGCCGGGGAATACCGGCCCAAGGAATATCTTTACGGAGATGACGAGCGGGTGGTGACCCAGGTGGAGCTTTCCGATATTTTGGAAGAAAAAGGCGCTGCCGATCTTGACAGTGTTGTAATGATCCAGTGTGTCGGCTCCAGAAATGATGAGAATGTGGAATGCTCTCGAATATGCTGCCAGAATGCCGTAAAGAATGCCCTTGATATTAAAAAGCGCAATCCTGATGCTCAGGTTTATGTGCTCTACAGGGACATCCGTACTTACGGTCTTTTAGAGGATTATTATACCGAAGCCAGAAAACAAGGGGTTATCTTTATCCGTTTTGACAAGGATGCACCACCGGATGTTCGAAGCTCATCCGAAGGAATGCTGGTGACCGTCAAAGACCATATTTTGCAGCAGGATATCGAGATCAGGGCCGACCTTGTGACGTTAAGCGCCGGGATGGTGGCTGAAGATACCACAGAGATGAGCCAAATTATGAAACTGAATCGAAATCCGGAAGGGTTTTTTATAGAAGCGCATGTAAAACTCCGGCCCGTGGACATGCCCAGTGACGGTGTCTTTTTGTGTGGTACCGCCCATGCTCCCAAGCTGATCACCGAAGCTATTTCCCAGGCCCAGGCGGCGGCTTCACGGGCGGTGACGTTTCTTGCCAAAGATGCCATTAAGCTCTCGGCCATCACGGCCAAGGTGGATGTAGACCACTGTGTCAAATGTTTGACCTGCGTCCGTTCTTGTCCGTTCGGCGTGCCTGAGTTTAATGTCAATGAAAAAGTTATTGAAATCAATGAAGCAATCTGCCATGGATGCGGCGTTTGCGCCAGCATCTGTCCGCGGCAGACCATTCAATTAAGTTATTATGATGATGATCAAATAACATGTAAAATTGACGCCTTACTTGAGGCGGAGGGGATGTGATGGCTGATTTCGAACCGACCATTTTAGCATTTTGTTGTGATTACTGAGGATATTCCGCCGCGGACCTGGCAGGTTCCATGCGACTCGATTATCCTGCAAGCATTAAAATCATTAGACTTCCCTGTACCGGAAAGGTTGATGTCATACATCTTCTGAGGGCATTTCAAAAAGGGGCCGACGGGGTTTATGTTGTGGGTTGCCTGGAAGGGAATTGTCACTATAACGAAGGCAATTTCAGGGCCCGTGAACGGGTGGAACATGTCCGTATGTTGCTGGAAGAGATCGGTCTTGAAGGCGACAGGGTGAGAATGTATAATCTATCTTCAGGTGAAGGACCTACCTTTGCAGCCTATGCAAAGGAGATGACTGAAAATATTCGGTCTTTAGGACCCAATCCATTAAAGGCTTCGGCAAAGGCTTAAAAACGGAGGAGATATTATGGCTGAAGAAGCAATCAAAATAGGAGGCAAAAAGAAAAGCATCTTTCTGGACAAGGTAAAGGAGCTTCTTCCCGAAGGAGGAAATCTCAATCTTTGCCTGACCTGTGGTGCCTGTTCGTCCGGATGTCCGGCTACGGGACTGGAAGATATGGACCCCAGAAAATTTTTGCGTATGGCTGCTCTGGGAATGGACGAAGAGGTAACCAGTTCGAAGTGGGTATGGATGTGTACCATGTGTCAGCGGTGCATTTATGTCTGCCCCATGAAAATAGACATCCCGCAGTTAGTCTTCAACGCCAGGGGAAGTTGGCCAAGGGAAGAACGACCCAAGGGAATTCTCGGATCATGCGATATGGCATTAAAAAATGATACCTGCTCTGCCATGGGAACGTCTGAAGAAGACTTTCAGTTTGTTGTAGAGGACGTGCTTGAGGAATATCAGGAAAACCAGCCTGAATTCAAGGATATGAAGGCGGATGTCAACAGGGAAGGGGCTGAGTTCTTTTTGAACCAGAACTCCAGAGAACCGGTCACCGAACCGGATGAAATGGTACCGCTCTGGAAGATTCTCCACCTGGCGGGAGCAGACTGGACATACGGGACCAAGGGATGGGCAGCGGAAAACTACTGCATGTTTCTTGCTGACAACGATGCCTGGAAACATATTGTAGAGGTCAAGGCCAAGGCCGTAGATGATCTAAAGTGCAAGGTCTGGCTCAATACCGAGTGAGGGCACGAACTTTTCGCAGTCCGGGCCGGACTGAAAAAATTCAATATTGAGCATAAATTCGAGATCAGGAGCATCATCCAGTATTATGCCCAGTGGATTAAAGAAGGAAAGCTGAAAGTCAATTCCGACTGGAACAAAGATCTGAAAATCAAATTTACGGTACAAGACCCCTGCCAACTCGTACGAAAGTCCTTTGGAGATCCCGTGGCCGAAGACCTGCGGTACACGGTTAAAGCGGTGGTGGGTGAAGAAAACTTTATAGAAATGCATCCCAACATGTCGAACAATTATTGCTGCGGCGGCGGTGGCGGGTTTCTCCAGTCAGGATATCCTGAACAGCGTCGCGGCTATGGCAAGCTTAAAGCCGACCAGATTCTGACGACAAAAGCTGCTTACTGCATTACACCATGTCACAACTGCCATGCGCAAATTCACGATTTATCTGATGAGCGTGATCATGCATGGCAAACGGTTCATTTATGGACATTGATCTGCTTGTCGTTGGGAATTCTTGGGCCCAATGAACGTGAATATCTGGGAGACGACCTTAAAGAAGTTCTGCCTTTTCACCCGGAATCGGCGATGTAGGCATTCGTCATCAGAGAATGGGTCACTGACGGGCGATAAATGATAAATGGCTGGCGACAAATGACGGTTTAGGAGGGAAAATGATAGTTGCCAAAAGAAAACCCTTTGAAGAAATAAAAGAGATGATCAAGGACTATAAAAAAGTCCTGAATGTGGGCTGCGGTACGTGTGTGGCGGTTTGCCTTGCCGGGGGTGAAAAGGAGGTTGCTGTTCTGAACGCCGAGATCGATATGGCCAGAAAACTGGACAACAATCCTATTGAACTCGGGGCTCAGACTGTAGAAAGACAGTGTGACCATGAATATCTCGAGGAACTGGACGGTATTGTCAAAGATTATGATGCGATTATATCCATGGCCTGCGGCGTGGGAATTCAGTTCTTGGCGGAACGTTTTCCGGATATTCCGGTCTTTCCGGGTGTGGATACTACCGGTATGTCTGCCAATCAGGCGGTGGGGTGGTATGAAGAGCGTTGTCGTTCCTGCGGCAAATGTGTGCTCGGAATGACCGCAGCCATTTGTCCTGTGACCATGTGTGCAAAAGGGCTTTATAATGGTCCCTGCGGCGGAACCAATAGAGGAAGCTGCGAGATAGACACGGATCAACCCTGCGCCTGGTTCAGGATTTATGAACGTTTGGAAAGACAGGGACGTCTTGATAATATCAAGTCATACACAGCCCCGGTAGAATGGAATGACCAAATTCCAAGGACGTTGATTCAGCCCGGTTATAAAAAACCTGAAAAAGCTGAAGAATCATAATGTCCCCTTAATACGGATAAAAAGTGTATACTGGTATAAATCCGGCACATCGGATTATGAGAATAATGATTTTGCAATTGAGCAGAGGAAGCTGAAATGAAATCAGGAAGCAATTTGGAAAAAGTTTTAAAAGCAGGTCATTTTGCATTTACAGGGGAACTTGGGCCACCCAGAGGTTGTGATGTCGAAGAAGTTAGAGAAAAGGCTCAACATCTTAAGGGGAATGTGGATTCGGTGAACATTACCGACAATCAGACCGCTATGGTGCGGATGTCCAGTTGGGCGGCAAGCCTTCTCTTAATTCAGGAAGGCCTGGAACCCAATTTCCAGATGGTGTGCCGGGATCGAAACCGGTTGGCCATGCAGGCAGATGTTTTGGGGGCCTATGCCCACGGTATAAAGAATATGCTGTGCCTTTCCGGTGATCATCAAATGTTTGGTGACCATCCCCTGGCCAAAGGTGTATTCGATATCGATTCCATCCAGTTGATCAATATGGTCAAAATCATGCGTGATGAAGGAAAATTTTTAAGCGGTGCTGAGTTGCATGGAGCACCTAAAATGTTTATCGGTGCGGCATCCAACCCCTTTGCAGATCCGTTCGAATGGCGGGTTCACCGACTGGCAAAAAAGGTAAACGCCGGGTGCGATTTCATCCAGACCCAGTGTATCTACAACATGGAAAAGTTCCGGGAATTTATCAAACAGGCCAATGATATGGGGCTAACGGAAAAAACGTATATCCTGGCCGGTGTGACGCCCATGAAGAGTGTGGGTATGGCCAAGTATATGAAAAATAAGGTTCCCGGAATGGACGTGCCGGATGAAATCATCAAGCGTCTTCAGGGTGCAGGAAAAGGTAAGGTGGCCGACGAAGGCATTAAATTCGCCTGCGAGCAGGTTGAAGAGTTCAAGGAAATGAAAGGTGTTCACGGCGTCCACATGATGGCCATTGAATGGGAACACATGGTTCCTGAAATTGCCGAAAGGGCCAAAGTGTTGCCCAGGCCGGTTATGGATTAAAGCCAAAGGGCCTGTCGTATATAGCATCATAAACCAGATCTTAAATTTCATGGTTCGTTGTGCAGTTTAAGACAACGGATCAATGGCTGTTGAAAAAGAAAAACCCGGTTTTGTCAAAAACCGGGTTTTGTTATTGAGTGCTTATTAAAGGGATTCCAAACCCGCCGATATTCATCGACGCAAGTGTTCTTAATTGGGTGCAATTTTATATTTATTTGTCCCAATAAAGAAAAGGTTGTTTAGTTGCTTTTGGAAATTGCTGAGATTCATTTGAAGGGTAATTCTGCCAAATGGATGAATTATCTTTAAATCATTCGTGTCTACAAATATATCCCGATAACCGGCACTTTGCATTATCAGGGTGTTGGTCAATTCTTGTGCAGAATTTACATCAAAATCACCATACAATTTCAAATGGAGGTTGCCATTGGTTTTAGAGGAAATAATTTGGAAATTTGATACCATAACTTCTCCTTCTTGTTTTAATTTAATTATGTTATTTGCCATGCAAAAATCATGCACATGTACATATATTGGATATAATTATTTAAATATTAAATAGTTACGTCAGTTGTTGTATTAGAATTGTCTTGCAGATTCATTAAAAAAACGATGTCATTATGAAGCAAATCACATATAACTAGGGACTCTTTTACCTAGGTAGGCGCATGGTAGAATTGTTAAGGAGAAGAAAAGTGGGTTTGATTAACGCATGGCGTTCTTCAAGCATGGATTAACAAAAATCGAAGATTTCAAACCGAAATCAGACTTGCGTTATTTTGCCATGGGCACAACCTATAGCCGATTTTCTCTGATTACAGATATCAAAAAATGAAAAGGGCCAATTTTGTGGTATTGTTAGACAGCTGAATATTGCCTTTCGAGTGTAAACCGGTGAACAAAATCTCAGATCATTTACCTTTCTAAAACCGGTCAATAGTAGATATCATAACTTCTGGTTGTCAACCAGGATTTCTATCAAGGCGAGGGATATACTGAATACCAAGAACTGAAAAGCGGCATGCATGATTTTGAAAAATAGACCCATTTTGTGACATCAAGGTTTTTTAATCAGTCAATTTATCTATACAAGCTTCAATCCGTTCATCAATGAAATATACAGAAGGATAAAATAGATGACTATTTTGGTTTCAATCCTTGTTTTAATGGAATCCGTTCTTCAACTGACGTCTGACCCTTGATCCCTGACACCTGCTCTTATGAGTTTCAATACATGCTCGGGCACGGGGGCGACTCATAGAAATTGGGATATTTTTATTGGGCAGGCGGTCCATCCCCACGTCTGTGAGAGGGGATGGATACGTGGTGCCAGTCTGAGACAATTGAAATCCGATATCTCAAATTAAATTGAATCCCTATGACGGAAAGATATATAGCAGATACAGCCAGCCGCCAGTTCAATTTTATTCTCTGGGGCTACCACAACATATTGGGGTGCTCGACAAGATGAAAAGATCCCAGAATGAATCTCATTAAACTTTTTTGATAATCCGCTATGCAAACAATGTTTGACGTTTTTTCACTTTTCAGGAAGGTTAAACTTATATCAGGTATTATTGACATTTACAGGGTGGCCTGGACTCAAGGATAAGATAATGAATCATGAGTTGAGCTTTTGGACTTATCAAGTGCCTCTCTGACCTTAATGGCCATGTCCTTTTTAGAAAACGGTTTTGATATGAAACAAACGCCGTCTTCCAGCACGCCCCGGTGGGCAATGACGTTGGCCGTATAACCGGACATGAAAAGGATTTTGAGATCAGGGTGAAGAGTTTGGAGTCGTTCGGACAGCTCGCGACCATTCATTTCGGGCATTACCACATCCGTTATCAGAAGATTAATCTTGCCAGTGTGCTCTTCGGCCAGCTTGGTAGCTTCGCTTGGGCTGTTAGTGGACAGCACAGCATACCCCAGTTCTTCGAGTATTCTTTTCCCGAGTTTCAGGTTAGAACCATCGTCCTCAACCAGCAATACCGTTTCGCCGCGGCTTAACGGGATCTCTAACGTACTTTCACGATGTACCTCAACAGCCTGGCCTGAATGCCTGGGCAGATAGACCCTGATGGTCGTCCCTTTTTCCGGTTCACTGTATACGTTGATGAACCCGTTGTTCTGTTTGGCAATACCATAAACCGTGGCCAACCCCAGTCCGGTACCCTTGCCGAGTCCCTTTGTGGTGAAGAACGGTTCGAAAATCTTGTCCAGGGTTTCCGGCGCCATACCGCTGCCATCGTCGCTGACAGCGAGCATTACATACTCGCCGGGAACAAACCCTGCATGATCGGCGCAGTAGTCTTTGTTAAAGCTGATATTTTTCGTTTCAATAGTCACCCTGCCCACGTCGGCGATGGCATCCCGGGCGTTAACACAGAGATTTACCAGGATTTGATCGACCTGGGAGGGATCAATTTTGACCGACCATACTTCCGCTCCAGGTAGCCAGGCAAGATCGATGTCTTCGCCAATCAGCCGACGGAGCATTTTGAGCATATTTCCTATGGTATCGTTCAGGTCGAGAACCTTGGGGGCAATGGTTTGTTGGCGGGCAAAAGCCAGTAATTGCTGGGTAATTTTCGTCGAACGCTTCGCGGCCGTGAAAATCTCCATGAAATCGTCATATAGAGGGTCACTCTGTTCAATCTTTTCCAGAGCCAACTCTGAATAACCGATGATGATACTGGATATATTGTTGTAGTCGTGAGCTACACCGCCGGCTAATCGGCCCACGGATTCCATTTTTTGCGCCTGTATAAGCTGTGCTCGTAGGTTCAGACGCTCGGTAATATCCTCAACCATTTCAATGGCTGCTGTCACTTCTCCTTGTGAATTGATCAGAGGTGAAGAAACAATGCGATAACTCCGCGTTTTGTCTGCCTGTGGCGTGACGGTTGTACCTTCGTGAACTTTGCCGTCTTGAAGTGTCCTACAAGTCGGGCAGTATTCACAGATTTCTTCACGTGGTGGATTGTTAAAAGTACGGTAACAAATTGGTCTTTTGTTAAGATCATGTTCCGGAAACCACTTGCGCATTTGATGATTCATTTCGAGTATTTCCATAGCCGGGCTGATCAATGCTACCCCTATTCCAATGTTATCGACTATTGATTTAAATTTCTCGTGACTCTCACGGAGAGCCACCTCCGATAGCTTGCGCTTGGTGATATCACGGACATTACATTGTAGTAAACTTGCTTTATTGACCATATATATTTCGGTATCGAAAGCTTGCCCATCTTTCTTAAGCAAGGGGATATCTTTGTAATGAATAATGTCTTTCTTGCTCAATATCTGTAATATTTCTTCAAAATTATCGAATTCATCCGGGAAACCGATATCCTTCATTTTTCTCTCGATGCATTCCTCTTCGGAATAGCCTAACATTGCACTGACGGATGGATTAGCGCGGACAATTTTCCCTTCACTCTTTTCAACCAGAAGTATCGCATCATTTGCGGTCTCAAAAAGCCTCCTGTATTGCTTTTCGTTTTCTATAAGTTTCTTTTCTATCAATGAAGTTCGCTTTAAAGTCGTAAAAGCCACCAGGATCGATACGAGTATACTCAATAGCAATAAAAAAATCCCCATCACATTCGATATTGTAACTATTCTTTCAGTTTCAATGTTAAATTCAGAAGCTTTGCTTTTTGTATAATTCAATAGTCCAAGTATTTTTGTTTCGAGCAGAGCCACGTGATCGGCTCCTTTTCCAATCGTTATATTGGCTGCATTTTCTCTTTGATCATTATGAATTAATCCAATAACTTCATTTCGAATCGGTCGCCACGCATCGAATAATTTTCTGGCCTCATTTTCAAGCGTCTTGCCTTCATCACCCAAAATATTATTTTTAACGATGTCGAGTTGCCGATGCACTCGTTCTTCTTCATCATTTACTATTTCAATGGATGGCTGAATTCTTGATAAAGAATGGAAAAGAACCACATCTTTCATGCTACGATGCATTTTTACAATGGACGTATTCGCTTGAAGAGCTGCATTTGATACAACCAGTGGGTGGTTATAAATAATTCGACTCAATTGAGAAATTCTGTGGATATCATACAAAGTATACACACCAAATAGAAGAAATATTGAAATCAATGCACAAAAGCCTAATATCAATCTTTTTTTAATGTTTGATTGCTGAGGTCTACTCATCAAAAACTCCATTCACCGAATAATTTTCTACCTGGTTGGACTGTAATTGTTGTCTTGTATGATTATGGTCGAATCATGAATGCTTGCACCATCATTTATCTGATAGCCATCACTTTCAAGTTTTTCATTGTGCTGGTATCCTTAATAAATTTGGCTGTTGAATACTCCCTGTTCGGATAATTGTTGTTGAGTTCACTTTGATAAATTGGGTTGCTATACTCAAAATATATTTAGCCTTGCAAAATCTGTGCAAAACCAAATGATTAATCATGGGTAACCCCCGGATAGACCGGAGATTGCTGGTTTCAAATTGTTAACAAGTCCGGCCGCTATGGATTTTTTAGTAAAAACCGATAATAAAGGGAGTCGTCGCTATGGAACATTTTCCATAGATTTTTAGAGTCGTTCAATTACCTTCAGCACTTCATTATGAAAAAATGGTTTTGCGATAGAGGTTAAGGAATTGGTCGATGAGGAGATTGGAAAGAAAATCGAGTGCGAATGCGAGATTGTTAATGACGTTGAGTCTAATAAATGTGCTCGACTACAGAGGAGCTTTGGGATTGATTTCGGCGAGCCAGAGTTTGAAAGCCATTATTTTTAGGCAGCAATAAAATGAATGGTTTTCAAACAATGTCTATTAATTGCACATGATAAAATAAGGAGGGTCCTTGAGTCTTAAATCGGTATCTCCGCCAACAAATGCGTTCCTTTACCCAAAGATGATTCTACGGTCAACTCTCCATCGAGTTGCATGGCCCTTTCTCGCATGATAACGAGTCCCAGCGGCCCTTTCCCTTTAGATATCTTCATTTTCTTATCCTGATCAAAACCAACGCCATCATCTTCTACACTCAGAAAAAGCACGTTACCCTTCTTTAAGAGGCTCACATGAACATTCTTAGCCTTGGCATGTTTAATGATATTATTTAAGGCCTCCTGTACGATGCGGTAAATGGCAAGCTCCTTTTCCTGATCAAATCGTTTCGGAACATTACGATTGAAAAATTTGATCTTGATATCCGTATGCTCTCTAAATTCATTTAATAGCGCACGAAGAGAAGATACCAAACCCAAAGCATCTAATATGCTGGGCATTAACCCCTGAGCGATATTATGAAGATCATTTATGGCCTGATTCGCTCTTTTGATAGCGTCCTTTGTCAAAGACCCCAACTCGGTATCAATGGGTTTTAATTTGTCATCGATAACTTCAAGGTTTATTTTGAGTGAGGTTAAAATTTGACCAATATTGTCATGAAGCTCCATAGCGATATCATGACGATCTTTTTCCAGAAGGTCGATGAGCCTTTTTGACAAAATTTTTCTTTGATTAGACTCCTCCAATAAATTTTCTCTGGAAATCTTTAAAGCTTCCTCTGTCTTCATCCGTTCGATGATTTTGCCGAGCCGCTCGGCTATGGTGTTGAGCAAATGTCGCTCCTCTATCATAAACGGTCCTTCATCGATCGCCTGCCGCTCCGCCAGATAACATACCTCCACCTGTCCGACCGGCTTGCCATGCACAATAACTTCGCAGGCTTGCATCCAGGGCGTTTCCCGGAAGTTTTTCGTCTGAAAGCTCTGCTCATCCAGTATGATGCGGACTGCGGTGATCTCGGGAAACTGCCAGGCCGGAGGGATGAGCATAAGGGTTCTCTTCAATATCTTGTCTAACGAGATGCCCGGCAATTCCAACAGTGCCGCCATACCGTAAAAACAGTTCAGTTCTTTTATCCGCTTTTTCAGCTTATCCTCCGCCTGCTTGCGTTCGGTGATGTCCATATACGTTCCGAGTACGCCGACAATCTCCCCCGTAGAACTGCGCAGAGGTATCCTGCTCGTAAGAACCGTGATGGTGTTCCCTTCGGGTGTCGTCTGGGGTTCTTCGATGAGCAGCTTGGAGACGCCGCTCTCGATGACCTGGTAGTCATCACCGCAATACAATTCCGCCTGATCACGCCACACCATCTGGTAATCATCTTTCCCGATGATGTCCTTCGGATCGGCGAATCCCGCGTCGTGTGCGAATATCGTGTTACAGCCCAAGAAAACGAGATTCTTGTCCTTCCAGAATACCCCCACAGGTATCGCGTTAATAATTCCTTCAATGATCTGCTGTGATTTACTCAGCGCCTCCTCCGCCTCCTTTCGCTCGGTGATGTCTCTACAATTGACAATAACGGATGTAATACGGTTGCTACTACTATCTCTGTAAGGGTAGTAAGAAACGTCTATGAACTTTTTTCCCAAAGTTGGATACTCGAACCATTCCTGATAATTGACGACTTCGCCTTGCAAACATCTATCAAAATGCGGCTTAATATGTTTTTCGAAAACATCCTCACCGAGGTATTCAGCCACTGTCAACCCAATGAATTGTTCCCGATTTACCCCAGAGAAACTTTCATAAGCGTCGTTTACAATGAGGTATCTATAGTTTCTATCGAGCAATGAGATGCCATCTATCGTTGAAGAAACAATATTTTTGTATATTTTAAGATCTTTCTCATGCTGCTTGAACTCAATTGCAGCTCGTTCTAATTCCTCAACTTTCTTTTCCAGTTCTTCATATTTAGGCTTTTTTCCCATCTCAATCACCTATGGTTTTTAAAATAAAACAGACTCAACAATACTTGCATTACTGTTAAATTACATCGAGTTCAAGAATACTGATACTATTGTGTAACGGAAAAATTACCAAAATAAAAGGTGTGCGCCCCGGGGCGTTCTGTCAGACCAGGTTAAGTACAGGCCGGATTCATTAGGTAAAAATTAAATATCAGAAAATAGTCAAAACCACAAGATATTGATTTTTCGGAATAGGTGAAAAGGGTTGACACGCTAAAAGATATCTTGCCATGAGTGCAGGTTCAAGCACTTCAATTTACAGTACATATATCCTATTTCTTACGAAATTGAAAAAAAAGCAAATTCCCGAAAAATGATTTACTCAAATTTAAAAACGATATCACATGATTTTTTATATTAACGGATCAAGTCCACTCTTAATTCTATTATAGCTGACCTCCGAAATTTATGCTCGTTTTCGTTTATTGACGTAGGCTTTTTGTCTCTCTTTTACCGTAAAACCAATTTTTTTCTTGGGCGTTTCTTCAGTTTGCAGCAGTTGTTTGATGGCTTCAAATACAATCTGAAACTGGTGATCATACTTTTTCTCCATGGATTCAATTTTCCGTTTAAGGCCCTCATGAGTCGAAAGCATTTTTCGAAGTTGTGTAACAGCCCGCATTATTTGTATATTAACATGAACGGCTCTGCCACTTTTTAGAACACTGGAAAGCATGGCAAAACCCTGCTCTGTAAATACCATAAATTTGTGTCGTAAACTTATTTTATCACTTTTGGAGGTCACAAATTGTGACCTCCAATTTAAAATTCATTTTTGGTCATTTCGAACATAAAATCGCCAGGAAATCTCCCATAATGCTCCCCTGAAGGTTCTTTCCTGAAACGGTTTTTTTACCACCGGATCGGGACGGACTACGGGTTTTTTAAAGTTAAAATGAGGAGTATGATAATTTAGATGATTTGCCGAAGCCCTTGGTATTATTTATTCAGAAACAGTTTTGAGTATTTCTTCAAAAATATTCAGAAATTCTTTTGTGTCGGATGACTCATCAAATTCCTTGAGCCATTTTCGAATATATAGCAAGTCAATATCAGGATTTTTTATTAGGATAATCCTTACATCTTCTAAATCTCTGGGCCAGCCTGCCTCTCGATAATCATATATGGGAGACTTTGATTGTCAAGGCACAAGCCTATTTTTGACAGGAGTTCTTCAAACATGAATTCAGAATGCCGGCAATCTTGATATCCGTTTCGATTCCTTCCATTGGATCTTTAGGAGGGAGTACCCCCAGCTTTACCGCTTGATCCCACATGGATGCGAATATCTTTAAGGCATGACTAAATGGAAAAGGACCTTCACTCTTGTATAAGGTGTTTTGAAATTTTTCTAAGCGTTTCGGATTTTTTACCATTTATTGCCTCGGGATTGTAGGTTTCCAAGGAGGCTTTTAAAGAGGATGTCTTAGGTTCCACAAAATCTATTATGAATAAAAATTACTATCTTGTCAACGTGTTATGCACATTTTAAAATAACCTTTTAACCATAATGAAAAGACACTGACCCCGAAAGCACTCCCAATAATGTCCGCCAGGGCATCCATGATATCTGCGGTTCTGTATGGCACAAAAGACTGGTGAATTTCATCGGAGATGCCGTAAAGAGAGGATAAAATTATGCTGAGGATAATGATGAGTTTTAGATGATGCTTGATTCGAGTGATGTTGAAGGCCCTTAGAAAAAGAGCGCCCAGCAGGGCATAGGCAATAAAATGGAGCACCTTGTCAAAGTAAGGCCAACGGGGCGTAATATCAGGCGACGGGTGGGAAGACTGGATAAAAATCAACAGGCAGTAAACGAAAATCGGAAACCAGTAGGTGAGAAATTTGTGTATTTGATTCAAAATGTTAAAATCTTCATTTCGATGGGCTCTTTAGTTTTCAGCCAAGGATCAGAAGATAGGAAGTTAAGAATATCAGAAGGTTAGTTTTTTCCTCACTTTCTCACCTTCCAACCTTCTCATCTTCCTGTCTATCACCTTGAACCTCCAACCACGCAGCGCTTACCCCTGTTCTAAAACCCTGTTGTAGGCCTTCTTTTTCCGAAAAGATCTTCACAGGGCGCATTTTTGGTGACATGTTTTTGAAGTTTTTCGCACCAGAGCGACTGAAACGTTCGACAGGACCCGTCCAGGGCGTCAAGCTTTGCAAAATCCACATGTTCGCAACGCAAATCGCACCATTTTATCTTGTGGGTTGTGATACCGGCGTTTTTCTTCATACTAAATCCTGACGGCTTCTTAAAAAGTCCAATTTCTGCGTTGCGCTTCATTTCGTGTTCACTTCGGCGTACATAAGTACGCCTCATTCCACAAAATTCGCGACGTCTTGAACTTGAACTTTTTACTTTGCCGTTTCAGTCTTGACTTTTTACGAGTTCATCAAATACCGCATTTAAGCTATAAAAAGATTAAGATCCAGCTTTCTCTCCCGGACGTGGGACAACACCTTTTCCAGAAATTCTTCATGTGAAACACCGAATCTAACCTTACCGTCCAGAGTTCTTACCGAAAGGGTTCTTGATTTTTTTTCTTTATCCCCGATGGTCAGAATCAGCGGGATGTTTTCGAGTTGGGCATCCCTAACTTTTTTGTTCAGGCTTTCGGTTCTGCTGTCCACTTCTGTGCGGAGTCCGACTTTTTCAAGCATGATTCTCACATCGTTTGCGTGCGATACAAGGTCGTCGTTGATGGGCAAGAGAACGGTCTGCACCGGCGCCATCCACAGCGGAAACTTTCCGGCAAAGTGTTCGATGAGAATACCGAAAAACCGTTCTATTGAGCCGTAGATAACCCGATGAATCATAAAGGGCCGCTGTTTTTCATTGTTTTCGTCGATGTAAGACAGGTTGAATCGCTCCGGCAGCGACATGTCGAGCTGAATGGTCCCGCACTGCCAGGTTCTGCCAAGGGCATCTTTGATGTGTACATCTATTTTGGGGCCGTAGAACGCACCGTCTCCTTCGTTGATCTGATACTCCTGGCCATACGTATCCAGCGCTGCTTTGAGCCCTCTGGTCGTCAGTTCCCATTGTTGATCTGTTCCGATTGATTTTTCAGGTCTTGTGGAAAGCTCCAGATGAAATCCGAGTCCGAAGGTGCTGTAAATTCGTTTTACCAGTTTCAGCACGCCTATAATTTCTTTTTCGATTTGATCCGGTTTCATAAAGATATGGGCATCATCTTGGTGAAAGGCCCTGACTCTGAACAGGCCGGACAGCACGCCGGAAAGTTCGTGTCTGTGAACCAGCCCGATTTCTGCAGCCCGAATGGGAAGCTCTTTATATGAATGGGGTTTCATTCCATATATCAACATTCCTCCCGGACAGTTCATGGGCTTTATCGCGTATTCTTCTTCATCAACAAGGGAGGTGTACATGTTTTCGCGGTAATTTTCCCAATGACCGCTTTTTTCCCAGAGGTCCCGATTCAGCATGATCGGTGTTTTTGTCTCAACATAACCGGCCCTTCTGTGTTCTTTTCGCCAGTAGTCCAAAAGGCAGTTCCAAACGCTGATTCCCTTTGGATGAAAAAAAGGCATCCCCGGTGCTTCCTCATGAAAACTGAAAAGATCAAGAGCGATGCCGATTTTGCGATGGTTTCTTTTTTTGGCTTCTTCAAGAAAATGTAAATATTCATCCAGCTCTTTCTTGGAGAAAAATGCCGTACCGTATATTCTTTGCAGTTGTGCTTTTGTTTGGTCAGCCCGCCAGTAAGCGCCTGAGACTTTTGTCAGCTTTACGGCCTTGATAAAGCCGGTATGGGGAAGATGCGGGCCACGACACAGATCCGTAAAGTCACCGTGTTTGTAAAATGAAATTGTGCCTTCCTCCAGTTCCGAGATCATTTCGAGTTTATACGGTTCGTCTTTGTAAAACGCCATGGCCTCTGATTTTGAAACAACGGTACGTTCAAAAGGTATCTTGGCTTTGATGGCCTTTTTCATTTCAGATTCAATTTTTTCAAAATCGTCTTCCGAAACCGGTTCCATATCGATGTCGTAATAAAATCCGTCTTCAACCGATGGTCCGATGGTCAGTTTGGCATCTTTATAAAGATGAAGAACCGCCTGGGCCATGACGTGGGCTGTGCTGTGCCGGAGAACTTCCAGTGCTTCGGGGTCTTTGGTTGTAATCAGCCTGACGTTGGCATCATGGGTGATGGTTGTGTTTAAATCGACAAGCTCCGAGTTCAATTCCATGGCCACGCAATTTCGTGCAAAACCGTCTGAAATGCTTTTTGCCACATCCAAACCCGTGGGGTTGTTGTCAAAGCTCTTTCTATTACCGTCAGGAAATGTTATGTCTACCATGCTGTGATCACCTAATTCGGATAAACCGGTTACTAGAACCTATCTCAAAAACAATCTAAGTGCCCATGGCGGTGTTGCGAAACGGTTCAAAATGCTCACATACTACGTGTATGCTCCGCTTTTTCACCGTTTCACGCCTTGCCCTGAACCCTAATCTTAATTTTGAGATAGGTTCTATTTGAAACGCACAGTTTAGGAAAAAGTAAGATTAAGTGAAATAACTTGACGGGTCAAGGGAAAATTGAATGGAAATTGAATCTCAGATCATAGATAAAACGATAGATCTTCAAAAAATGATAAGATCTGTTGAAAAGGAAAAGGCCGTGGCCGTTGATCTGGAAGCAGATTCCATGTATCATTATCAAGAAAAGGTTTGTTTGATTCAAATCGCCACTGAAAACGCCTCTTTTGTGGTTGATCCATTGGCCATAAAAGACCTGGCCCTACTTAAGCCGTTTTTCTCCGATCCGGATATCAAAAAGATTTTTCATGGGGCGGATTATGATGTCCGAAGTCTTTACCGGGATTTTGAAATTAGAATAAACAATCTTTTTGATACGGAACTTGCTTGCCGGTTTTTAGGGATCAAAGAGACCGGTTTGCAGGCGGTGTTGAAGATGTTTTTTAATGTCGATGTCGATAAAAAATACCAGAAAAAAGACTGGTCTAAAAGACCGTTGCCAAAAGAAATGATGGCGTATGCTTCAAAAGATGTGATCTATCTTCTATCCCTTGCCAGGACACTGACTCATAAGCTTAAAAAATTAGATCGGATAACATGGGTACTTGAAGAGTGCGAAGATTTAAGCAAGGTAAGGCCTGCGTTATCCAATGAGGCGCCATTATTTATGAAATTCAAAGGCGCGGGTCGGCTCAAATCAAGAAGTCTTGCCGTGCTCGAAGCTTTGCTGCAGTTCAGAAAACGCGTTGCTGAAAAAAAGGACAGACCGTTTTTCAAAATTATCGGAAACGAGTCGATAATGAAGATTACAACGGCAAGACCCGCGACATTGCGCCGTTTAAAAAACATAAACGCTTTGAGTAACAGGCAGATCTCCATGTACGGCAGTGATTTGATAAAGGTGGTGGCCAAGACTTTGAAAATACCCGAAAGTAAACTTCCGGTTTTTCCCTCCCGAAAACCACATGTGCTGCCCAACGGGGTCCCGGCAAAAATAAAAGCCCTTAAATCCTGGAGAGCTTCAAAAGCAAACGCTCTTGGTATCGATCCCGGAATGCTTTGCAATAATGCGTTGATCACGGCCATTGCCGTAAAGAACCCCGGTGACGAAAATTCCCTGGTGACAGTCAAGGGAATGAAAAACTGGCAAAAACAGGTGTTTGGCACCGAGATAATAAGGGTTTTGAAAAAGTTCCCATAAGCCGTTCAAGCCGTTCCAGTGGCCAGAAAAATGTCGACCTCGGCCTTCTCGTTGCAACTGCCGGACATTGCACAGCATCGTTCATTGGATACCATGCCGATGATGATGTTGGAAAAACCCGCTATCTTGAGCCAATGCCGAATATCGCTTTGATAAAACCCCGGCCAGCGATCATGGTGTTCAGTCTTCAGGAATTCATAGTCATGTTTTGCCAGGTCGGTAATCACCAGCCGGCCACCCGGTTTGAGTATCCGCTTCATCTCTTCAATTGCAAAACCCGGATATTCAAGATGGTGGAGATACATATTGGCAAAAACCCTATCTGTGCTTTGATCGGAGACAGGTAGCCGTTCGGCATCGCCCAGACGGAAATCCACCCAACCGGTGGATGCAAATTTCTGATTCAATATTTCAAGCATTTTCTTCGATGCATCAACAGCGATAACCTGAGCTCCGGCAACGACCAGCGCTTCGGTTAAAAACCCGGTTCCTGCGCCAAGATCTACCGCACGACAGCCTTTTTGTATTTCTGCAACTCCCATCGCCAAATCTCTAACGCGTGTTGAAAAAAATTTTGCTCGCATTTCATCCCACGTTGAAGCAACATGGTTAAAATATGTTTTACTATCCATTATATAATCCTCACACTTTATGGATGGAGACTAATTGAGCTGTCCCATCATCAAGGCACAAGTAATAGATATGGCCGCCCAGAAAACTGCCTTGATTGAAAAAGACGACATGTTGTGGTTTTCCTGAGAGACAAATATCTTCAATCGGCTGTTTTCAGTCCACCGAGTCTCCTCAGGAGTAAATAAAAATAGTAGTTTTGTTAACATGATGCCTTTCATTTTTCCGATTGTTGCTATGACAAATTAATTAAAGCTGAAAACAAAATCCAATATTATTTTCTGATCACGGTCTTCGGAAATCCTGATTGACAGCATCTGGAAAAGATTGCTAAAGTGTCAATCCATCGCCAGCAACATAAAATTCAATTTAATCATGGAACTATATCAGTTAAAAACATTTGTAATGGTTGCCGAAGAAGGTCATTTAACCCGTGCGGCAGAACGCCTTCATACCAGCCAACCGGCCGTTAGCGCCCATATAAAAGCGCTGGAGGAAGAACTGGGTGTGGCGCTGTTCAGACGGACGCCAAAAGGGATGTTGCTCACCCGTGAGGGAGAAGTCCTCCGGGAACAGGCTGTTAGAGCACTTTCCACCATTGATGAGATTCATTATCAGGCTAACGTTCTCAAAGACGAGGTCGTTGGAACAGTGAAGTTGGGTCTGCATATCGATCCCAGGTTTCTTCGAATCGATGAGTTTTTGTCTTGCATGCAGAAAAGATATCGAAAAGTCGATTTTCATCTGCTCCAGCAGTGGTCGTGGGAACAACCGATGAATTTAAAACGAGGAAAACTTGATGCCGGATTTATATACGGAACGCCAAATCATTCCGACATTACCACCATTTCTCT
>Ga0210085_1000387_pt1 | contig 18686 bp, 14 predicted proteins | sample China_Galinas_PW_5_FD_184866 | JGI IMG/M metagenome (GOLD analysis project Ga0210085, IMG submission 184866) | Wetland microbial communities from San Francisco Bay, California, USA, that impact long-term carbon sequestration - China_Galinas_PWC_D1... | ecosystem: Environmental > Aquatic > Marine... | reverse complement strand
CTGGCCGAATCCTGCACCTTCTGCAACGGCTCCGGCCTGTTCTCCGAAGGGTTCAAGCCGAAGAAGGCCTGGTACGCCTACGTCCACTTCGCGGGCGGCCGGGCCAACTAGCGCGGCGCGACGACGACCCATCCCCTTTTCCGGGGGCTTGCCGGCGGCGAGGGCCGCCCTCGCCGTGTGAAACCCCAGCAAGACCCGCGTCGACGGGGGCTTGGGTGGGGAAGCTGGAAAGGGACGAAAGGCCCCAAGGAAGGGCGCGATGGCTCAGGGGCGGTGCGCGCTTCCGCAGCCCCAGGAGCTTGCGAGGGACGCGGGACACCAACTCCGCGAGTCCGCCTCAGGCGTCGGTATGCGACGCCAGAGGCGGACTCGCCGACTGGGCGGCGACTGGAAACGGTGCGGGACTTCGCAGCCTCAGCCATCCAAGGCGGTGCGAGCTTCCGCAGCCCACCCAAGGCGGTGCGGGGCTTCGCAGCCCACCCAGGGCGGTGCAAGCGCTCCGCAGCCCCAGCCATCCGAGGCGGTGCGGGATTTCGCAGCTTCAGCCAATCCAGAGCGCTGACAGGGGTGGGGTCGGGGTGCCCCTCGTGCAAGCGGCGTCGCGGTTTTCGCCCCGCAAGCGCCTGCGCTTCCGGGGCTCCCCCACAACAGAGCCGCCCATAGGGCGGCGAAGGCAGTGGGGACCCGCACCCCCACCCCATCCCCGGGCGAAAACCCCAGCTGGCACGAGGGGCACCCCGACCCCACCCCCCGCAACGCCCCACCCCAACTCGCCCTCTGCGTAAGATCGGTGGGTTGACGACCGAGCCGAAGACGAGGGCGAAGGACGATCCGCTGGCGCCGTTCAGCGCGCCGGTCCGCCGCTGGTTCGAGGCCTCCTTCGCGGGGCCGACGCCGGCCCAGGCGGGCGGCTGGAAGGCGATCGCGGGCGGCGCCAACGCGCTGATCTGCGCCCCCACCGGGTCGGGCAAGCCCCTGGCCAGCTTCCTCTGGGGGATCGACAAGCTGGCCCGGGCCGGCGAGGACGGCAGCCCGCCGCTGGGGACCGGCGTGCGGCTGGTCTACGTCTCGCCCCTGAAGGCGCTCTCCTACGACATCGAGCGCAACCTGCGGGCGCCGCTGCGCGGGATCGGGGCCGACGTCGCGGTCGGGCTGCGGACCGGGGACACCTCGCAGAAAGAGCGCCGGGCGATGGCGAAGACGCCGCCCGACATCCTGATCACCACCCCCGAGTCGCTCTACCTGATGCTCTCCTCCCAGGTGCGCGAGATCCTCGTCACGACCGAAGCGGTGATCGTCGACGAGATCCACGCCGTCGCCCAGACCAAGCGCGGGTCGCACCTGGCGCTGACTCTCGAGCGCTTGGATCATCTGGCCGAGAACGACGTGCAGCGGATCGGGCTGTCGGCGACCCAGCGGCCGCTGGAGCGGATCGCTGGATTCCTCGTCGGGCCGAAGCGGCAGTGCGAGATCGTCGACGCCGGCCAGAAGAAGGAGCTGGACCTGGAGATCGTGGTGCCGGTCGAGGACATGGCCGACCCCGGCGCGCCCGCCTACCCGAGCGAGGATGGCCCGCCGCCCACCGAAGTCGAGCCCAGCGCCCACGTCCGCTCGATCTGGCCGGCGATCTACCCGAGGCTGCTCGAGCTGGTCCAGGAACACACCTCGACGATCATCTTCGTCAACAACCGGCGCGCCGCCGAGCGCCTCGCCAAGCGGCTCAACGAGCTGGCCAACGGCGAAGGCGAGCAGGAGCTGCCGGCCACCGAGCACGCCGGCCACGAGGACACCGGCGAGCCGCTCGGCTACGTCGAGATCGCCCGCGCCCACCACGGCTCGCTCAGCCACGAGGAGCGGACGATCGTCGAGGAGATGCTGAAGTCGGGCGAGCTGCCCTGCCTGGTCGCCACCTCCTCGCTGGAGCTGGGCATCGACATGGGCGCGGTCGACCTGGTGATCCAGGTCGAGTCGCCGAAGTCGGTGACCCGCGGCCTGCAGCGGATCGGCCGCGCCGGGCACGGCCTCGGCGAGGTCTCCAAGGGCCGGATCTTCCCCAAATACCGCGGCGACCTGGTCGAGTGCGCGGTGGTCGCGCGGCGCATGCGCGAGGCCGAGATCGAGGAGACGACGATCCCCCAGAACCCGCTCGACGTGCTCGCCCAGCACCTGGTCTCGATGGCGGCGCTGGACCAGTGGGAGGTCGACGAGGTCGAGTCCCTGGTCACCGCGACCGAGCCCTTCCACGAGCTCTCCCGCGAGCAGCTGGAGAACGTGCTCGACATGCTCGACGGCCGCTACCCGTCGGACCGCTTCGCCGAGCTGCGGCCGCGGATCGTCTGGGACCGCACCGGCGGCACCATCCACGGCCGCAAAGGCGCCCGCCAGCTGGTCGTCACCAACGCCGGCACGATCCCCGACCGCGGCCTCTACGGCGTCCACCTGCCCGACGGCCGCCGGGTCGGCGAGCTCGACGAGGAGATGGTCTACGAGGCGCGGGCCGGCCAGACCTTCCTGCTCGGCGCCAGCACCTGGCGGATCGAGGAGATCACCCGCGACCGGGTGATCGTCACCCCCGCCCCCGGCGCCCCCGGCGCGGTCCCCTTCTGGCGCGGCGACGGGATCGGCCGCCCGGCCGAGCTGGGCCGGGCGATCGGCGAGTTCGCCCGCGAGGCGGTCGCCCGCGAGCCGGCCGAGCTGGCCGCTGAGTACGACCTCGATGAGCGCGCCGCGAGCAACCTGGTCGCCTACCTGCGCGAGCAGCAGGCGGCGACCCGCGTCGTCCCCTCCGACCAGTCGATCGTGGTCGAGCGCTTCCGCGACGAGATCGGCGACTGGCGGGTCTGCGTGCTCTCCCCCTTCGGCGGCCGCGTGCACGCCGCCTGGGGCCTGGCGCTGGCGGCCAAGATCCGCACCGAGCAGGACCTCGAGTGCGACGCGATCTGGTCCGACGACGGGATCGTCATCCACCTCCCCGACGCCGACGAGGCGCCCCCCGCCGACGTCGTCCTGATCGACCCCGAGGAGATCGAGGACCTGGTCGTCGCCGAGCTCTCCGGCTCGGCCCTGTTCGGCGCCCGCTTCCGCGAGAACGCCTCCCGCTCGCTGCTGATCCCGCGCGCCTATCCGGGCAAGCGCACGCCGCTGTGGCAGCAGCGGCTGAAGTCGCAGAGCCTGCTCGAGGTGGCGCGGGACTTCCCCCGCTTCCCGGTCATCCTCGAGACCTACCGCGAGTGCCTGCGCGACGTGCTCGACCTGCCGGCGCTCGCCGACCTGCTCGGCAAGCTGCACGCGCGGCAGCTCAGCCTGGTCGAGGTCGAGACCCCGACCGCCTCGCCCTTCGCCTCCTCGCTGCTCTTCGACTACGTCGCCACCTACATGTACGAGGGGGACACGCCGAGCGCCGAGCGGCGCGCCGCCGCGCTCGCCCTCGACCGCGACCTGCTGCGCGAGCTGCTCGGGCAGGAGGAGCTGCGCGAGCTGATCGACCCGGAGGCGCTGGAGGAGGTCGAGGCCCAGCTGCAGCACCGCACCGAGGCCGGCCGGGCCGGTGACCGCGACGCCCTGCAGCAGCTGCTGCGCAACATCGGCGACCTCAGCGAGGCCGAGTGCTCCGAGCGGGTGGCGGAGGGCTACTCGGCGAAGTCGATGCTGGAGAAGCTGGTCGCCGAGCGCCGTGCCTGCCTGGTCCGGATCGCCGGCGAGGAGCGCTACATCGCCGCCGAGGACGCCGGCCTCTTCCGCGACGCGCTCGGGGTGCCGCCGCCCGCCGGGCTGCCGGAGACCTTCCTCGAGGACCACCCGGACGCGATGCGCGCCCTCGTCCGCCGCTACGCGCGCACGCACGGCCCCTTCCCGACCCAGCAGGCGGCCGCCCGCTACGGGGTCGACCCGCTGCCGGCGCTGCGCGAGCTGGAGGCCGAAGGGGCGCTGGTCCGCGGCGAGCTGCTGCCGGGCGGGACCGAGCGCGAGTGGTGCGACGCCGAGGTCCTGCGCCGGGTCCGCCGCGCCAGCCTGGCGCGGCTGCGCCGCGAGGTCGAGGCCGCCGACACCCGCGAGCTGGCCCGTTTCCTACCGAGCTGGCAGAACGTCGACGCCCACCGCCCGGCGGGCGCCGGGCCCGACCGGCTGCGCGAGGCGCTGGTGCCGCTGCAGGGGGTGGCGCTGACCCCGCAGGTCTGGGAGCGCGACGTGCTGCCGCGCCGGCTCGGCGCCTACTCGCCGAGCTGGCTGGACGAGCTGTGCACCAGCGGCGAGCTGGTCTGGGTCGGGGCCGGGGCGCTGGGCCGCTCCGACGGCCGCGTCGCCCTCTACTTCCGCGAGGACGTGCGGCTCGCCGGCCCGCCGCCGGCCAACGCCAAGCTGGAGCCGCCGGCCGGCGAGGTGCACGAGGCGATCCGCGAGCGGCTCGCCGCCGGCCCCTCGTTCTGGATCGACCTGGTCGCCGAGCTGGAGCACCCCGCCGAGGAGCTGCACGAGGCGCTCTGGGACCTCGCCTGGGGCGGCGAGGTGACCAACGACGCCTTCGCGCCGCTGCGGGCGCCGCGGCTGCGCGCCGTGCCCTCGGCCGAGCGCCAGGGCCGCCGCTTCGCCCGCCGCCGCTCGACCGCGGGCGCCGCCGTGCAGGGCCGCTGGTCGCTGACCGCGCCGCTGCTCGCCAACGCCCCGGGCCCGGGCGCCCGCCTGCGCGCCCAGGCCGAGCTGATGCTGGAGCGCTACGGGATCGTCACCCGCGAGACGGTGCTGGCCGAGGGCATCCCCGGCGGCTTCGCCACGTTGTACGGGGAGCTGGGCAACCTGGAGCTGCTCGGCACCGCCCGCCGCGGCTACTTCGTCGAGGGGCTGGGCGGCGCCCAGTTCGCCCTCCCCGGCGCGGTCGAGCGGCTGCGCTCGCTGCCCGAAGCCGACGGCTCCTACCTGGTCCTCGCCGCCACCGACCCGGCCAACCCCTACGGCGCCTCGCTGCCCTGGCCGAAGCTGGAGAGCGGCCGCCGCCCCGGCCGCACCCCGGGCGCCCACCTGCTCCTGCGCGACGGCGAGCCCTGGATATTCGTCGAGCGCGGCGGCCGCGGGATCCTCCGCCTGCGCGGCCAGGAGGGCGCTGAGCTGGAGGGGGCGATGCGCGCCCTCGCCGACGCCGTCGCCGCCGGCCGCCTGCCCAAGCTGGCGGTCGAGAAGCTCGACGGCGAGCCGGTGATCGGCTCCGGCCACGAGGACGCCCTGGTCGGCGCCGGCTTCAGCCGCGGCCCCCGCAAGCTGACCGCGTCGGCCTGAGCGGCGGGCGTGCCGCCGCGTGCGGCATCGTGGTGCCTATAGGCACACAAATCCTTCACTCGCCCATCCCCACGTCATAATCGACCCCAGTGTCTGAGAGGGAGCAGAGCGCCGTCGAGCTGCTGAAGAGCGTTGCGCTCTTCTCCGATCTCGAGGAGGGGGAGTTGGAGCGCTTCTCCCACGTCGCCGTGCCGCGCGGCTTCCCGGCCGGGACGCGGGTCTTCCACGAGGGCGACAGCTCGGATGCCTGCTACATCGTCAAGGACGGCACCTTCCGGGTCACCCGCGAGCACTCCGACGGCCGCGTGATCACCCTCGCCACGCTCGGGCCGGGGGAGATCTTCGGCGAGCTGGCGATGCTCGACGGCGACGAGCGCTCGGCCAGCGCCGAGGCGGTCACCGACGGCGAGCTGCTGGCGCTGCCGGCCAACGACGTCCGCGCCCTGCTCGGCCGCCATCCCGAGATCGCGCTGAAGCTGGTCGCCGGCCTGGTGCGCCGCCTGCGCGCCGCCAACGTCCGCCTCACCCGGCAGTCCTTCCAGACCGTCCCCAGCCGGGTCGCCGGGATCCTCGCCCAGCTCAGCCGCGAGGCCCAGAACGGCGGCGAGGAGGGCGACGAGGTGACGCTGATGATGAACCAGACCGACATCGCCCAGCTCGCCGGCACCTCGCGCGAGAGCGTCAGCCGCTTCCTCGCCGAGCTCGAGCGGGCCGGCGTCGTGCGCTCCGGCCGCGGCCGCGTCACTGTCCTCGACCCGCTCAAGCTCCGCAACTACATCTATTGACGGGTCCAGATGACCGCCTGGCTACGTCCTCGGTCGTCCAAATAGCGCTGCTATTCGGCCTCCCTGCGTCCTTGCCAGGCGGCCCCTGGCCCGCGTCAAGATGACCGACCCCGCCGCCCGCCGCGCCGCGATGGTGGAGCGGCAGCTGCGCCGCCGCGGGATCGGCGACGAGCGGGTGCTGGCGGCGATGGCGGAGGTGCCGCGCGAGCGCTTCCTGCCACCGCGGCAGCGCCACCGAGCCTACGCCGACTCGGCCCTGCCGATCGGCGCCGAGCAGACGATCTCCCAGCCCTGGATCGTCGCCGCGATCTGCCAGGCGCTGGAGCTGCGGGGGGACGAGCGGGTGCTGGAGGTCGGCACCGGCTCGGGCTACTCGACCGCCGTGCTGGCGCGCCTGGCGGCCGACGTGGTCAGCGTCGAGCGCCACGAGGAGCTCGCCCGCGAGGCCGGCCGGGCGCTCGCCGCGCTCGGCGTCGCGAACGTCGAGCTGCGGGTCGGCGACGGCAGCCTCGGCGCCCCGGAGCGGGCGCCGTTCGACGCGATCGCCGTCCACGCCAGCGCCCCGGCGCCGCCGCCCGCCCTGCTCGGCCAGCTCGCCGAGGGCGGCCGCCTGGTGGTGCCGGTCGCGGCCGACGCGGTCGACGAGCTGGCCGTCCTGCGCCGCCGTGGGGGCGAGGTCGAGACCGAGTCGCTCGGCCCCTGCCGCTTCGTCCCGCTGATCGGCGAGGAGGGCTTCTAGCCTCGGAGGAGCGGCCCTAGGGATTGCAGCCGCGCGGCTTCGGGTCGTTGCGGTCGCGGAGCACTTCGTCCTTGCCGCCGCCGCAGAGGATCGCCTTGTCGCGTTCGCCGTCGGTCGCGTCGATGAAGTCGTTGCCGCCCCGGCCGATGAAGGTGTCCGCACCGGTGTGGCCGTAGAAGCCGTTCGAGCCGTTGTCGCCGATCAGCACGTCGGGCCCTTTCGATCCCTCGAGGCTGTCGTTGTTGCCGAGCACGCGGTCCGGGTTGTTGCAGCCGCGCGGCGCGCCGGTGCCGCCGAGGACGACGCGCATGGCCGCGTCGGAGCGCCCGTAGGAGACGGTGTCGAGGCCGGGGCCGCCGTTGAAGAGGTGCCCCTGGCAGACGACCACCGAGGAGACCAGCAGGTCCTGGCCGGGACCGCCGAACAGCCGGTCGGCGCCGGGATCGGCGTAGAGGACGTCGTTGCCGCCCTTGCCGATCAGGGTGTCGTTGCCGTGGTCGGGCCCGTTGTAGTTCTCGCCCGCTTCCAGCACGTCGTCGCCGGGGCCGCCTTCGATCGTGTCGTTGCCGGCATTGCCGTTGGCGCGGATCCGGGTGCTGGCCGGAACGCTGCCGTCGATCGAGATCGAGTCGTCGCCGGGCCCGGCGGTGACCACGATCAGCCCCAGTCGCGTGCTGCCCGGGCAGTCGGCGACCGTGCCGCCGGCGTTCTCGCAGCCTTCGCCGGCGAAGACCGGGGTGCTGTCGGCGACCTGCCAGCCCGCCCCGGAGGCGGAGATGTTCATCTGGTCGGCCGCCGGGCCGCCCTGGATCACCAGCGTCGAGCCGCTCAGGCCCTCGTTGAGGATCACCGAGGTCATCCCGGGCGGGGGGCCGACTTCCGGCCCGCAGGAGTGGTCGCGGCTGAACCCGACGCAGTCGTCGCTGCCCGGCCCGCCGAAGGCTTCGCCGCCGCCCCCGCCGCTGTGCAGGACGTCGTCGCCGACGCCGCCATCGAGGCGGTTGGGCTGGGCGTCGCCGATCAGCTCGTCGGCCTGCGGCGAGCCGACCACGTCCTCGAAGCCGCTCAGCGTGTCGTGCCCGTCGCCTTTCGCCTGGTTGGAGGAGAGGCTGACGAAGACGCCGCCGCGGCTGGCGCTGGCGTAGGTGACGATGTCGCCCGTCCCCGAGCCGCCGGAGAGCGTGTCGATGCCGTTGTCGCCGCTGACGATGTCGCCGTCGCCCGAGCCGCCGTCGACGCGGTCGATCCCGGCGCCGCCGTAGACCCGGTCGGCGCCGTCGCCGCCCTCGAGCCGGGGGTCGTCGCCGGCGCCGCCTTCGATCAGGTCGTCGCCGCCGTCGCCGGCGATCGTGTCGTTGCCCTTGTCGCCGTGCAGGAAGTCGTCGCCCCCGCCGCCGTCGAGCTTGTCGCTCCCCTTCTGGCCGTCGGCGTAGTCGTCGCCGGCGCCGCCGTAGAGCTTGTCGTTGCCCGTGGACCCGATCAGGCGGTCGTCGCCGCCTCCGCCGCTGAGGGTGTCGGAGCCCTTTTCGCCGAACAGTTCGTCGTCACCGGCGCCGCCGTAGATGCCGTCCGAGCCGGTCTGCCCGTAGAGCTTGTCGCGTCCCGCTTCGCCGTAGAGCTTGTCGTAGCCGCGGCCGGCGTAGATCCGGTCGTTGCCGGGCCCGCCGCAGATCGTGTCGTTGCCGTTCGGGCCGCCGCGGATCACGTCGTTGCCACCGCCGCCCCAGATCACGTCGCTGGCCCGCTTGCCGACGATCACGTCGTTGCCCGGGGTGCCCATGATCGTCACCTTCTTGCCGCCGCAGCGCTTCGCCTCGGCCTGCGCGGCCAGGGGCAGGGCGAGCAGGGCGAGGGCCAGGGCGAGGGCGGGCAGCAGCAGGGTGCGGGAGCGGGGAAAAGCCATCGCCTGATGCATCGGCCTCCGGGCCGATTCCTCCAGCCCGGTCGGATAGACGTCCAACCCCGGCTCGAGGGCGCAGATCACGCGGCTCCTATACGCTCGCAGCGCTAATGAGGGCCGGCGCCTACGTCCTGAACTTCTACTCGGCTGTCTTCGTCGACCAGCTCAAGCGCGGGCGCAAGACCGCGACGATCCGGCTCGGCGACAAGAGCAACAAGTACGAGCGCGGTCAGGTCGTCTGGATCACGGTCGGCTTCCGTCACAGCCCGCGCGAGAAGATCTTCGACGCGGTGATCGACGACGTCGAGGTGAAGCGCGTAGGCGACCTCTCGCGGCGCGACATCGAGCACGACAACCCCGAGTTCCGCCGCCTCGAGGAGACCACCCGCTTCCTCGAGCAGATCTACAGCCGGCCGGTCTCCGAGGACGACCTGGTGACCGTGATCCGCTTCTCGCAGATCGTCGAGCCGCCGCGGGCGCACCTGGGCAACGGGGAGACCCCCCACCGCAACTAGCCCTAGGCTTGGCGGCCGAGTGGCCGAGTACGCCTTCCTCACCACCTGGCTGCTGGACGCGCCGCGCCGCGACGTCTGGGAGACGATCCACGACCAGGCCCGCTGGCCGGAGTGGTGGCGCGGGGTCGAGGAGGCGGTCGAGCTGCGTCCGGGCGGCGAGGACGGGGTCGGCGCCGTCTCGCGGATGGCCTGGAAGAGCGCCCTGCCCTACAGGGTCCGCTTCGAGGTGACCACGACGCGGGTCGAGTACCCGGAGCTGATGGAGGGGCAGGCGGTGGGAGAGCTGGAAGGCGTCGGCCGCTGGCGCCTCTACGAGGAGGGCGGCGTCACCGCGGTGCTCTACGAGTGGAACGTGTCGACCACCAAGCCCTGGATGAACCGCCTCGCTCCGCTGCTGCGCCCGGTCTTCGAGTGGAACCACGACTGGGTGATGGCCCGCGGCGGCGAAGGCATCGCCGCCCGCCTCGGTTGCCGCCTGCTCGCCGCCGACTGAACCGACCCCCCTGCATTTTGCAACCCAGAGGGCGACAAAAGGCAGGGGGGTGGGCCGAATCGCTTGACGGACGGGGGGATATCGCTATGGTTGCGGCTGTTGGCACTCTCTCCCTGTGAGTGCCAAGCCGCCAAAGGGCACCGGAACGGGCCTTGCGGTGGCAAATCCCGACTTTTCCACCAGAAACCACTTACCGATTACGGAGGTTCACGGATGAAGCTGAAGCCCCTCGGGGACCGGCTGATCGTCAAGCCGATCGAGGAGGAGGAGACGACCGCGAGCGGCATCGTCCTCCCCGACACGGCCAAAGAGAAGCCGCAGAAGGGCGAGGTCATCGCCGTCGGCGATGGCGCGATCAACGAGGACGGCTCCCGCCGCCCGCTCGATCTCGCGGAGGGGGACCAGGTCCTCTACTCCAAATACGGCGGGACCGAGGTCACCGTCGAGGGCGACGACCTGCTCGTCCTGCGCGAGTCGGACGTCCTGGCCAAGCTCGCCTAGCCCCTTCCCCAACCCGGACTTAGAGAATCAAGGAGGACTGAATCCAAATGGCTCATAAGGAGCTGAAGTACGCAGAGGAGGCCCGCGGGTCCCTGCAGGCCGGCGTCGACGCCGTCGCCGACGCGGTCAAGGTGACGCTCGGCCCGAAAGGCCGCTACGTCGTGCTCGACAAAAAGTTCGGCGCGCCGACGATCACCAACGACGGCGTGACCATCGCCCGCGAGATCGAAGTCGAGGACGTCTTCGAGAACCAGGGCGCCCAGCTCGTCCGCGAGGTCGCCACGGCGACCAACGACGTCGCCGGTGACGGCACCACCACCGCCACCCTGCTGGCCCAGATCATCGTCCGCCAGGGCCTCAAGAACGTGGCCGCCGGCGCCAATCCGCTGGCCCTGCGCCGCGGTATCGAGAAGGCCGTCGACGAGGTCGTCGAGAACCTTCGCGAGAAGCAGAGCAAGGAGGTCGCCGGCAAGGACCAGATCGCCCGTGTCGCCGCCATCTCCGCCGCCGACGACGAGATCGGCAACGTGATCGCCGACGCGATCGAGAAGGTCGGCAAAGACGGCGTGGTCAACGTCGAGGAGGGCCAGACCTTCGGGATGGAGCTCGAGTTCACCGAGGGCATGCAGTTCGACAAGGGCTACATCTCGCCCTACATGGTCACCGACCAGGACCGCATGGAGGCCGTGCTCGAGGATCCCTACATCCTCATCGCCAACCAGAAAATCGGCTCCGTGCGGGACATCCTGCCGGTGCTCGAGCAGGTCATGCAGGGCGGCAAGCCGCTGCTGATCGTCGCCGAGGACGTCGAGGGCGAGTGCCTCGCGACCCTGGTGGTCAACAAGCTCCGCGGCACCTTCACCGGCGTCGCGGTGAAAGCGCCGGGCTTCGGCGACCGCCGCAAGCGCATGCTCGAGGACATCGCGATCCTCACCGGCGGCGAGGTGATCACCGAGGAGATGGGCCTCAAACTGGAGAACACCCAGCTCGCCCAGCTCGGCAAGGCACGCCGCGTGGTCGTCTCCAAGGACACCAGCACGATCATCGACGGTGCCGGTGAGGCCGAGGAGATCAAGGGCCGGATCAAGCAGATCAAGCAGGAGATCGAGAACACCGACTCCGACTTCGATCGCGAGAAGCTCCAGGAGCGTCTGGCCAAGCTCGCCGGCGGTGTCGCCGTGGTCAAGGTCGGCGCCGCCACCGAGACCGAGATGAAGGAGAAGAAGCACCGCGTCGAGGACGCCCTGCAGGCGACCCGCGCGGCGCTCGAGGAGGGCGTGGTCCCGGGCGGCGGCGTCGCCCTGCTCAACGCCCAGGGCGCGCTGGACCCGGAGAAGCTGGACGACCCCGACGAGGTCACCGGCGCCCGGATCATCCACCGCTCGCTCGAGGAGCCGGTCCGCCAGATCGCCGAGAACTCCGGCGAGGAGGGCTCGGTCGTGGTCAACAAGGTCCGTGACCTGAAGGCCGGCGAAGGCCTCAACGCGGCCAACGGCGAGTACGGCGACCTGATCAAGGCCGGCGTCATCGACCCGACCATGGTCACCCGCTCGGCGCTGCAGAACGCGGCCTCGATCGCGAAGAACATCCTCGTCACCGAGGCCGTGATCGCCGAGCCGCCCGAGGAGTCCCCGGCCGGCGGCGGCATGCCCGGCGGCGGTATGCCGGACATGGGCGGCATGATGTAAGGACGCGGCGACCTGGCCCGATCGCCATCCGCGCGCCTCTGACGGCGCCGGGGCGGCGCCGGGCGGCGTCCTCGGAAGCCCGGATAGCGCTGCTATCCGGGCTTCCTGCGTGCTGGCCCGGCTTGCCGCGGCGCTCGTCAGAGTCGCACGCCTGGCTCTCGGGACAGGTCGCCGCGTCCCGGCGCTACCGGGCTACTTCTTCTTGGTCTTCGCCGGCAGCGGTGGGAGCAGGCCGGCGTTGTAGTCGGCGACCGGGAGGAAGCTGGCGCGGCGGATCTTCTTCTTCAGGGTGTTGCGGGTGCGGGGATAGAGGCTGAGGTCGTAGGGGTTGACCGAGCCGAAGCCGTCGTAGTAGACGAGCATCCGCACCCGCGGTCGTTTCACGGTCCAGGCGACCAGCTGCTTGACGAAGCGCGGTTCGTCCTCGCCGGAGACCGCGTACTCGGTCATCGCGACGGGCTTGCGCCGCCAGAAGCGCCCTTTCATGAAGTGGTTGAGGTCTTTCCAGACGGGATACTCGGAGTAGAAGTCGGTCCCGACCCAGTCGACCCAGCGGCCGCCGGGCCAGTAGTTGCCCGGGAAGTTCCCCTTCACGCGCGGCGAGCCGCCGGGCAGCTGGCTCCAGATGATGCTGACCGGCGCGTCCGGCAGGGACACCGGGTTCGGGCCCTTGGTCCGGTTGAGCGGCGGCAGGCCGATTTCGGCCAGGGTCGCGTTGATCCCCTCCAGGGTCTGGCCGCCGCGGACGATCGTCACGATCCTGCGGAAGGCCTGCTTGTACCACGGGGTGTTGTGCCCGTGGCCGCGCCGCTTCCCGTCGCAGCCGATCGCGGCCCAGGCGTTGAGGCAGCGGTTGCCCTCGCCGAGCGGCCGGATGTACGCCGGCAGCCCGCGGGCGGCGAAGAAGTGGTTGATCTGCAGCAGGTAGTCGTCGCCGCGCCCGAGCGCGATCTGCCGCGGGGTGATCAGCTCTTCCAGCGACTGGTCGTCGGAGGTGGCGATGTGGAGGATCGGCCGCACCGCGGTTTCCCGCCAGCGTTCGTAGGCGGCGTTGAGGCTGTTGCCCCAGGGGTGGAAGGTCTCCAGCAGGGCGGTGCGCTTGCCGGTCAGGTCGGCGAATGCGAAGAAGTCCTCGGCGCTGCCGCCGTCGCTGACCCCGAGGAAGACGTTGCCCTTCGGGGGGACCAGCGACATCGCCGCACCGGCGGGGGAGGGGAGCAGCACGGCCAGGGCGGCCGCCAACGACAGGGTTCCTTTAAGTGCCTTCTTCCAGTACATCGCTCATCCTTCTCGGTTCGACGCCGAGCGCCTGCACGTCCGCGGTCCCGCGCTCGCTCAGCATCGGGACCTCCATCAGCTCGGCCTCCTCCCACGTTGCAAACACGGCCTCGCCGAAAACGGAGCGGAGTGCTATCAGCCCGCTGCGGACCAGCGGCAGCGGCAGGTGGACGAGGCGGCGCGGCCGGCCGGCGACGCGGCTGACCAGGTCGGACATCCGGTCGTAGGTGAGCGTTTCCGGGCCGGCCAGCTCATAGCGGTCCGCGGCGTCGGTGCCGAGCGCCGTCGCCACGCAGCGGGCGACGTCCTCCGCCCAGATCGGCTGGAACGTCGCCCGCCCGCCGCCGGAGACCGGCAGCACCGGCAGGAACGAGAAGCGGCGCAGCAGGGTGATCCAGGGGTCGCTGTGGTCGTAGACGATCGAGGGGGCGAAGACGGTGGTCGCCAGGGGCGAGGAGGCGACCGCCCGCTCGGCCACCCACTTGGCGCGGAAGAAGCGGGTGCGCTGGGCGGGGCCGGCGTCCAGCGCGCTGAAGAAGAAGAAGCGCCGCACGCCGCTGCGCTCGGCGGCCCGCAGCAGCCGCACCGTCGCCAGCCCGTTCAGCTCCTCGATCCGTTTCGGCGGCTGGTCGCGGATCGTCGCCGCCAGGTGGACCACCGTGTCGACCCCGCGCAGCGCCTGGCGCACCAGGTAGGGGTCGCCCATCTCGCCGAGGTCGCCGAGGGCGATCTGCACGTCGACGCGGCGGGCGCCGAGCCGCCGCGGCTCGCGCACCAGGCAGCGCACGTCCTCGCCGCCCTCGAGCAGCAGCGGCAGCAGCCGCGAGCCGATGCTGCCGGTCGCCCCGGTCAGCAGCAGCACGGCCGTCGCGCCTCTCGCCTTGCCCGCAACATCGCTCCGACAAGCCTAGTGACGAGCGGCGCTCGTGACGCCTCCGGCGCGCGCACATCCCTAGAATGAGCGCTCGCTCTTGGCGGGGCCGCGGCGGTCTCGTTACCAGCACTCAAAACGTTAGGAGAAGCGACTCGAATGAGCTACGTCATCGCCGAGCCGTGCATCGGACAGAAGGACAACTCGTGCGTCGAGGTCTGTCCCGTCGACTGCATCCACCCGACGCCCGACGAGCCCGATTACGACTCGGTCGAGCAGCTCTACATCGATCCTGACGAGTGCATCGACTGCGATGCCTGCGTCGAGGCCTGCCCGGTGGATGCCTGCTTCGCCGAGGACCAGCTGCCCGCCGAGTGGGCCAAGTACGCGGAGATCAACGCGAACTACTTCAAGAGCAAGGCCTAAGGGGCCTCGCTCGCCAGCTCCTCGACCGCCTGCGGCGGCTCGCCGCTGAGGACCCAGCGGCCGGGCTCCGAGGTGGTCAGGAGGCCGCGTTCGGTGAGGGTACCGAGCGCCAGGCTGACGGTCGGCCGGCGGGCGCCGACCATCTCGGCCAGCACGCTCTGCGGCACGTTGACTTCGATTTCGGCGCCGCCGGGCACCTGCTGGCCCCAGCGCTCCGCCAGGGCCCAGAGCAGGGCGCGCAGGCGCTCCTCGATCCCGACGATGCTCATGATCGCCGACTGCAGCGCCAGCCAGCGGGAGCGGTCGATCGCCCGGGCGGCGATCGTCGCCGCCAGGTCGGTGGTGCGGGAGAGGGGGGAGCCGGGGCGGAGGTCGAGGACCGCGAGCCGGGCCCGGTCCACGACCTCCCACTCCGACTGCGAGAAGGAGGCGAGCTCCCCCTGCCAGGGGAGGAGGAGATCGCCCTTGCCGACCAGCTCGACGCTGCTGCCGCCCTCGATCCTGACCCGGCGCAGCAGCATCCCCGTCACCACCATGTAGGCGAGGTCGGAGGAGCTCGGTTGCGGCAGGGTCCAGGGGCCGGGATCGAGAGTCATCTCCGGCAGCCGCTGCGAGCCGCTTCCCGTCTTCTTGGTCACCTCGTGGTCAAAGCCCCTTCGGGTGGCGGGCGGCGAAGCCCTTTCGACTACGCATGTCAGTGTGCCACCGCGGTCCGTTTCCTCCGGTACCCGAAGTGTCCCAGCGTAGTCCGGCGATCACCGCGTACGCGTGACCGGGGTTGGCGAAGACCGTGATCCAGCGTCCCAGGCCGCGCTTGCCCCAGCGCCTCATCGGGCCGGACGGCAGCGGGCTGTCGATCAGCTTGCCGCCGTGCAGCGCGTAGCTGACGGCCCCCGAGCAGTCGTAGCCCTTGTCCCACCAGCGGCCGTGGCCGCCGCCGTAGATGTAGGGCCGGCTGCGGATCCGGTTGGCGAAGGCGATCACGCGCTTGACCTCGCGCGGGGCGTTGCGCGGGGCGATCGCGCGCCCTCGCACCAGCTTGGCCATGGTGACGGGGCCGTCTTCGCTTTCGGGCACGGTCGGTTCGGGAGCGAGGGCGGAGACGCCGCCGGGTTTCTCGGCCCACGCCTGGGCCCCCGGCATCGCCGCCACCAGCGCCGTGGCGAACACGGCGAGGACGGTGCTGAGGGCGGCATACGACACCGCCCTACGGGCGATCGACATTAAATCCTCCTTCGTCGGCCGGCGGGGTTAGCTGACGGGCTAGCGCTGAAGGAGCCTGCGCTCCCACCGCAGTGGGTTCGCCCCGAAAACGTGGTTCCCCCGCTCCCCGGAAATGCTCAGTCGGGGATTAGGCTTTGTTTGCGTTCGCTAATAAATATCAGGTCAGCCGCAAATGTTGCGGTGCCGGCCGGATAAATCTTGCGATCCGCCGCGACGCGGCGCCGGGCGCTACTGGACGACCGGGAGCGGGGTGCCGCCGACTGCCGGCGCTTCGGCCGCGGAGGGGGTGGACTGCAGCACCGGCAGCTCCTGCGGCGTGGCGGCGATGATGCCGCGGGCCGCCTGGCGGATTGCCTGCGAGGCGGGTGCGTCGGGGTCGTCGACGGCCAGCGGCGAGCCGGAGTCGGCGTGCTCGCGCAGCGGCTCGGAGAGCGGCACCTTGCCGAGCAGCGGCACGTCGAGTTCGTCGGCCAGCAGCTGGCCGCCGCCCTCGCCGAAGATCGTGAAGCGCTCCCCGTCGGGAGTGGTGAAGCCGGACATGTTCTCGATCACGCCGAGGATCTCGAGGTCGAATTTCTTCGCCATCTCGGCGCCGCGGCGGGCGACCGACTGGGCGGCCGGCTGCGGGGTGGTGACCAGCACGAACTTGGCCTGCGGCAGCAGCTGGGCCAGCGTCATCGAGACGTCGCCGGTCCCCGGCGGCAGGTCGAGCAGCAGGTACTCCAGCTCTTCCCAGGCGACGTCCTCGAGGAACTGCTGGATCGCTTTGTGCAGCATCGGACCGCGCCAGACGACCGCCGCGTTGTCCTCGACGAAGAAGCCGATCGACATCACCTTGACGCCGCCGGCCGCCTCCAGCGGCAGGATCTTGCGCTCGCCGTTGACCTCCGGCCGGCTGTTGACCCCGAGCATGCGGGGGATCGAGTAGCCGTAGACGTCGCAGTCGAGGGCGCCGGCGGGGTGGCCTTCGGCGGTCAGCGCCGCGGCCAGGTTGGCGGTCATCGTCGACTTGCCGACGCCGCCCTTGCCGGAGGCGACGCAGATCACGTTCTTGACCTTGGCCAGCGCGCCCTCGGGCAGCTTGCCGCGGCCGAGCGTTTTCTGCAGGTCGCCTTTCTCCTGGTCGGAGAGGACGTCGAAACCGACGCCGACGCCGGTCACGCCCTCCAGCTCGGAGACCTGCTGGGCGACGGCCTGTTCGAAGTGGGAGCGGATCGGACAGCCGGCGGTGGTCAGCGAGACGACGACCTCGACCCGGCCGCTCTCCTGGATGTCGATCGAGCGCACCATGCCGAGCTCGACGATCGAGCGGCGCAGCTCGGGGTCGATCACGGCGCGCAGCTTCTCGGTGATCTGGTCTGCGGTGGGAAGTGCCATCGGGGTCATTCTGGCAAAGGCGACCGCGCGGCACGGAATTGGGGGAGGGGGGAGAGTTTTCCCCGCCCGTTCCTTAGGTCTCCGTGAGACGGCGATCGGAGGGAGGACGGATGGTGGTGAGACGGCGTGGCCTGCGCCTGCTGGTGGGCCTCTGGACCTGGCTGGTGCTGGCCCTGGTGGCGGCGACGTTGGCCGAAGCGGGCAAGTACTCGGTCGCCCAGTGCGGCTGGCACGTCGGCGCCGACGCCGGGTGGGCGGACAGCACGGGCGGGGCCAAGTTCGGGCCGGACACTTACTGCCTGCCGCCCACCGGCGACCCGCTCAAGGGCATTTTCATGAAGAGCTTCACCCGCGGCGGATCGCCGACGGTCTCCGGGACCCGCTTCGCGCGGTGGCGCTGGGTGGCGCCGCCCGGCACCGGGATCACCCGGATCGAGGGGGCCTGGTGGCACGTCCTGCACGACGGCTTCGAGCAGCGGCTCGGGGTCGGCACCCCGGCGGGCGGCTTCGAGCCCTTCCTCCGCGCCGCGACCACCGACGTCACTCCGCGCGGCTTCGTCGCCGGCTTCGCCACCCCGATGCCCGCCTTCGAGGACCGTCTCCTCTGCGCCCGCGGCGCGAGCAGGTGGTGCTCGCTGTCCCCGGGCTCGTGGTCGGCGTTACGGGCGCTGACGATCACGCTCGACGATCCGGTCGCGCCGGCGGTCAGCATCGGCGGCGACGTCGCCGCCGGCGGCTGGCACCGGGGCGTGCAGAGCGTCTTCGTCGCGGGCACCGACGCCGGCTCCGGCGTGCGCTTCGGCGAAACGCTGGTCGACGGCGCCCGCACCGGCCTCACCGAGTTCGCCTGCGCCAAGGCATCGATCGGCGGCGAGTGGCGGGCGACGGCGATGCAGCCCTGCGCGCCCTCCACCGGTGCCTGGCACAGCCTCGCGACGGCCGTGTTCAGCGATGGCCCGCACTCGGTCGGCGCCTGCGCCTCGGATTTCGCCGGCAACGCCGCCTGCGCGCCGCCGCACCAGCTGCTGATCGACAACAACCCCCCTTCTCAGCCACGCTCCCTCCACCCCGAGGACGGCGAGGGCTGGCATCGCGCCAACCGGTTCGACCTGACCTGGGCGAACCCGGTCCAGGGCGCGGCCAGCCCGATCGCCGGCGCCGCCTGGCGGCTGACCGGGCCGGCCGGCTTCGACAGCGGCCCGCGTTTCGCCGGCGGCCGCGACCGCGCCGGGCTGACCGGGGTCGAGGTGCCGGGGCCGGGCTCCTACTCGCTCTCGCTCTGGCTGCGCGACGAGGCCGGCAACGAGGACCCGGCCTCCGCGGCCGTCGTGCCGCTGCGCTTCGACGACGTCCCGCCCGGGGTCGCCTTCGCAGCCGGCGCGGGGGACGGGGTTCCGGCGCGGGTCCACGCCACCGTCACCGACGCTCACTCGGGGCCGGCGGGCGGGACGATTGCCTACCGGCGCCTCGGCGCCGGGGCCTGGACCGAGCTGCGCACCCGGATCGTCGCCGGGGCCGAGCCCGACAGCGCCCGGCTCAGCGCGGCGGTGCCCGAGCTGACGCCGGGCATCTACCGGTTCCGTGCGGAGGCCAGCGACGGGGCCGGCAACACGGCGGC
>Ga0210085_1000386_pt1 | contig 18769 bp, 15 predicted proteins | sample China_Galinas_PW_5_FD_184866 | JGI IMG/M metagenome (GOLD analysis project Ga0210085, IMG submission 184866) | Wetland microbial communities from San Francisco Bay, California, USA, that impact long-term carbon sequestration - China_Galinas_PWC_D1... | ecosystem: Environmental > Aquatic > Marine... | reverse complement strand
AGGATTTTCAATTGATTTGCCCGTTACCGAGGAAGAAGACACAAAAAACTTTTGTCAAAACACTGCTACGCATGGTGGCGTAGGGTAAACGGGTTTGCGTGTTGCGATGATTTACAGGAAACTTCAGTTACATATATGCCTCCGGTTAAATTTGCCATCGCGCCTAGATTTAGAAGAAAATCCCTCGTTTCAGGATGGAAACTATTTAGATAAGGGGTTCGGAACTTCTCTAATGCGCTGCTTCCCACCACAGAGTCGTTATGAAAGTGGATTTTATATATAGGATGAAAAAGTCGTGAAAAGAGGGAAAAACAAGTTATATGGAAATGATGATAGCTCTACCAAAGAAACTATAAAATTCGTCTATATATTTTCGTTCATTCTTTTTATTCCAACCTGTTATGCTATTTGGCATTTATATAACATTGGTCGTGCTGTTCCTGCATGGAAGGGGCGTACCACATTGCAGATTTCCCAATGTTCCTAACTTACCGAGTTATACTGTCACATATGGGGCTTGGCAGATTCCTCAGATAGGATATTGCCTTTTTTCAAAAGCAACCAGGGCATTATTGAAGGGACGGAAATGCCTTAAACACTGTGGCAATGGGAATGGCAAAACCAATGCCTTCTGTATCGCTAAGAATCATTGTATTGATGCCGATTACCCGTCCTTTCAGATCGATAAGCGGTCCTCCGCTATTTCCTGGATTTATCGGCGCATCCGTTTGGATGTATTTCTCTCCTTTATAGGTATAGCTGCCGGAAATTATGCCTGAGGTTACCACCTGTTTTAGACCAACGGGATTACCGATGGCTAAAACCTTTCCCCCAACGGCTTCTGATTCAAGATTCGGTTCGAGGAATGGTGAATCCAAACCGAGGATGGTCAAGAGTGCGATATCATGAGTATCACTGATTTTGACATCGAACACATGGTATTCCACTCCATTGACTAAGATTGCGGTAAGATCGGACGACGCAGGGTACTGATTGATTTTATAGAGCTCATCCTCCATTTTCTTGAGTAACTTTTCGTTTTTCTCAAGATCGTTCTCCCCAAGAGAAAGATAATCTCTCTTTTCTACTCTTTGGGGATCGTATTCAAGCTGATAACGGTCGTCATTCATCTTGTTCTTCATTTCCGATAATTGTCTCTTTTCCTGCGAAATGTAATACTTAAGGGCATTGGCCTTCTTTCTCAACTTATCAATCTCTTCATTACTGATCTTGACTACATGGCGATTGGTAACAATATGACATTTGTCATCTATAAAAAAACCTGATCCGCTGCCTAGGTAGCTTTGGAGTAAAACCGTCGCGTTTCTTGCGTGTTCAATATAATTCTTCGGAGGGTTGTAGCGAGCAAGCGTTGAGGATATGGATACATTATTTTTCGTAACAAAATCTTTCGGGTTTACTCCTTGTTTGGCCATAATATGTTGATGCTGCTTTTGCTGTTGTAAATTCTCATACATCCCGATGCCTGCAGATATCACAGAGATCACAGCGATAAAGCACAAAAGGGCAACCAACACGTTTCTTACCGAAACGCGGTTCGATGAGTTGTCAACCCTATTCTCGTCTGCAAGGGTGTTTTGTTTTTCCGCCAACTCAGTCTGTAGCCGGGCTTGTCGCAAAGAGTATTTCTTGAAGATAACGCCGCAATATTCACATTCTTCTTCGTTTTCTTGAGTATGATTGCATTTCGGACAAATCATTTAGACAAAAAAATGGTTGAATAGTCAGCTGTTAAGAAATGGGGGCGATCCATTGCGGGACCAGGCTCCGCAACCGAAAGAGGATTCCTTAAATCACCATAATTTGGCAATAATATTCCGTAACTTATCTTATCTGTGCTGTTTTTGCCAGTATAATTTTAAGATAATCAGGTTTCACAGTTTTGGCTAAAATATCAAAAAGACCGGAGTCACCTATTAAAAGGCCCCTTGAGGTAAAAGGGGACGCTGGTACTAAAACAACTTGTTTGTTTTCCGAAACAATGATACTTTCTGCATCATGCCACGAAGATCGAGAATGGATGCGCCGGGGACTCTTAACCACATAATGGGAAGAGGCATTGAGCGTACAAAGATATTAAGTTTCCATCCGAAAACGGCGCTTTTCTCCTAACTCGTCGTTGCGCCGTCAAATTTAATCCTCGGAATATTAACAATATGCCTCCGGTTAAATTTGCCATCGCGCCTAGATTTAGAAGAAAATCCCTCGTTTCGGGATGGAAACTATTTAGAAACAGAAGAGACCGGGAAGATTTCCTCGCCAGGCTGGCTGTACTTTGCGAGGATGGTTCTTTGATAGTCTATGCATGGGCTCTTATGTCCAATCATTTTCATATACTGGCCAGGACCGGGAAACAGCCTTTGTCTCAAAGCATGCGGAAATTGCTTACCGGTTATGTGGTGAATTTCAATAAACGACATAAACGTTGCGGTCATCTTTTTCAAAATCGATATAAATCTATTGTCTGTGAGGATGACCCTTATCTGCTGGAACTGACCCGCTATATCCACCTTAACCCTTTACGGACCGGGATTGTTGAGGGGGTGGCGGGACGCCCATAAAATCATAACTTTTCCTCACATCTCTGAAAGGATAGAGGGTGTATCTTTGACATTACTCATTGGAAAGATACACAAATTCAGAACGTAAAGGCAAATGGGTCGCAAAGTTTCCAACATCAAGTTTCACCCCATGACGGGGTGAACTTGGCGTTTGTTATGATTACGCGATTACCGCTTGGAGAGGGACGCGGAAATATCGCCGGATTTTCAAAAGCAATTTCTCGTCCGCGCCTCTCAAGCGAAACGTTGGAGCTAAGAAATGAAAATCAAATGTAGGTTATGCAACAAGGGCTATTACAAAGTGAGAGAGAGTCAATACGGTTTATTTGGAGGATGCTCAACATTCCCTAACTGTAAATCAACAATAAAAACACCTGATCTAATTTTTGAATTTCTAATTAATCGTGGAGTAGATATATATAGTTGGGATAAAGAATGTTATAAATGTTATAACAAAACGAAAGTTTACAGTTATTTCTTGTATTATGAATTAGAAGAACTTGATGATATTTTTTCCATGTTACATGGGTTAGGACTAGGAGATCTTTCTTGGGTTGACAATCAGTTAATAAAAAAAATTGAAACAATTAAAAATTGTTTCAGTAAAACAACAAAATCCTCCTATGTTGCTAATACTTGTAACCATTGTGGTGCATTACAAGGAAGGAACTACGTTGTAGACGACCCTCCTGAAATTTTTCAAGAATTATTTCATGACCACAGCATGGAAAAATATCTATTCCACACGTTTCCTGTCACTGAATATGATTCGGAATTGTTGTCCAACTTAAGAAATGCATTATGAATAATTGTTCCGAATTTTTGCGACAAGATACGTATCTCTATTTTTTAAAAATAAAAACAATAGCTTCCAGTAAGAAACTCAAGCTGACCAGCGGCACGGGGCGTTATAGATTTTGGTTAATTTTTTGGTTTGAGCAGGTCGGTTTTTCATGACAGGCACAAGTTTGCCGCCGTCAGCTTAGCTCATCGCTAATAAAAAAAACTATGCATCTAAGACAAGCTATAAAAAAATCAAGAAGACAGATTACAATAGGTTGGACAATAAGTATTGTTGCTTTAATAATACTAGTAATGTCCTGCGTACTCACACTTTATTATATGACTCTGGGTTCAAATGTATTTGATAAGCCATTTAATCAAATTGCATTGGCAATATTTCAAAATACACAATTTTGGGGTTTGAAGTATCTTTGGAAAATCGTCCCAGTGGTCTATTACCCCGAAATATTCACTACAAAGAATTTAGGCTTTGCTGTTATTGTTTGCCTTCTTATTTTTGGAGTGGTCGTGAGGGACAGCGGAATAAAGCTTGCAAAGCGCCTAAATAAGAAAAAAGATGAAGCAGAAGAAGATCAATGGTTACAGTCGCTTAAATATGATCCAGTTAAACAGTCACTTAAAGTTGAACCAGTTGAACAAAGTGGCTTCCGGCCCATCGTAATACAAATTGGTAACAAAGAAAACTGGTACACAAGACCATTTGGTATTATATCTTTGGCAATTATTGCAGGATATTTAGTCAATTTATTGAGTAAACTATCTGGATTATAATACTAATTGGAGCATATCAATCGCATCAATGGGACGCCAAGGGTTAGCGGACAAACAAATTGACATCAAGTATTACCGCGGTTATACTTTAGCCATGAAAACAGCAATCTCAATACCAGACAAATTGTTCAAAGCTGCAGATAATTATGCAAAAACTCATGGCTTTTCACGTAGCCAACTTTACGCAAAAGCGGTTGCGCGATTTCTTGAGCAACACCCATCCGACCTCATCACCAAACAGCTCAATAAGATTTATTCTAAAGAATTTTCCAAGCTGGATGACACCGTCTCAACTTTGCAGTTCAGCTCAATTGAGAAAGAAGAATGGTAATAAAACGTGGGGAAATCTGGTGGGCTGAACCGCCGGAACCCATTGGATCTGGTCCTGGTTACAAGAGACCTTTACTCATAATTCAATCCAACGATTTTAATAAAAGCAAAATTAGAACTGTTATTGTGGCGGTAATAACCTCGAACCTCCGTCTAGCTGGTGCTCCTGGGAATATTTTGCTCCCTGCCAAGACGTCTAATTTACCCAAAGAAAGTGTGATTAATGTTTCACAATTAATCACTATCGATAAATCGCTTTTAGCTGAGAAAGTTCATCAGTTACCCAACAACATCATCGCGCAAGTTGACGAAGGGATAAAGCTTGTTCTCAAGCTATAAAAACAAAAAAAATCGCTAACCATGATGTGGAGGGGACGCGAATATTATGCAATATCCAATATATATGGATGGAGAGAAAAATGGTGTAGTGCCTAGGGATTTAAGCCGTCGTTTCGACTTTCAAGATACGCTTGGGAGGATTTATTTTCAGCTTATTCAGAATGTTACGTTGTTGAGATGTGGGTTCCGTATGCTGGAGTACACGCACGTTTTTGCCAAATAAATATACTAAATTTTGTTGCTGCATCTGCCTGCGAATGGTCGGCCAAGTCTGGGCGGTTTCAACTTCGGCAATGCGGACCAGCAACAGAGCCAGACAGCAGAGCAGAACATGAGAACGAATACGATCATCCTTGGAATGATAGACAGGACGAAGACAGAGAGTGCTTTCGAGTGTCCTGAAGGCGTTCTCTACTTCGAGTAATTGCTTATAGCCCAAGGCTATATCTTCGGCGGACGAGGACATAGCCCTTCTTTTCCAGGCCGGGAGTTCTCCGGGCGGAGCGCGTCCCAAAGCCCTTGTCAACGATCGGGGACAGGCCTGCCTGGCAAAATTTGCCAGTTTCAAGGACCGATTCGATGTCGTTGTCCTTGAGGCAGCTGCAATGGAGCTGGCCCGCCGGGCAGGGGTGGATGCCGCACCCAGCCGGTTGCTGCCCTGTGGTTCAAGAAGGGCTCTACTCGTGGAGCGCTTCGATGTGGACATGACTTCCGGACGGCGTTGCCATATGATCAGCATGCAGACCCTGCTTGGGGCCGAAGGGTATTACGAGGTGGCCTATGCCGACATTGCCGATGTCATCCGCCGGGTTTCCGGTGATCCGCGTCGCGACCTGACTCGGCTCTTTTATCAGCTAATTTTCAATGTGATGGTCGGCAATACCGACGATCACCTGAAAAACTTCTGCATGCTGTTTGACGGGCAGGGTTGGAGACTGAGCCCGGCCTTCGACCTGGTTCCCAATATCGGCATGAACCGTGAACATGTCCTGCGTATCGGCCCGTATCCCTACGTGGAGGACCGACGGGTCCTGGTTCAGGAGGCGAAACATTTTGGGATCAAGCGGCAGTCCAAGGCGGACGAGATCATTGATGCTGTAATGGCAGCGGTATCGGAGTGGGAAAAGGTCTTTGTCGAATTTGGGGTCCCGCAAAGAGACATTGCGGGCATCGGCAGGGATATCGAGGGCCGTCTGGCGAAGATCAGAGGGTAAGCAACAGGGAAAATTGCTTACAGGAATGAATTTCAGAATTGCTGGATATGATCTGGTTCTTCCGTATTGAGAGTACTTGTCTATAACGCGGGAGGCGGAGGGCGTCTCTGGAGGACGCCTTGCGGAGATCCGAAGGTGTGCGGACAAGGACATCCGCACCTGTCAGCAGGCCAGGGACGGCCTGTCTGTCAGCCGTGGTGTACCGGCGATGAGGCCGTAGAGTAGTGTCCGGAAGCGATGCACTCTGCCGGATTGTTACTTTCAGCTTTGCAAAAGTGCGCTTTATTCGGATGGACCATTTTTATAATTGGTATGTCTTGCCGCTTTTCAGATTGACATAACCTATCCTCCGATAATGGTACTTATCGGGAAATACCATATCACATCTTCGTTTCCATAATCATAGACAATCTTCATAACAAAAAGCAAGACTTGGCAGGCAATGTGAAATCCATTGGCGATTGATTCAAAAGCAGCAAAAGCCGGTAACAAATTACTTCTTGTTACCGGCTTTTGCTTGGCAATCTGGTACACCTGGAGGGATTCGAACCCCCGACACCCGGATTCGAAGTCCGGTGCTCTATCCAGCTGAGCTACAGGTGCCCTTGGTGCCTGTCTGGATACCACGTATTGGGCGTTTGGTCAATGGTCAAGGTAGGTTGGTGAGAAAATCCTTAGGCCACCTTGAAAATTTGGGTTCATCCGGTTTAATCGCACCTCTCTATATCTACTTTCGGCTTTGTAACAGTATGCCTGATCCGGATGAGCCAAACATCGTCTTCTCATCCAATCTATTCGTTATGCTCAGAATTTCATCCTCCGCTAAGCGAGGTACGAGACACCGGGATACTGCTTATAGCCTATGGCAAATCCACTCAGATGCCGATAACCGAGACCACGCCGCAAAGCCTATCAATCCGTATGGAAGAGGCAAGTTGATGGTGGAGAGGATTCGCGAGGATTTCGGGCATGCTCATGGCCTGCAGTCCGTCTCGCATCGCTATTTCAATGCAGCAGGCGCTGACCCGGATGCCGAGGTGGAGGAAGACCACAATCCGGAAACCCATCTGGTTCCTCTGGCGCTGGCATAGGGACAATCCGAACGGCTACCGCTGACCATCCGTTCGCGATGAATCCTGGAGGCTACTCGCCGCAAATTATACGTATGGATTCCGCCTGTTGGCTGATCCCCTTCTTCAAGGCCTCGCGATTGTAGGCAGAAATGGCATCGCGCCGTTTGAGCATGCCTACAACCCACCTGTTTTCCAGATCCTCAACAACCGGGATCTCTTCGATTCCTTTGAGATTGAATAGCTCCATAGCATTATAGAGCGTATCGTCCGGAGTGAGTGTGATGACATCATGGCTGCAGATTGCTCCGACCAGATAGCAGACCCGTTCCTCCTTGTCCTGATTAAGCAGGTTTTTGACGTCCTGCATGGAAACGATGCCTGTCATCTTGCCGGAATCGTCGACAACCGGAAAATAAAAGCTTTTTGCCATCCGGAAGATCTCGAGGAGGTGGTTGATGTTGGCTCGCTCGCTGATGAAATCGACATCCTGGCTCATTGCCGCGCCTACTTTGATTGATTTCATGATCGCAACCTCGCGGCCTTCGTGGATATTGATGCCCTCCCGGGTGAAATCCACAGTGTCGATAGAGTCTTCGTCAAGTCTTTTTGCAACCATGATGCCGATAATGGATGTGATCATGATCGGGACGATAATCTGATAATTCCCTGTCATCTCAAACAGAAGGAAAATGGCTGTCATGGGTGCGTGGATCGCAGCTGCCAGGAAGGCACCGATGCCGACAGTGGCATAGGCACCGGGACTTGCGGTCATGGTCGGGAAAAAATGGTGCACTACAGCACCGAAAGTGGCTCCGATCATAGCTCCGATAAAAAGTGCCGGGGCAAAGACTCCGCCTGCCCCTCCTGATCCAAGGGTTATCGCTGTGGCAAACATCTTCAGGAAAATGAGGGCGAACAGTATCAGGGGAAGCCCTCCGTAATGCAGAACATGCTGGATGAATTCATAGTTGTCGCCCATGACTTGGGGAAATGCTATACCCATGAGGCCGATAATGAGTGCTCCAGTGATGGGCTTTAATTGTGGGTGAAGCTTGAGAGAAGCATATTTGTCTCGGAAGAAGTAAAAGATACGGGTGTTGAGTACTGCCAGAATGCCGATGATTACTGCCATAACCATGTAGAGCGGGATCTCGACATAGGCATTGATCATTGAGTACTGCGGGATCTCAAAGGCCGGATTGGCGCCGAAATAGGCACGGGTCAGGACGGTGGATAAGGCGGAGGCGATGACCATTGCCGCAAAAGAGGAAATCTCGTAGGTGCCGAGCAGGACGATCTCCGAGGCGAAGAAGACTCCGGCGATGGGGGCGTTGAATATCCCGGCAATACCACCAGCGCATCCTGCGGCGATATAGACCTTCATACGATTGCCGGAAACGCGGGAAGCCTGTCCGAATTGAGAGCCCATGGCGCCGCCTATCTGGGCTATGGGGCCTTCAACCCCTGCCGAGTTGCCGGTGCCTATAGTAAGTGCTGTGGAGATGATCTTCAGGACAATGGTTCGGGCTTTGATGTATCCCCCTTCCAGGTTGACCTTGCGCAGGAATTTTGTAAAACCGTAGCCGTTAATCTCCCCTGGAAATAAGAGAGACAACGGTATCATCAGGATCATTCCGGAGATTGGAATCAACGGGAGCAGCAAGAGATGCCATCCACCTTTTTCGATGCCCAAGAAGGTCTGGCCCCCTTCGAAAATTGTTGTATGCGTCTGGATAACGACTGTCCTAAAGATGATATTGAGGACACCGGCGGCAAGTCCTATGGAGGAAGCAATGATTATCATCCGGGTGTTTTCTCCCGGGATGAGCTTTCTAAGTTTTGTTTTCATTGTTTTTTGGGGATCGTACAACCGATGGCGGCTGCTTGTTTGAGAAAATAATCATCGGTCATACCGGCGATGTAATCGCGCACCATGGCCTCGGGTTCCGGGATGTGGTGTCCGTTTGCCATATCGGAAAGTTGATTTATATGGCGAACAAGGTTCTGATCTGTATTGTTCTTGAGACTTCGAACATAAAAAGAAAAGAGCTTTTTGTAACAGTCTCCTATAAGTGGGGCAGACTGTTTGGTCAAAGGATTAAGGTAGATGCGTTGATAGTTGAATTGCTTGAGCTTGCCAAGTGCACCAGCCACATCTTCACTGAAACCTATAGAATCATTCTCCAAAGCGGTTTGCCCGCCGGGAGGTGTGACATTGCTGTTGGCAATCAAGTCTGTAACCAGCGTATAGACAATCGAGCCGTTGGTATCACCCAGTATATTGCGGCAGTCGTTGGGAATGTCGGTTCGCTCGATAAGGCCGAGAATGATGGCGTCTTCGATGTCTCTTCCTATGTAGGCAACCGTATCGGCTAATCTGACCACACAGCCTTCCAGAGTCATTGGGCTTAGATCGATTGATGAATCGCGTTGTTTGTCGGCGATTTTTTGATCGAGATCATTGAAGGCTATTCGCTTATGGGGAATAAGAAAACGTGAATGGCTCTCTCCGTCGTGGCAGAGAATGCCGTCCAGGGTCTGCAGAGACAGGTTCCAACCGATCCCCTTCCTTTCCAGACAATCGAGGAATCGGACCGATTGAATGTTGTGCTGAAATGATGGGAGTCCATGTTCAACGCAGAGCTCCGAGAGAAAGGATTCCCCATCATGGCCGAATGGGGGATGGCCTATGTCATGGCCGAGAGCTATTGCTTCTATCAGATCTTCGTTGAGAAAAAGAAATCTGCCGATGGTTCTGGCAATGCGGGAGACGAGCTGTACATGCAGGACACGGTGGGTGATATGGTCGTTGTCAACGAGGCAAAAAACCTGAGTCTTGTCTATATACCGGGTATAAGCTTTTGAGTGAAGGATCCGGTCTGCATCTAGGGCAAAATTCTGCCGATGACCCCGGTGATTTTCCTCTTTTCTTCTCAGGGCTTCTGTGCTGAACGTCGCCGATGGCGAAAGCCGTTTTTTTTCATCCCTGTTTAAAACATCAAGAAGCGATAAAAGGGACGATGTGTTGTCGTGTCCTGACATGAAACCGTTTCCTTGTCCGGGAAAATGAAGTCAGCAGACATTTGAGTCAGTGAAAAAAATAAACATTTTAATTGATTTTAAAAAAAAATGCATTCACAGTTTTGGGTGCAGTCCCTTTTTGTCGTATTTCCGACAGACACCCATAGGAGATCTTGTGATGCTTTATGTTGCTCCAAAGTTATCAACGGTATGTTTGTAAAACTCTTGGCTCAGGTTACACTTTCTCGATGTTGAAACTGGTTTTTTAGCGAAGACCATAGAGCAAATGACACCCCCTTGCATGTTGGCTGACTGGAGCAGGATTCAAACAAGGCCCCTTGCAAAATTATCTTTCCTGCGAAATCCCTTTAACAAAGAGCGTTAAAAGTCTGGCCTATCCATTAAAAACAGATTATTTTTCTCGAAATGATGCTCGATCTTATTTTTTGAGTTGAGAAGGATCTGATTTTCGATACAGGATCAAGGCAAGGCTTACAACAGACGGAGATAAAACACTGTCTTGTTAGTCAAAGGAGCCCCTGCAGTGTAACAAACATTTGCCGGATTTCTTAGACTTTTGGGCGAAGAGCGAACATGGTTAAAAAAAAGAAGGCGCAGGCATTCGACGCCACAGAAATTATTCTTGATAGCATCTCTGATGGAGTCTTTACAGTCGACCATGAATGGAGAATCACCTCTTTTAATCGGGCGGCTGAGGAGATCACAGGCATTCGGCGCGGTGAAGCCATCGGCCGTTTATGCAGGGACATTTTCCACTCCAATATGTGTGAAAAAGATTGTGCTTTGCATCGAACCATGAAGGAAGGCCGATCTTTCTTTAGTGCCTCAACCTACATAACGAATAAGCAAAACAAGCGTATTCCGATCAGTGTATCTACGGCGCTCTTGCACAATGAGAAGGGAGAGATTCTGGGCGGTGTTGAAACCTTCCGCGACAATTCGCTGGTGGAGGAACTCCGCCAGGAACTGAACGGAAGTTTCAAGCAGGGAGATATGGTTAGCCGTAGCCCGTTGATTAAAAAAATCTTCTCTGTCCTGCCGCAGATAGCCCAGAGTGATAGCACGGTCCTGATCGAAGGAGACACGGGTACGGGCAAGGAGATATTGGCCAAAGCCTTGCACGACCTGTCGATGCGCAAGGAAAAACCTTTTGTTGCTATCAACTGCGGAGCCTTGCCCGATACCTTGCTTGAGTCCGAACTGTTCGGCTATAAAGCCGGGGCTTTTACCAATGCGATGAGTGATAAACCTGGATATTTTACCATGGCTGACGGAGGCACCATAATGCTTGATGAATTAGGCGAGACCAGTCCGGCCTTCCAGGTGAAACTTCTGCGTGTTCTGGAGGAGCGTGAATTTCAGCCTCTTGGCGGTGTGAAGAAGCAGCATGTTAACGTTCGCATTCTTGCCGCCACCAACAGTGACCTTGAAACCCTGATTAAAGAGGGACGGTTCCGACAGGATCTCTTCTACCGCATCAATATTGTCCGGTTGCGACTACCTGCCTTGCGGGAACGGAAAGAAGATATCCCGCTGTTGATTAAACGGTTCATCAAAAAGATGAACAGGCTCCGGGGGAAGTCGGTAGCCGGGATTGACAACGAGGCATTGAACTGGTTGATGGGTTACGATTATCCAGGTAATATCAGGCAATTGGAAAACATCATTGAACATGCTTTTATTCTATGTTCAGAAGGGGAAATCGGCACTCAGCATCTTCCTGGCTATTTGGCGGCTTCCGCCTCGCCGATTGGTACGACACCGTCATCTATCCATGCCATCCGCCAATCCACGGAGGAGGACGCGATACTCAATGCTTTGCAGCGCAACGGCTACAATCGGTTGGCCACTGCCAAAGAGCTGGGGATGCATAAAACCACCTTGTTCAGGAAAATAAAGAAACTCAAAATCCGTCTTCCCAATATCGATGGTCGCACAGCACTTCCTCCCGAATCTACAGAAGACCCCGATTGATTTCCTGCCTTTATTCCCTGTCTAACCGGTAAATCAGATTCGTTAATAGAGTGAACCACACGTCTCCTTGACTGGCAGGCCGTCTCGAATCTTGAAAAATTCAGGCTGGAACTTATGTATAATAAATAATATCTCATTGATTTAACAATATAATGTTGTGAGAATCGTGGGTCGGTCGGGCTCTCCACCCGACAATGCGGGGGAATGCTATATCCATACACTTGTTGAGGTAGCAATAATGCAACCTAATAGGGTTGCGATGGGTTGCATTATTGCTTCTTTATGGGTAATGGTCTGTATGGTCTCTGTAAGGTATTTCAAGAAAAAGTATTTTATTCCAATGTGATAATAATTTCCTGAACCATATTTGTTTTGTGGCATGTTTCCTGCTTTTTAAATGCTATCCGGTTCATTGTTTTTTTGAAACCGGAAGAGAATCGCTTTTGGATAAAAAGCATTGAGATTTTTTTTGGAATCAAAAGGCTGACCGGGTTCGGCCGGACTTTTGAATAGCGAGCTTTGAATTCACTTTAAAATCAGTGGCTGGAAAACATAGGTTTTATCCATAAGGTTGCGTATCATCATTGAAGGTTTGGGATACTGTGATGGAAAAAAAAGCTGTGAAACCTCATATCCTTGAGAGCATTTCCGAAGGTGTCTTTACCGTGAACCATGAATGGCGGATCACCTCCTTCAACCGGGCGGCTGAGGAGATCACGGGAATTTCGCGAAAAGAGGCCATTGGATGCTTTTGCTGGGCTATCTTCCACTCCAATATGTGTAACGGTGATTGTCCTTTACGAAGAACCATGAAAGAGCACCGGCCTTATGCCGGAATTTCGACCTATATTGTCAATAAAAGCAAAAAACGTATTCCGATCAACATATCCACTGCACTGTTGCACAATGAACAAGGCGAGATTCTGGGTGGTGTGGAAACCTTCCGTGACACTACCATGGTAGAAGGGCGTCGACAGGAACTGAACGATAGTTGCAGGCTTGGAGATATGATCAGCTGCAGTCCGTTAATGAAGAAAATCTTCACTGTCCTGCCGCAGATAGCTCAGAGTGATAGTACTGTCCTGATCGAAGGCGATACCGGAACCGGCAAGGAAATGCTGGCCAAAGCCTTGCACGATCTGTCGATGCGCAGAGAGAAACCCTTCGTTGCCATAAATTGCGGAGCCTTGCCCGATACTTTGCTGGAGTCGGAACTCTTTGGATACAAGGCAGGGGCTTTTACCGATGCAGTGAGCGATAAGCCAGGGTATTTTACAATGGCTGACGGCGGAACAATCATGCTTGACGAATTGGGTGAAACCAGCCCGGCTTTTCAGGCCAAGCTGCTGCGGGTCTTAGAGGAGCGCGAATTTCAGCCGTTGGGTGGGGTGCAGAAGTTGCATGTTAATGTCCGTATTCTTGCCGCTACCAACCGGGATCTTGAAACCTTGATCGAGCAGGGATGTTTCCGGCAGGATCTCTTTTACCGGATCAACATTGTTCGTTTGCAGTTACCAGCTTTGCGGGAACGGAAAGAAGACATCCCGTTGCTGATCGAATTTTTCATCGAGAAGATGAATCGGCTCCGGAGCAAGGCCGTGACAGGTATAGACAATGAGGCGCTGAACTGGCTGATGAGTTATGATTATCCCGGGAATATAAGGCAACTCGAAAATATTATCGAACATGCTTTTATTCTTTGTTCCGAAGGCGATATCGGGACGCAGCATCTCCCCGGTTATCTGGCAGCATCTGCTTCGCCGATAGGCACGAGGCCATCGTCCATACATGCCATTCGCCAGTCTACTGAGGAGGAAGCGATATTAAAAGCCCTGCAGCGCAACAGTTACAACCGGTTGGCAGCTGCCAAAGAACTTGGGGTGCATAAGACCACCTTGTTCAGAAAACTCAAAAAACTCAATATCCGCCTCCCTGATGTTGATGGCCGTAATGTTCTTCCTGCAGAACACAAAGAGGATTCCGGGAGGTAGACGGTAATCTCGGTTGTGTGCGGATTTTCATCTTGTTATTTATGCCTGCCATACAAAAGAAGCATGCCCCCCGTCTATGCTACCATTTCAAGCGAACAGGACAAGATAATTATTTAACTGCATTTCCCATGAAAAAGTCCGGGTTAGTGTCCGTCATGCCTAAACTGTCATATCTTGCTCGGAGTCTCCCCTTACCTGTCCTTTTGGCTTCCTGACGTCGTTACTCTTTCAGTTGGATAGCGCTGCTATGCTCCCTCAATCGTGCCTGGCAGGAAACCAAAAATACGGTGCAATTTTATGACATCTGATACTTGGCATGACACTAGCTTCGTCATGCTTGATTCGGAGTAGCAATAATGCAGTTAAACTGAGTAGCGTATAGTTTTATAATTGCTACTCAATGGTTGCAATAAAGGGTTCCTCCCGCATCACATCTTTAAAAAAATACCATAATATCAGAAAGATATTAAAATGGGCCCTCAGAGGTATTTGTGGCATGTTTCCTGCTTTTTAATTATTAACCGGTTCAAAATTGAATTGGAAGGTAGACAGCTTGGATGAAAACATAGCGATGTTTTCAGAGGTTTTAAGGGGCAATTCGGCCTGGACGGAGTTCAAAAGGATTGTCGAGAGCGCGGATGTAATCATAAAAGCCCGATGACATTTCGGGTTTTCGGTACAGGAACCGGCACCTGGCGAGCACTTCAATGGAGGTCACGCAAATGTTTAATAAAACAAAGGAAATAATATCTACAGGCATAGAGTTGATAATTATTGCATTGTTCTGCCTCATGGTAGTGGTGATCTGAAATTCATCACGGGAGAGAGGCTTTTGTGAATGTTTAATCCCTGTAAAACCGGCTTTGAAATGTGCATATGCGCTTTTTGTGCTGTGTCATAATCTGCTAACCAGTTGAGCTGAATGTGAACCTTTAGACAATCTGTTTTCTTGTTAAAAAAACAAGGAAACAGATTGTAAGGTACTAAATGTTATCAAGAAAAGAAGATACACCGTGAAAATTATGTTGCTATGTACTCAAAGTCATGAGGTCTTCCAAGGAGGCAATTTTGAAAAACATAAGTAATTATTTTGATAAACATTATGAATCAAAAGGGCCGGGAGCTCAGATAATAAATAATTTATTTAACAAAGAGAAAGAGCTTGGATTCGGGAGCACTCTAGACAATAAATTATATGATGAAGTAAAAGCGTTGGGGGCTGAGGGTGTTGACGACTGCATGCAGTGCGGTACCTGCAGCGCGTCATGCAGTTTATCTCAAGGGGATAATCCTTTTCCACGGAATATCTATCGATATATCCAGCTTGGAATGAGGGATAAGCTTTTGAAATCTTCTGAGCCTTGGTTGTGCTACTACTGCGGAGATTGCAACACAAGTTGTCCAAGGGGGACCGAACCGGCAGAGACAATGATGGCAGTTCGGCGTTGGTTGACAATACAATATGACTGGACAGGACTGGCTAAGAAGTTTTATCTTTCTAAAACATGGGAATTCGGGGCGTTAGGGGCGGTAGCTCTTTTTATTTTCCTTCTGTTTGGTTTTTTTCATGGACCAGTTGTAACTGATCATGTTTCGGTCAATTCTTTTGCTCCGGTCGCCTGGGTGGAGATGGGAGATCTTTTGTTGGCCGGCATCTTGTCTATCTTCTTGCTTTCAAATGCAGCCCGGATGTTTCATTTCATTATGGGCGGAACAAAGGTGCCGCTTTCCCTCTATATCACAGAAGCAAAATCATTTTTCCTGCACTTTGCAACACAGAAGAAATGGAGACAGTGTTCCGAGGATAGAAGTAAGTGGTTTAAACATTTTCTATTGGTCAGCGGTTATGTAACCATGTTGAGTCTGATCATAATTTTCATCCGTTGGTTTCAGGTCGATGACAGCAGTTGGCATTTTTCTAGTATCTTCGGATATTATGCAACTGGAACCATACTCTATGTGACTGTGGATATGTTTAGAAGTCGTCTGAGGAAGAAAGATATGATTCATCGTTTTTCTCATACTTCAGATTACCTGTTTCTTGTCCTGCTTTTTCTGACATCACTGACTGGATTGATGATGCACCTTTTCCGTCTTGGTGGATGGCCGATAGGAACCTATGTGATTTATGTAGTTCATCTCGCCATTGCGGTACCGATGCTGGTTATCGAGGTTCCCTTCGGCAAATGGTCACATCTTTTATATCGACCTTTAGCCGTTTTTTTGGCAAGTGTTAAGGAAAAAGCAAAAACTGTCTCAGTCGTCGATTATCAAGAGATAAAGCAAGAAGTCGGCGAAGCTTTTAATACATGCATGCATTGTGGTACCTGTACGACAGTTTGCCCTGCTATTGAAATCACCGATTACAGTCCACGCCTGATTATGCGGCATATTGCCTTGGAAAGGGCTACCACTGTTTCTGTCGATGATGCTTCATGGACGTGTGTAACCTGCAACAGTTGTACTGAGCATTGTCCACGAGGAATTGGCATACTCGATGTCCTGAAATATATTCGGCGCCAGGTTGCAGGTGCAGATCGTATTCCGAAGATATTTGATGCCCCAATCATGAGTCTGAAGAAAGAAGGTAACCCTTGGGATGGAAAACGAGAAAAGAGACTGGCCTGGACTGAAGATCTCACAATTCCTTCCTATCAAACCGGGCATGAATATTATCTGTTCAATTGCTGCCTGACTGCTTATGACACCAGTATTGATAAAAAGAGTCAAAAGGGAGGCGTAGCTCTTCTTCGTCTTCTCGAATACGCAAAAGTCTCATATGGGTCTTTAGGGTCAAAAGAGAACTGTTGCGGTGATATGGCAGACAAGATCGGGGCAGCTGGTGTTGCTGGCGATCTGGAGAAGAAAAACACTGAAATTTTTCTGAATGCCGGTGTTTCAAAGATTCTGACTGTCTCTCCCCACTGTCTCAATACCTTTCGCAAAGACTACCATAAAATTGAAAATATAGAAAAATTACATTACACAGAACTCCTTGATAATTTAATCAAATCCGGAGATATAAAACCTGCCGGTGAAATTAATCAGAGGGTGACCTATCATGATCCTTGCTATTTAGGCAGGCATAGCGGAGTTTACGATGCGCCACGTAGAATTCTCAGGGCCATACCAAGCCTTGAGCTTGTTGAGATGCAGCGTAACCGGGATCGGAGTTTTTGCTGTGGCGGAGGCGGAGGCGGCATCTGTGAAGGTATCTCTAAGGACAGTCTGGGAGAGATTCGTATCAAAGAAGCTATGGATACCGGTGCTGAGATTATTGCCACCGCATGCCCGTATTGCATAAAAATGCTGAATGATGCAATCAATAAACTTGGTGTAGAAAATAGGATAGAAGTTCGAGATATATCAGAGTTGCTTTGGCAGTCGGTTAATCTCTCAGATATTCGAGAATACCGCAAAACGTTGGAACAATCGGAGTTATCTTCAAAAACGGTTGAAGTTGACAATTCTACTGTCCCTGAACCTGATGCCGTCGTGCAGAGATCGGCTTCAGGTTATGCCACCCCTTTGTTCCGATTTAAATTTCATCGTTTGTAGAAAATACTCTGAAAACAACGAAAAATGAAATTGAGGCAAGGAGCATATATAAATATTTGTAATTATTTAGAAGTGATAGAATGGTAAAATCTTTTGGCTCCATATTTGCGAACCTGAGAAGCACAACAAGAGTAATCGGAAGACTGGCAATAAGTGTGAGGACAACTGCCAGCAAGAGTTTGATTGCCAATGTTTTCAAGGCGGAGTTCTTTTTTACTATTGTACTATCCGGTTTTCCGGCACCTCTAGATAGAGGTTTCACACTATTTGCGTTGTCGTCGGCTGATTGTGCCCATTGGTCTGAATGTATGCTTTTGTTTGGAGGTTGATTGAATCTGAGAAGCGGTGTTTTTAAGCTCTGAGCTCTAGTATTATGTTCTTTTTGGACCGTCGAAAACATTGGCAGGGTATTTCCGTAAAAAGTGTCAGCAACACTTTCCAGCGGTGAAAATATTTCTTTTTGCATAATGACTTGAGATTCGCCAGCCACAATGTCATTTAATTTCGGTAATGAAGGTTTTCTATAATACGTCGAAAAGAACTCCTGGATGAAAAATTCTCCATTGAGAGTCTTAATTTTAACACCATCTTCGCTGACCAAAAAAGAGTAGTCTGAAAATTTATCAGCATTAACCTTCACGAATTGAACGTGTTTATCCGTGCTGGTCAGGCTATCGCTGGTAAGATCAAAACTGTTGGTGATAATTAATATTTTTTTATGCATTAAAATATTTTATTGGTTAGTTATCCTGTCGATACCATAACCGAATGTAACAGAAAGCTGAAAAGAGGTGCGCTTTCTGAACTCTTCATCAGCACATGATTATTCTAAGTTAGTTTCCATCCGAAAACGGTGCTTTTCCCCTAACTCGTCGTTGCGTTGTCAAATTTAATCCTCGTAATATTATGTATATGCCTCCGGTTAAATTTGCCATCGCGCCTAGATTTAGAAGAAAATCCCTCGTTCCAGGATGGAAACTAAGTTAGAGTGTTATGTCATTGATCTGATAGTTTAACCTGTTGTTTTCACACTATACTACATTGTGTCACAGATAACTAGTATATTATTCAGCTTTTATCATTTTAGCCAT